>ERZ1034763.190-NODE-190-length-35063-cov-7.189757_pt1 | contig 35063 bp, 34 predicted proteins | sample MGYA00520701_ERZ1034763 | MGnify/ENA primary metagenome ERZ1034763 (study PRJEB33766, sample SAMN09781707) | gut metagenome | biome: gut microbiome | host: Homo sapiens | place: Madagascar | study: EMG produced TPA metagenomics assembly of the PRJNA485056 data set...
TTGCAAGCAAGCTTGCATCGGCTTTCTGACCTTTTGACCCTGGTATCATATAATAAATATATATTTTGATTAAGAATCAGGAGGGATGATTATGTTTAAGAAAAAGACAGTAAATAAAGTCAGCTTTACGCTTCTTAATATTGTACTCGTATTATTTTCGCTTGTATTCATCTTTGCTAATACTGCCGGTGTGTATGTAGTTGGTGTGCTTGATGATGCGGGACTTAGAAGAGCTTATGTTACAAGAGTTATGGATGTTGTATTTGATAATCTTGGAAGCGAGGCAGTGGATTCACTTGAAAAGATTCAGACTGACATAGAGCAGAGACCAGAGATAAGAAGCATTACTAAGAAATATACAGATGCATTTGTTGATGGAATATGGAATGACAAAGAATTCAGCGATATCACTGTTGACATATCTGTAGAGATTGATGATCTGGCTACATATATCGCAGATGAGATTAAAACATATGTAACTATTCCTACAGTTTTAGATAAGACACTGACACAGCATATAAAGACTAAGGAAGTGGCGGCACAGAGCGCAGTACAGTTATATGCGCAGTCATTATATGAAGATATACGAAGCGAGATGGCTCCGCTTGTTAAGCTGTATTATGTATTTACATCAAATGCATTTAAAACTGTTATGGCTATAGCAGTCATTCTTGTTGCGGCTGCGCTTATCGCAACAACACCAGTTAAGATTTCTAAAATCAGCATGCCGGTTGTCAGCATTATCATAGGCGTTCTGTATTATTTACTTGCCAATGTTGTCATGGGACGTGTTGTATTTGCGACAAGTAATCGTATTCTGGGAAGAACTGCCAGTATAAGTACAACACCTGGATATGTTATACTTGGAATAATGGCAGGGATTGCGGCCGCTTTATTCATAATACTTACAATTACAGATATTGTTATTAACAAAAAGAAGGCTGATTAAGACATGAGATTAATAGAAGATAATGGCAATACATATATAAAAGAACTAAAGGATTTTTCGCTCGGACAGACGATGGAGTGTGGACAGTGCTTCCATTTTCAGAAGCTGGCAGAGGAGGAGTATGGGCTTGTGGCATCACACCGTTTTCTCCATGCAAAGCAGGAAGGCGATGAGCTGTGTCTCTATAATACATCAGTTGATGATGCTGAGAATTTCTGGATAAAATATTTTGATTTGGAAAGAGATTATGGCGCAATCAAGAAAAAGCTTCTCGGTGAGGATGATAAGCTTACAGAGGCAGTGCAGACAATGTGGGGAGTGAGGATTCTTAATCAGGAATTCTTTGAGACACTTATATCGTTCATAATAAGTCAGAATAAGCAGATACCTCATATCAAGCAGATTGTTGCAACTATATCGAAGTTGTACGGGGATAAGCTTGACGAGATGGATGGCTATGAGTTCTACAGTTTTCCAACGATTGAGCAGATGAAAAATGTGACGGAGGAAGACTTAAAGGAATGTAAGACGGGATTCCGTGCCCCATATATACGTGATGCGGTTGTCCGTGTGGCAGCAGGCGAGTTTGATGAGGAAGCTTTAAGAACTATGTCAGTAGGTGAGTGCAATGATATGCTCACACACATCAAGGGTGTAGGTCCTAAGGTGGCTAACTGCGTAAGCCTTTTCGGACTTGGACACCGCGAGGCGTTTCCAGTTGATGTGTGGATTAGACGTATTGTCGAGGCACTTTATTTTGATGGCAATGAGACAGCGGTTGAAAAAATCGGACAATTCGGAACTGAAAGGTTCGGAGAATATGGCGGATATGCACAGCAATATCTGTTTTATTATGGAAAAAGCATTAAAGTGGGAAAGAAGTAAAATAACAGCCAGTTTTGACATCTGTATATGCAGAGAGTTAAGACTGGCTAAAATTTATTAATAAAGTATAAAATCATTTAATATATTTGAATTAGCTGTTGACAAAAAAATTAGCTAGTGATATTTTAATGTTAGTTTGATTAGCACTCAAATTTAATGAGTGCTAACAGTAATATTATAGCTGCCAGTGGATAGAGGAAGACAGCGGAACGGAGGATTCTTATTATGAAGTTAGTACCATTAGGTGACAGAGTTGTATTAAAGGCTGTATTAGCAGAGGAGACAACTAAATCTGGTATCGTATTACCAGGTCAGGCAAAAGAAAAACCACAGCAGGCAGAGGTTATCGCTGTAGGTCCTGGTGGAAATGTTGATGGCAAGGAAGTTACTATGCAGGTTAAGCCTGGTGACAAGGTTATATATTCTAAGTATGCAGGAACAGAAGTTAAGCTTGAGGATGAAGAGTATATCGTAGTTAAGCAGAATGATATTCTTGCAGTTGTTGAAGGTTAATCAGCAGATATTTATATATAGAAGATTAGCATAGGATTATATGAATCAGAGCAATTATTAATATAGTATTATTAATGGAGGAATAAGACGATGGCAAAGGAAATTAAATATGGAATCGAAGCCAGAAAGGCTTTAGAGGCTGGTGTTAACCAGTTAGCAGATACAGTAAGAGTTACACTTGGACCTAAAGGACGTAACGTAGTTCTTGATAAGTCATATGGCGCACCACTTATCACTAATGATGGTGTTACAATTGCCAAGGATATTGAGCTTGAAGATAAATTTGAGAACATGGGCGCACAGCTTGTAAAGGAAGTTGCTACTAAGACTAATGATGTAGCAGGTGATGGTACAACAACAGCTACAGTTCTTGCACAGGCTATGGTTAATGCAGGTATGAAGAACTTAGCAGCAGGTGCTAACCCAATCATATTAAGAAGAGGTATGAAGAAGGCTACTGATTGTGCAGTAGAAGCAATCGCTAAGATGAGCCAGAAGGTTAACGGCAAGGATCAGATTACTAAGGTAGCTGCAATCTCAGCCGGTGACGAAGAAGTAGGCCAGCTTGTAGCTGATGCTATGGAGAAGGTTTCTAATGATGGTGTTATCACTATTGAGGAATCTAAGACAATGAAGACAGAGCTTGACCTTGTTGAAGGTATGCAGTTCGACAGAGGTTATGTATCAGCATACATGGCAACTGATATGGATAAGATGGAAGCAGTTCTTGATAACCCATATATCCTTATTACAGATAAGAAGATTTCTAATATTCAGGAAATTCTTCCAATCTTAGAGCAGATTGTACAGAGCGGTGCTAAGCTCCTTATAATTGCTGAGGATGTTGAAGGTGAGGCTCTTACAACACTTATCGTTAACAAGTTAAGAGGAACATTCAATGTTGTAGCTGTTAAGGCTCCAGGATATGGTGACAGACGTAAAGAGATGCTTAAAGATATTGCAATCCTTACAGGTGGTCAGGTTATCTCTGAGGAACTTGGTCTTGAACTCAAGGATACAACAATGGATATGTTAGGACGTGCTAAGTCTGTTAAGGTTCAGAAGGAGAACACAGTTATCGTTGATGGCGAAGGCAGCAAGGATGACATTCAGGCAAGAATTGCTCAGATTAAGGCTCAGCTTGAAGAGACAACATCTGATTTTGATAGAGAGAAGCTTCAGGAAAGACTTGCTAAGTTATCTGGTGGTGTAGCAGTTATCAGAGTTGGTGCTGCAACAGAGACAGAGATGAAGGAGAGCAAGTTAAGACTTGAGGATGCTTTAGCTGCTACTAAGGCTGCTGTAGAAGAAGGCGTTATCTCAGGTGGTGGTTCAGCTTATATCCACGCATCTAAGGAAGTTGCTAAACTTACAGAGACACTTAAAGGTGATGAGAAGACAGGTGCAGAGATTATTCTTAAAGCACTTGAAGCTCCATTATTCCACATCGCTGCTAACGCAGGTCTTGAAGGTGCAGTTATCATCAACAAGGTAAAAGAGTCAGAGGTTGGAACAGGATTTGATGCTCTTAACGAGAAGTATGTCAACATGATTGAGGCAGGTATCCTTGACCCAGCAAAGGTTACAAGAAGTGCTCTTCAGAACGCAACAAGTGTTGCATCTACACTCCTTACAACAGAGTCAGTTGTTGCTGATATCAAGGAAGATGCTCCAGCTATGCCAGCAGGCGGCGCAGGAATGGGCATGATGTAATTAATCATTCAGTAAAACAAAATCACATAGATATGTGTAACTAATATAAAGCGGATATAGCATATATGTTGTATCCGCTTTAATTATTTCTATACTAAATATAGGAATTGAGAGCTGATATAGGTGATTGAAGATTGATATGATGTTGGGGTCAAGAGGTCAAAAAACCTCTTGCAAGCAAGCTTGCATCGGCTTTCTGACCTTTTGACCCTGGTATCTTGATATTGTGTTATCAAAGAAATAATTAAATTTTTATTAAAGATACTAAGCCTATTGTAAAAGCATTGTACTTTTTTGCTATTTTGATATAATTAAATGATGTCAAAAATTGTATGTTGATGAGGGATTATATGAAGCTTATTTTAAGAATATTAAAAGATGATATTAAAGGAATAACAACGAATTTCTTTGCATTCGTTGTTATAGGCGGTCTCTGCCTTATACCATGTCTGTATGCATGGTTTAATATATATTCTAACTGGGATCCATATGGTAACACAGGCAATGTTAAGATAGCAGTTTTCTCAGAGGATAAGGGTTATACCAATGATGATGGCGAATATTTTAACATGGGTGACTCGGTTGTTGATAACCTGAGGGATAATGACAAGCTTGGATGGACATTTGTTGATTCAAGACAGAAGGCAGAAGACGGAGTAAGAAGTGGCAAGTATTATGCTGCCATAGTTGTAGGCGAGACATTCAGTAAGAGCATGTTTGATTTTATTGAAGATGGCCTTGTAACTCCTTCTATTACATATTATGAGAATTCCAAGAAGAATGCCATAGCATCTAAGATAACACAGTCAGGTAAGTCTACACTTGAGGAGACAATTAATGAAGAATTTGTCAACACAGTTGTGACTACTCTTGTGTCAGGTGCCGATGGAATGTTTGGCGGTGACGAGGATATTCTTGATACAATTATCGGTGACCTCAATAAACTGACAGATGATTTGACAGCTTATGATGATACAATAGCAGCATTTATATCAAGCAACCAGTCTGTTATAGGAACTCTTAACCAGACAGCAAGACTGATTAACAATGCGGGAAGCGATTTCTCATCAGAGAATATCGATTCACTCAAGGAAGCAGCAAGCAGTGATGTCAATGCTTCAATTGACAGAATTAATAGTACATTGAATTATATCAAAGGCGATAACAGCCAGTTGATAGATGCTTTAAAGCAGATACAGGAGATACTTAAAAATTCACCATCAACTGATATATCAGACCAGCTCAAGTCAGCTATGGACAGTCTTGATGACCTTATTGAGCAGAATAAGAAACTATCAGATATACTTAATGGAATGGCTGGCAATGTAAGCGGAACAGGCAATGATGATATTGCCAATGCGATATATGGCATAGCATCATCACTCAATAGCATGAACACAACACTTCAGGTTACAGCCAAGGCATTATTAGCACAGCTCAATAACCTCAATAGTTCATCAGCTACAACGTCAGCAGTTATAAGAACAGCGATTTCTGCACTGGCAGGACAGACTATATCAACTCTTGAAAAGTTAGCAAGTGTATATGACGGACAGGTTAATCCAATTCTTTCACAGATTGGTTCACTTATGTCGAATTCTTTAGATGCCATGTACGATTCAGTAGGTGCAGCAGCAAGCAATGTGTCATATTTCTCACAGGTTGTTGACGGACTTACAGAGTGTGTAAGCGGTATGAACGATGCTCTTGAACAGGTTAGTGGAATATCGTCTAACCTTACAGAAAAGATTTCTTCTATAACACAGTCACTTACAGATGTATCAGAGGGTGACAGCTATGAGACATTGAAGAAGCTTCTTGGCAATGATGCGGAGTTATATGGAGAATTTTTCTCATCACCAGTAGAAGTTACTACAGTTAATGTGTACGAGACAGCTAACTATGGTTCGTCTGTTACACCTTTCTATACAACACTTGCTATATGGGTTGGTGGAATCCTTCTTGCAGCGTTAGTTAAGACAGTGCCAGATGGAAAGGATTGTCTCAAAGGAGCAAAAGAACACCAGTTATACTTCTCAAGATTGTTCCTTTACATAATCTTAGGACAGGTTCAGACAATTATCACAGCACTTGGTGATATATATATTCTTAAAGTACAGTGCCTGTACCCGGCTAAATTTATACTGATATCGTGCTTTACAAGTCTTACATTTATAACTCTTATATATACACTTACATTGTCATTTGGAGATGTTGGTAAGGCTTTAGTCGTAGTATTGGTAGTTATACAGATTGCAGGTTCGAGTGGTACATATCCAATCGAGATTCTGCCTAAATTCTTTAGCAACATATATAAATATCTGCCATTCCCATATGCTATTGATGCGATGCGTGAATGTATCAGTGGAATGTATGCTAATGATTACTGGATGAATTACATAGGACTGATATTCTATCTTGGAGGCTCTCTGCTTCTTGGATTATATGTCAGAAAGCCATTTATCAAGCTTAATCATTTCGTACACAAACGAATGCATGACACTGAGATGATGTAAATATAAGCAGTAATTAACATGGAGGATTGTTATGACAGATAAGGAAGAAGAATTCTCAAAAGAGAGAAAAGAAGCCTTGGATAAGATTGACAAGGTATATGAGCAAGAGCATGATAATAACAAGCGCAAATTAAAATACGGTATCTATTGTCTGTTTGGCGTTCCAATGGTATTTTTGGTGCTTTTATTTACAATGAACAGCTCGAAGCTTGTGTTTCTTGTGTTATGGATAGCATCTCTGTTCATAATAAGCGGCTATCTTGTGGCTGTTGAGTACAGCGATTTCAAGATGCAGGAGAATTTCGCGGATATTCTCAATGAACACAAGGAGAAAGAATCTCTTCTTGATGTTCCGGATATAACTGATATAGATTTATCAAGATTTGAAAGACCAATGCTTCCAAGACTTGAAATGTACCGCAAAGAGCGCGAGAAGAGAGAGGAAGCCGATGCCAATGTTGCACTTCTTATGAAGCAGGTTGCAGAGCTTACTGAGAAGCTTGACAAGTTACAGGGCATGACAGAGGCCGAGATAGAAGATAAGCATGATGAGGCTCATGAAACTCATGAGCAGCCAGAAGATACATCTGGCAAAGCAGATGACAAGACTGAATCGGATAGCAAGCAGAAGAGTGTAGAACAGGAGTAAGGAGTAGAGTTATGAAGAATATAATAAGTGTGTTCTTATCAGACTGGCGACGAATTAGTACTAATGTAGTTGCGCTCATAGTTGTGATGGGATTATGCATACTTCCTTCCCTGTATGCATGGTTTAACATATTGTCAAACTGGGACCCATATGGACCGGATGCTACTGGCAATATCAAAGTTGCCGTTGCCTCTTCCGATAAAGGTGTGACAATAGGTGATAATACAGTGAATATTTCAGATAATGTCATTGAGGGACTGAAAGCAAATGATACTATCGGATGGGTGTTCACAGATGATGTGGAATCAGCCGTGAACGGCGTATATGCTGGCGATTATTATGCGGCACTTATTATGCCGGATGATTTTTCTGAGAATATGGTAAGCTTTCTTACAGACAGCTTCACACATCCACAGATAATCTACTATACTAACCAGAAAAAGAATGCTATTGCACCTAAGATTACAGATAAAGCCAAGACAGCAGTACAGCAGCAGGTCAATGCAACATTTTTAAGTACACTGACAGAGTCAGCATTAAAGGTTGTGGATACGGCAAGTGATGTTTCAAAGAATGGTTACCTTAGTGATGATGGTGAGACTGGCCAGAGCGTTGTTGATATGGTTATAGCAAAGCTTGAAGCTGTAAAGCTCCAGCTTAATACATATGAGACAATTCTGACTACAATTAACAGTGTAATGGAGACAGCTTCAAGCACAGCGGCGATAGCTGGAAGCGTTTCACCAGATTTCAGTGCAGAGCAGAGTGCACTTAACAATCTTGCATCATCGCTTGATGGATTTACTGCATTTGGAACAGGAACAATGGGGCAGTTAAGCTCTGGAATAGGCAAGCTGTCTGATTCAATGAATTCAATATCAAGTCTCTACAGGAATGTCAATTATAATGTGGCTGAATTTAACCAGTCAATGAGCATGATGTCAGAAAATCTGGCAGAGACACTTGACGTGATTGTGGAGCTTGAGGATAAGATACAGAATACTATTGATGACCTTAATGATTTCAAGGATAGCGGCGAATATACACTGTTATCAATGATGGTTGCTATGGATTCACAGGAAGTAAGTTCGTTCATGGCTGCACCTCTTACAATGGAAGAGGTAGATATGTATCCTATAGAAAACTACGGTTCAGCAATGTCTCCTTTCTATACAGTTCTTGCTTTATGGGTTGGAGCACTTATAACAGTTGCGATTGTACATGTGCCAGTTAAGAGCCTTGAACCGGGTGTTAAGCTTGATGTTAAGGATTTGAAGCCATATCAGGCATTCTTTGGAAGGTACATAACATTCTTTATTATAGGTGAGATACAGGCACTCCTTACTGCACTGGGTGATTTGTTCTACATAGGCATACAGTGCGTTAATCCAATCAAATTCATGTTTGGATGCATGTTTATAAGCTTTGTATTCACTATGATAAGTTATTCACTCACATATGCATTTGATAACGTAGGTGAGGCGCTTGTCGTAGTAATCATGGTTATCCAGGTAGCCGGAGCCGGTGGTACATTCCCTATAGAGGTACTTCCTAAGGTATATCAGGCAATATATAAGTATCTGCCATTCAATTATGCAATGAACGCATTAAGAGAATGTGTAGGTGGACTTTACAGATGGGATTACTTCAAATATCTTGGATATCTGTTAGTATTTGTGGTTGTTTCATTGTTCATTGGACTTGTGTTATCAATACCTGCCAAGAAACTTAATGAGATGATTATAAAGAGCAAAAAGAAGAGCGGCGTAATGCTATAGAATGCCTTAAAATGGGCACTTTTACTTGACAAATGGGTTGAAACAGTATATATATTATTGTAGTTGGGGGTTAACCAACAAATATACACCTATTGAGGAGATAAGTAATGAATAAGACTGAATTAGTTGCAGCTATCGCTGACAAGACAGAGTTAACAAAGAAGGATAGCGAGAAGGCTTTAAAGGCATTCATCGATGTTGTTACTGAGGAATTAAAGAATGGAGAGAAGATTCAGTTAGTTGGATTTGGTACATTCGAGGTTTCTGAGAGAGCTGCTAGAACAGGTAAGAACCCACAGACTGGTAAGGCTATTAATATTCCAGCTTGTAAGGCTCCTAAGTTTAAGGCTGGCAAGGCTTTAAAGGATGCTGTTAACAAGTAATTATTTACAGTCAATTTTGAAGTTGAGGTCATGCATACTGTTGCAGTGTGCATGGCTTTTCTTTTTATATATGATTTCTGGGAGGATTATGATATGAGATTAGATAAATATCTTAAAGTGTCAAGACTGATTAAGAGAAGAACTGTTGCCAATGATGCGTGTGATGCGGGCAGAGTCCTTATTAATGGCAAGGTAGCCAAGGCATCGGTCGATGTCAAGGTTGGCGATGAGATAGAGATACAGTTTGGTAACAAGAACGTCAAAGTGCGTGTTACAGACGTTAAGGATACAGTTAAAAAAGAAGAAGCGGCAGAGATGTTTGAATATATTTAAAGCATTATTTGTGTAAGCCGGACATACATTATATGAAGAAAGTACAAGAATCATATATGCATGGAGGTCAGAATGGAAGAGAAGTTCAAGCCTAAGCAAAGGCATACACTGATGATGGAGAATAGAAATAAGCTTGAGATGACAGGAATTACGGATGTGATTTCATTTGACCTTAACAAGGTTTTATTAGAGACTGACTATGGAGTTATAACGATTAAGGGGACTAATCTTCATGTGAGCAGGCTCACCGTTGAGAAAGGTGAGCTCGATATTGATGGTGAGATAACTGGCATGGAGTATTCCAAGGTTATAGATGCAGATAAGAAAGGGGAGTCATTGCTTGGAAGACTTCTTAAGTGAGTCGGTAAGAATTGAGGTCGTGTTGTTGCTGTCAGCTCTGTTCATTGGAATGATGTATGGCTTTATATATGACACTATACGGATAATCAGAAGGGTGATTGTACATAGAAAGGTACTATGGATTGCCATAGAAGACATTGTATTCTGGATTGTGGTGGCACTTCATTCCTATGTGACATTTTATTACGGTACTAATGGTATAATGAGGGGATATATAGTTGTTGGTATAGTATGCGGAGCAGGACTATACAGGGTATCTGTAGGTACTTTATACCTGAAATATGTTACAAGAATTGTGAAATTTGTAGTGAAACCATTGAAAAAAGCAAAGGCTGTGTTTAAAATACACTTGTGCAAGAGGTGAGCATATGATTATTGAATCAAAATGGGAAAGAAACAAAAGGCTGAAGAACCAGAAGCGTTCTAATATAGCAGCCATGATTATAGCAGTTGTTCTTGTTGCAGTGCTTGGAGCAGCCGTATGGAGCGGCAAAAAGTCGTTATCGGCTAAGAATGCGGAGTATGAGACTCAGAAGACACAGCTTGAGGAACAGATTCAGGAGCAGGAGAAGCGTAAGGATGAGCTGGATGAATACGGCAAATATGTCCAGACGAAGAAGTTCTACGAGGAAACTGCCAAGAATAAGTTTGGTCTGATATATCCAGATGAGATACTGGTAAAGCCAAAAGAATAAAATAATAAGATTTCAAGGACATGGGACTGCTGTGATGGCGGCTTCCATGTCTGTTTTTTATTTTACAGGAAAATTCTCATAATATGATATTCGTGCGTTAAAACGACATATTTCTCATAACACACACGCTATAATGCAGAATTATAAAATTGCAGAAAGGTGTGGTGTTATGAAAGAGGATATCAAAAAATATGCACTGGAGTATACATTTGGCAAAATAGAGGAAACGGCTAAGACTTTCCGCAGACTTGGCGAGACATACTATGAGACAACCGGCATATCAGGACAGCTTCTCCTTGTCGCCGATGTCTTAGAGGAATGTGTTAATGTAAATTTGTACTCAGAAGATATAGATAAAGATAAGGCAAGGGAGCTTGTGAGAAAATGTTTTCTTGCAGGTGTGAGAGTTAAAAATATAACAATGATTTATGGCGAAAATGGTGTGGCGCAGCTTGCGCTCAGTGCCAGGACCCTTGGAAAGACATGCATTAGTGCCAGAAAAATTATTATGGTGTTAAAGGAGGTACTTGGACAGGACTACTATATTCCGGGAAGTGCAGAGACTTTGATAACGGACGAGTTCAGGCACTATCTTTTCATAAGGGAGGCAAGATTTAAGATGCTCTCTGGTGTGGCAAGGCGGGGAAAGGGAACAAGCAAGTTTAACGGGGATAATTTCCTTATATCACGTCTTGAATGTGGAAAAACAACAGCCGCGATAGCGGATGGAATGGGAAGCGGCAAGAAGGCGTTCGCTGAGAGCAGAATTGTTATAGAGCTTATGGAAAACTGTATAGAGGCAGGATTTAAGGAGAAGGCAGCTCTTGACCTTGTGAATGCGGCGTACATATCAGGGAGTGGAAAAGGACTTAATCCAGTCACGATGGATATGAGCGTTATAGACTGCGATGCTGGAATGTTGTCGTGCATTAAAATGGGGGCGGCTGCAACATTTATTAAAAGAGAGAATATGTGTGAGATTATCAAATCTACAACACTTCCTATTGGCGTGCTTGAGAAAGTGGATTTTGACTGTGTGACTAAAAAATTATATGATGGCGATTATGTGGTTATGATAAGTGATGGGATTCTTGATAATATACCGGGAGTTGAGAAAGAGGAGAAGATGGCGTCAATTATCAATGAGATATCTGTAAAGAAGCCGGCTGCCATGGCGGAGGAGATTATGAGGAAGTCTTTGAAATATAATAATGACAAGCCGTCTGACGATATGACAGTGCTGGTGTTGGGATTGTTTGACACTTATGAAAAATGATAATATAATCGGCATATGATTGAGAAAATAATAAATTATATAGATGAATATAATATGCTTGATGGCTGTAATAATATAGTTGTAGGATTATCAGGCGGAGCAGATTCGGTATGTCTTATTAATGTGCTTGCTGAGGTTGCAGGGAAGCATGCAGATAAATATGGTGACATATCGATTGTTGCTGTGCATATAAATCACGGGATAAGGGGAGAAGAGGCAGAGCGTGATGAGAAATTTGCAAAGAGCGTGGCTGATAATCTGGGAATAACATTCAAGGTATACAGGCTTGACATTCCGGGAATGGCAAAACAGATGGGAATAAGCGAGGAGACAGCCGGAAGAATTGCAAGATATGAGTGTTTCCGAAAGACTGCCGGGGAACTTGGTATACAGCATACAAAGATTGCTGTGGCTCACCATATGGACGACCAGGCTGAAACTATTCTTATGCACATGATAAGGGGGAGCAGCGTTGCGGGGCTTGCTGGCATGAGAGCAGTTGCAGGTGATATAATAAGACCTCTGCTGTGCGTATCAAGAGCAGATATAGAGCAGTATCTTGGCGGCAAAGGACTTTCGTATATGACGGACAGCACTAACATGGATAATGGCTATACGAGAAATATGGTGCGTAACTGTCTTATACCTGATATGGAAAAGATTAATCCGCAGTTCAAACAGGCGGTTAACAATATGTCAGATGATGTGGCAGAATATCTTGATTATATTGCGTGTATGACAGATAAAGCAGAAGAATCCTATGTGCAGTACTATGAAGGAAAGGCTGTTATAAGTGATAAGGCTTTCACGGAGAACACTGGTGCGCTTATTGCAAAGAATATTATCAAAAGAGCGTATTCTTATGTGCATGGCGATATTGTCAATCTTTACAGGGTTCATATAGAAGATACGCTTAAACTGTTTGGGATGGAGAGCGGCAAGAGCATAAATCTTCCAGCAGGAGTTATTGCACGTAAGGAGCCTCATGGTGTGATGATTTATGATGCAAGGGCTTTAGGCGATGCTGCAAAGAGAGTGGATTTTGAGCTGGAGCTTGACGTGGCAGGAAAAGAAGCAGGGGAGATTGTTCTGCCATGCAGTGTGTATGGCGGTAAATCAAAAGTTGAGTGGGAAGTTATTGATAATAAAGATTTAATTAAATTGAGCAATAATGACTATACGAAATACTTTGATTATGATATGATTAATAGTAATCCTGTTTTTAGACATAGGAGGTCTGGAGATAGCTGTGTTATAGATATGGCAGGCCATACCAGAAAATTAAAACAGGAGCTGATTGATAGAAAGATACCATCAGAGCAGAGGGATGACATTTTAATGCTGGCAGTTGAATCTGATGTGTTATGGGCTGTGGGTGTCAGGAGATATCAGCAGTTTTTAGTTACAGATGATACACAAAGAGTACTAAGAATCAGTGTTTATTAACGGAGGATAACAGTATGAGTCAGGAAAATATCAGTGTTTTGATATCAGAAGACAAGATTAATGCAAGAATCGCAGAACTTGCTGAACAGATCAGCAAGGATTTTGAGGGAGAGACAGTTAAGCTTATATGTATATTAAAGGGAAGCGTTATATTTACATGTGAGCTTGCAAAGAGATTGACAGTTCCTGTTTTATTTGATTTCATGCAGGTTTCAAGCTATGGAAGTGGAACAGCTTCAAGCGGAACACTCAAGGTAAAGAAAGATCTTGATGAGGATATTGCAGGCGATAATGTTGTTATTATTGAAGATATTGTGGATTCGGGCAATACATTGTCACGTCTTGTACCAATGCTCAAAGCAAGAAATCCTAAGACACTGAAGGTGTGTACACTGCTCGATAAGCCGGATAGAAGAACGGCTGAAGTTGATGTTGATTATAATGGATTCATTATACCAGATGAGTTCGTTGTTGGTTATGGACTTGACTATGACCAGAAATACAGAAATCTGCCATATATAGGTGTTTTACATCTGTAGAATGACTGGGCGGGAAGAGACAATAAGGAGGCGAAAATAGAGAATGGAAACTAAGAGAAGATCTGGTGGAATAGGCATATATATAGCTGTTCTGCTGGTATTTATGGTAATATACATGGCTACATCCGGCTCAAGGACAGCGACAAGCGGATACAGCTACAGTGCATATTATCAGGATCTGGTGGGTAAGAATATCAGTAAGGTAACTATCACGCAGAATGCAGAGGTTCCTACAGGTAAGCTTTATGTTGAACTTAAGGATAACAACACTACCAAGGTTGTATATTCATCAGATATTAACAAGGATCAGGAGCTGCTTAATGATAATGGCGTAACTTATACAATATCAGATGTCAAAAGACAGAATGTATGGTTGATAGTCCTTGTCACAGCAGGTATATCCATAGCCGTTGTTATGCTTATAATAATGTTTACAAGCAGACAGGCGGGCGGCGGAAGCAATTCCAAGATGATGAATTTTGGAAAGAGCAGAGCCAGACTTATGAATGGGGCAGATAACCCTGTTACATTCAAGGACGTTGCAGGACTTGAGGAGGAGAAGGAAGAACTTGAAGAGATAGTTGACTTCTTAAGAGCTCCTTCTAAATATACAGAGCTTGGCGCACGTATTCCTAAGGGTGTCATCTTAACAGGCCCTCCGGGAACTGGTAAGACACTTCTTGCAAAGGCTGTTGCCGGTGAAGCTGGCGTGCCATTCTTTACAATATCAGGTTCTGATTTCGTAGAGATGTTTGTCGGTGTCGGTGCTTCGAGAGTAAGAGATTTGTTCGAGGATGCCAAGAAGAATGCACCATGTATCGTATTTATCGATGAGATTGATGCGGTTGCCAGAAGAAGAGGAACTGGTATGGGTGGCGGACACGATGAGCGTGAGCAGACACTTAACCAGATGCTTGTAGAGATGGATGGTTTCTCAGTCAATGAGGGAATCATTGTCATGGCGGCAACTAACAGAGTTGATATACTTGACCCGGCTATATTAAGACCAGGAAGATTTGACAGAAAGATTGCAGTTGGAAGACCTGATGTTAAAGGAAGACTTGAGATACTTAATGTCCATGCAGCTAAGAAGCCTCTTGGCGATGATGTTGACCTTGATGCACTTGCCAGAACAACAGCAGGATTTACAGGAGCTGACCTTGAGAACCTTCTTAATGAAGCTGCTATTAATGCTGCAAGGTCTAAGAGAAAGTTCATATGTAATGATGATGTGAGCAGAGCATTTATCAAGGTTGGAATAGGTACAGAGAGAAAGAGCAAGGTTATATCTGAGAAAGAGAAGAAGATAACTGCATTCCATGAGTCAGGACATGCGATTCTTTTCCATGTTCTTCCAGATGTAGGTCCTGTCCATGCTGTATCTATAATACCTACAGGAATGGGTGCCGCAGGATATACAATGCCTCTTCCTGAAAAGGATGAGATGTTCAATACCAAGGGCAAGATGATTCAGGATATAATTGTAAGCCTTGGAGGACGTGTGGCAGAGGAGCTTGTGTTTGATGATATAACAACAGGTGCTTCACAGGATATCAAGCAGGCTACAGCTACAGCAAGAGATATGGTTACTAAGTATGGGTTCTCTTCTAAGCTTGGACTTATCAATTATGATAATGACAGCGATGAGGTATTTATAGGAAGAGATTTCGGTCATACAAGACCATATGGAGAAAATATTGCTTCTGAGATAGACAATGAGGTGAGAGATATAATAGGCGGATGCTATGAGAAAGCTAAGAAGATTATATCTGATTACAGAGATGTGCTTGATAAGTCAGCAGAGCTTCTTCTTGAGAAGGAAAAGATTACAAGAGAAGAGTTTGAGGCGTTATTTGAGGGCAAGGATATAAAGAGTTACCTCTAAGTTTTATTAATTCCTAGTGAACTGGTAGTCTATTGTTTTGGTATGAAAATAATATATTGTACAAAATGCACAAGATTTTTTGATAATCTTGTGCATTTTTGGCGACACTTATGGTTGCAGTCATGATATTATAATTAACGTAAAAACCCCCAATACATTATATATTTTGCTACACCCCATAATAAGTGAAATACCTTCTCGAAAAGGACAGCCTGATGGCTGTCCTTTTCCTTTATTCGTATAGGAATCGCTTGACCTTGACATGCATTTCGTTATAAAATTAATGTGCATTAATAGTATGCACAGAAATGAGGATTGTTGTGAAGATAGTTAAATGGGTCAATTCCCTTGATGCCAATGGAAAGAAATTATTATACATGTGCAATTCGCGCCCAGTTTTTAAACCGGGGGCGTTATATTCTGATGCAACAAAAGACTACAGGATGCCGCCGGAGTGTGATCCGTGGGATACAGTCAGACTTAGACTGCGTACAGGCAAGTTTAATATAGATAATGCATATGTTTACGTTGATAATGAAGAATATGCAATGGAACGTGTGGATAAGGACGAGTGCTTTGATTATTATGAGGCTTCAATAGAAGTCGGTGAGAATCCGGTTTCATATTATTTCAAGGTTGAGGCAGCCAGAGGGGTTGTGTATTATTATAACCAGATTGGTGCAGCCAAAGAATTAAATCCATATTACAATTTCCGGATATACCCAGGACATAAGGTCCCTAAGTGGGTTTATGGTGCTGTTATGTACCAGATATTTGTAGACAGATTCTGTAGCGGCGACAGCAGCAATGATGTTCTGGATGACGAGTACAGTTATATCGGCGAGCATGTGACACATGTGAAGGACTGGGATAAGTATCCGGCAGCCATGGGCGTAAGAGAGTTCTATGGCGGAGACCTTCAGGGTGTGTGGAATAAGCTTGATTATCTACAGAATTTAGGGGTTGAGGTTATATATTTTAATCCTTTGTTTGTATCGCCATCTAACCATAAGTATGATATACAGGATTATGATTACATTGATCCACATTTTGGAAAGATTGTTGATGACGAAGGCGAACTTCTTGCCGAGGGTGACATGGACAATACACATGCCACAAGATATATCAACAGAGTGACGAATAAGAAGAATCTTGATGCCAGCAATGAATTTTTTGCAAAGCTTGTAGAAGAGATACACAGAAGAGGCATGAAGGTTATAATAGATGGTGTGTTCAATCACTGCGGTTCATTCAATAAGTGGCTTGACAGAGAACACATATACAGCAATTCCAAGGAAGATTATGCGGCAGGAGCTTATGAGAGATACGAGAGTCCATACCATGACTTCTTTAAGTTCTACAGCGACCAGTGGCCAGACAATGGCTCATATGATGGCTGGTGGGGTCATGATACGCTTCCTAAGCTTAATTACGAGGAGTCTAAGAAGCTGGAAGATTATATAATTAACATAGGCAGGAAATGGGTTTCTGCGCCATATAACGTGGATGGCTGGAGACTTGATGTAGCGGCAGACCTTGGATACAGTGAGGGATATAACCACAAGTTCTGGAAAAAGTTCAGAGCGGCTGTAAAAGAAGCTAATCCAGAGGCTGTTATTCTTGCAGAACATTATGGAGACTGTCATAGCTGGTTAAGCGGCGGTGAGTGGGATACCATAATGAACTATGATGCATTTATGGAACCACTTACATGGTTTCTTACAGGAATGGAGAAACATTCTGACGAATACAGACAGGATATGCTTGGCAACGCAGGTAATTTCTTCGGTGCAATGCATCATAATATGTCGAGAATGGGAAGCCAGGCAGTGTATTCAGCTATGAATGAATTGTCTAACCACGACCATTCAAGATTTCTTACAAGGACAAATCATATCGTAGGAAGAACGGCATCTGTCGGTCCAGAGAAGGCTTCAGAGAATATCAACAAATCTGTATTCATGGAAGCTGTTGTTGTACAGATGACATGGCCGGGAGCACCTACTATATATTATGGTGATGAGGCGGGAGTCTGTGGATGGACAGATCCTGACAACAGAAGAACATACCCATGGGGACATGAGGATGAGGAATTAATAAGATTTCATCGTGATATTATAGAACTGCATAAGAAATACAAGGTTCTGAGTAATGGCTCATACAAATCATTGCTTGCAGATTATAATCTCATATGTTATGGAAGATTCAACAGAGATGAAGCAATCGTAGTTATTGTTAATAATTCAGATGATGAAAGACGTGTATCAGTACCAGTATGGGAAATCGGAGTTACACATGATAACGACATGGAGCAGATATTTGCTACTTATGAGGGAGGATACAGCACGCAGAGACTGGATTATTCTGTAAGCGAAGGCTGGATTACAATAGGTCTTAGAAGACAGTCTGCAATTGTACTTTGCAAGATATAGAAAGGTGGTAAACACATGAGTAATAATAAAGAGACCAAGTCACAGATTAAATTAAACCGAAAGATGAGATTGTGGAACAAGTACAGGATATTCTGCATTATTGCGGCAGTTGTACTGGTTGTTATTATAGTGGCATCTGTAGCGGTTAAGAATATAAATGGCAAGAAGAATAACGAGCTGGCTAATAACAATGTAACAACTACAGCAGCACTGGCACAGAATAATGAGCAGCAGACAACTACAGCAGCGCAGCAGGAATCAACAACACAGCAGACAACAACACAGGCTGCCACAGGAAGTACACTTAAGCTTGCTGGTTCAGCCAGTGCAGAGCAGTTTACCAAGAAGGATTTCTATAATGGAACAGTATTCTTAGGCGATTCAGTTATATCAGGTATATCAGGCTATGGATATCTTGACAATGTATATGGCAATGTCAACGCTACAAGTGCCAAGCTTGAAGATTATGTGAGTGCGGCTATGGCTGTTAATCCATCAAAGGTATTCATTATGGTAGGACATAATGATGCCAACTATGGAACAATCAAAGAGGAATCATTAGCTGACCATATTGTATCAATTGTTGAGGCTATACATAAGAGCAGCAGTTCAACTAAGGTTTATGTGCTTTCAATGACACCAATAACAAGCGCATACGAGAATAAGCAGTCTATCAATGTAAAGCAGTCATATATTGACACAGCGAATAAGCTTATAGAGCAGAAAGCTGTTACAGGCAATTACACATATATTGATGTTGCATCTGCATACAAGGATGACAGCGGATATATGAAGACAGAGTGTACAGGTAACGGAATTAATCTTACAACAAGCTATTATCCATTCCTCCTTAATGGAATTGCTGATTTAGCTAAATAGACGGAGAACATTAACATATGAATTTTCATGTTCTGACACTTTTCCCGGATATGATACTTGATGGGATTAACACAAGCATTACGGGCAGGGCTATCGAGAAGGGAACGATATCGGTTGAGGCTGTCAATATAAGAGATTATACACAGGATAAGCACCTTAAAGTTGATGATTATCCTTATGGCGGTGGAGCAGGACTTGTGATGAGTGCTGACCCGGTATGCCGTGCATATGAAGCACTTGAGGCTGAGATTGGAAAGAAGCCAAGAGTTGTGTATATGACACCGGTTGGATATACATTTAACCAGACTATGGCAAAGGATTTTGCCAAAGAAGAAGACCTTGTGATTCTGTGTGGACATTATGAGGGCATTGATGAGCGTGCATTACAGTCAGTTGTGACTGATTATGTATCAATTGGCGATTATGTCCTGACAGGTGGAGAACTTGCGGCTATGGTCGTTATAGATGCTGTATCAAGGCTTGTGCCGGGTGTGCTGCATAATGACATATCGGCGGTAACAGAGAGCTTTGAGGACGGTCTGCTTGAATATCCACAGTACACAAGACCAGACGTGTATAGAGGAATGGCTGTTCCAGATGTACTGTTATCTGGCAATCATGCTAAGGTTGACCAGTGGAGACGTGAACAGTCTCTTATAAGAACGAAAAAGTACAGACCAGACCTGTACGAGAAATATATAAAAGAACATTCAGAATAGTGTACAAGGTACATAGTATACAGAAATGAGGGCATAATGATTAATTCATACATAGCTCTTGATACGGAGACAACAGGTGTTAACCCATCTGCTGACAGGATTATTGAGATAGGAATGGCGAAAGTCATAGATGGTGAGATTGTAGACAGATACAGTACACTCATTGACCCACAGATGAATATCAGTGAGAGAATTACTGAACTCACAGGAATAACTAATGATGATGTCAAGGGAAAGCCTGTGATAGCAGATATTATTGGAGAGATACTGGAATTTATCGGAGAACTGCCACTGCTTGGGCATAATATAATATTTGATTACAGCTTTATTAAGAAAGCGGCAGTCAACAATTCTTTCAAGTTTGAGAAGGATGGAATTGACACATTGAAGATGGCAAGAAGAGTGCTTCCAGAGATGCCGCATAAGGGTCTTGAATTTCTGTGTGGACAGCTTGGTATTAATCCGGGACATTCCCACAGGGCATATGATGATGCGGTGAGTGCCATGCAGCTATATAATAAGATGTATGAGATAGCACCTGATGATACAGGATTTGAAGCACCAGTCCAGCTTGTATATGCGGTCAAGAAGGACTCACCTATAACAGAAGCACAGACAAGATATCTTACTGCACTTCTTGCCAAGCATAATCTTATTATAGATGAATCAGTTGATAATCTTACCAAGAGCCGTGCAAGTAAGATTATAGATGGTATTATATCTCAGTACGGTAAGTAGTGAGTTTTTTGACAATTGAATCTTTAGTCATTGAATTAAGGGAGTTGGCTGTCTGTATAAGATGGTCAATTCCTTCTTTATTATGGGCGGCAGAATAGTACTCTGCAAGCATTGTATAGTTTGCTGTTATGTCAGTGCGGCATTGTATTCCGAATTCAAGGAACATAACCGCTTCTTTATCCATGTTGTTTGATTTGAGGGATTCGGCAGCAGATACAATAGAGCGTAGCATTCTTGTGCAGTTCTCATCATATTCTGATAATGCATCAAGGTTAGCCGGGCCGTACTGCAATTTAAGGTCAGTGTTGCTAAGACCTGTTAAGTTAAGCATTGTAAGCTCCTTACACGCTGCGAATCTGGCAAGGGCATCATTAACGGCTGGAATATCGCTTGTTATAGAAAGAAGTGATTCTGGAAGCTTGATATAATCAAGGTTGGAGATATCTTTCTTTCGCACAGAATTGGAATCAGATTCCCTTTTCCAGAATTCCTGTGTACGCTGTTCATCTTTTTTAGAATTTTTTCTAAGAATGAATTGAAAGATAACAATTAATATTATAAAATATGGCAATAAAAGACGCATGGCATATCTCCTTGAATGTTATGTTATTAGCTGCATTGCAGCGGAAAGGCTGGTTTATGTATAATTTTAGCAGTAGAAAGAATAAAAAGTTGTTCACATCAATACTTATAATAGTGCTGGTACTTGCAATGGTTGTGCCAATGGTAGTAACAGCTATCAGCTCATTTATGTAATAATATACATTATAAGCGGCGATTAAACAAGAGAAAATGAGAGAGAGGGGAACCCGTGAAGACAGGCAAGATTTCTAACACGATACTAAAGCGTTCAGTGCTTAAAAATATAGGTTCTGGTAACAAATGCAAAGAACGGAAGATGTGTCCAGGCATGGGTGCATCAGTATTTTGTGAGGATGCATTCAAAGATGGCAGAAGAATGGTTATGTCAACGGAGAGCGGGTCTGAACCTGTGATTAAAGCGGCTAACAATGTATGGGCAAAGGGGGCATATGCAAAGGCTGTCCAGGTAAGTGTTACGATGCCGTCACAGGACAGGGAGATAAGACTCAAAGAGATAACAGCGGCAATATCCGCAGACTGTGCCAGATGGGGAATTGATTACGCAGGTGGACATACACAGGTGAGTGATAGTGTTAACAGGACTATCATATCGGCTACATGTATCGGTGAACAGAGAGAGGAAGTGCAGAAGGCATATACTGGCAGGGATGTAAAGCCGGGAGATGTGATTGCGCTTACCAAGTGGATAGGAATAGGCGGAATACAAAAGGTGATAGACGAGAAGCGCGGGGAGATTTCAGAGCGTTACCGCGAACATGTTATAGACACTGCATATGGAAAGAGAGAGTATCTATCAATTATGGATGAAGCAGTGATTGGCGCGCAGGCAGGGGCAACTTATATGCTTCCTGTATCGTCAGGCGGAGTGTACGCCGGCTTGTGGAATCTGTCTGAGGTAACAGGACTTGGCTTTGATGTGGATTTCAGAAAGATACCAGTCTGTCAGGAAATAATTGAGATATGTGAGATATATGACATTAATCCATATGAATTAGAATCAAGTGGCTGTTTGCTAATGACATTCAGACCTGAATGTGGTATAATTAATCAATTACATGAAAATGGTATTCCTGTAGCTGTTATTGGAACAACGCAGGAGAGTAACGATAAGATGATTCGCAATCTCGATGAGATTCGCTATCTTGATATGCCTAAGTGTGATGAAGTATATAAAATTATCAATTCGTAAATGACGAGTGGAAACGAGGTTAGTTCGATGGAAGAAAAGATTTTACGCCTGATTGAGAAAAACAGCAGAATCAGTATTAAGGACGTAGCAGTTATGCTTGGAATATCTGAGATTGAGGCGGCGAATACTATAGCGGATCTTGAGAAAAACAATGTGATATGCGGATACAATACTATCATCAATTGGGATAAGACAAGTGAGGAGAAGGTTACAGCTCTTATCGAGGTTAAGGTTACACCTCAGAGGGGACTTGGATTTGACAGCATAGCGGAGAGACTATACCAGTATGAGGAAGTAACATCTGTATATCTTATGTCAGGTGGCTTTGATTTCACAGTTATCGTGGAAGGCAAGAGCATGAAGGCTGTAGCACAGTTTGTATCTAATAAGCTTGCACCACTTGAATCTGTTCTTAGTACATCAACACATTTCGTGCTTAAAAAGTACAAAGATTATGGAACAGTTCTTGATGCCCCTGAGAAAGATGAAAGGATGTTGATTACACCATGAGAAACCCTATTTCCAAGAAAATAGAATCTATAGAGCCATCAGGTATTAGAAAGTTCTTTGATGTTGTAAGTGAGATGCCTGATGCCATATCGTTAGGTGTTGGAGAGCCAGACTTTGATACACCATACAATGTAAGAGAAGAAGGCATATATGCACTGGAAAAAGGCAGAACATTCTATACATCTAATGCAGGTCTTAAGGAACTGAGAGAGGAGATAGCAAGATACCTTCACAGAAAGTATTCACTTAATTATGATCCGGTTCATGAGATTATGGTTACTGTCGGAGGAAGCGAAGCTATAGATGTGGCATTAAGATGTATGGTTGACCCGGGTGATGAGGTTTTAATACCTACACCATGCTATGTTTCATACCTTCCATGTGCTGTTATGGCAGATGCTGTTCCTAAGTTTATAGAGTTGAAGGCTGAGAACCAGTTTAAGCTCACTAAGCAGGAGCTTATAGACAGCATAACAGACAAAACTAAGATTCTTATACTGGCATATCCTAATAACCCTACTGGTGCCATTATGACTAAGGAAGAGTTAGAGGAGCTTGTGCCTGTTATTATAGAGAATGATTTATATGTAATATCAGATGAGATATATTCAGAGCTTACATATGACAACCACCACTGTTCAATTGCATCTCTGCCGGGAATGAGAGAGAGAACTGTTACAATCAATGGTTTCTCTAAGGCATTTGCGATGACAGGATGGAGACTTGGATATGCATGTGCGCCAAGAGTAATCATGGAGCAGATGGTTAAGCTTCACCAGTTTGCGATTATGTGTGCGCCAACGAACAGCCAGTTTGCAGCTATAGAGGCTATGAGAAACTGTGATGATGATGTGGCAAGAATGGTTGAGGCATATAACCAGAGAAGAAGATATCTTCTTAATGCGTTTAAGGAGATGGATATAGAGTGCTTTGAGCCATTTGGAGCATTTTATGTGTTCCCATCAATCGCGAAGTTTGGAATGACATCTGAGGAGTTTGCAACGAGACTTCTTAAAGAGCAGAAGCTTGCGGTAGTGCCGGGAACAGCGTTTGGAGCTTGCGGAGAAGGATTTGTGCGTATCTCATATGCATATTCAATAGAGAATCTTAAAGTAGGAATAGACAGAATTAAGAAATTCATAGATAGTTTATAGGAGGAGTACGATGGCTATTAATGTAGAATACATCAATCCATTTTTAATGGCGGCCACAAGTATCATTAAGGATATTTGTCAGATAGAGCTTAAGGTAGGGAAGCCTTATGTCAAGGAAACATCATTTGCAAGTGATTCGGTTATCATTATGATTGGTGTAACAGGGGAGATGAGAGGCTCAGTTATGATTGCACTGTCATATAACAAGGCATTAGAGATAGCATCTAACATGATGATGGGAATGCCTGTTACAGAGCTTGATGAGATGTCAACAAGTGCTATAAGTGAGCTTGGTAACATGATTATGGGTAATGCAGCGACAATTCTGTCTACTAAGGGAATTGGAATTGATATTACACCTCCAACACTTTGCAGAGGTAATCTTACAATAACACAGTCATACACTAAGAATATCTGTATACCTCTTAGCGGTGATGATATTACTATTGAGCTTGATGTAGCTGTAAAGGATGCATAATAATGATTAATATAGTTTTACATGAACCTGAGATGCCAGCTAACACAGGCAACATAGGAAGAACCTGTGTGGCAGCCGGGGCAAGACTTCATCTTATAGAGCCATTAGTCTTCAGTCTCAATGAAAAGATGCTTAAAAGGGCAGGACTTGATTACTGGGATAAGCTTGATGTGACTGTATATGATGATTACAATGATTTTCTTGCAAGGAATCCGGGTGCTAAGATATATATGGCAACAACAAAGGCTCACAAGGTATACTCGGAAGTATCTTATGAGCCTGACTGTTATATTATGTTCGGAAAAGAAAGTGCCGGAATCCCGGAGGAAATCCTTGTTGATAATGAGGATACCTGTATAAGGATTCCTATGATTGGCGATATAAGATCGCTCAACCTTTCTAATTCTGTAGCAATTGTTTTATATGAGGCATTGCGCCAGCATGATTTTAGTTCGATGAATCTTTCTGGGCATCTTCATCATTTGAATTGGAAGCCTTAGAGAGCTGCAATGTGAATGTAAATTCTGTACCAACTCCTACTGTACTTACAACGTCAATATTCTCGTTGTGGGCCAGTAGGATTTCTTTTACTATGGCAAGTCCAAGACCAGAACCCTTCTTATCTTTACCTCTTGATGTATCTGATTTGTAGAATCGGTCAAATATCTTTCCAAGGCTTTCCTTGTCAATTCCACAACCATTATCCTTGATAGAGATAATAGCTTTCTCGCCCTTGACACGCACATTGACGAATATGCATGAATTTTCAGGGCTGAACTTAATCGCGTTATCTATAAGATTGTAGATAATCTGTCCAATCTTGCTCTTATCACCATATACAGAGAGTGTTTCTCCCGGAAATGTGATCTGGAACTGTATCTTTTTCTTCTTGCATCGTCCCTCAAATGTCTCGATTGTATGGCGCATAAGTGCATTTACATCGAAATCAGAGCACTCAAGGCGGACAGATTTAGGGTCTAACTCGTTGAGAGTAAGGATATTGCTTGTGAGCTTGGTAAGTCTGTCAGTCTCGAATAATACGATATCAATATAACGTCCCTGCTGTTCAGGTGGGATTGTTCCGTCTGCAATCGCTTCAAGATAGCCCTTGATAGATGTAAGAGGCGAGCGGAAATCGTGTGATATATTAGACAGGAAATCCTGCTGGTACTGATCCATCTCATTTAGCTTGGTCGCCATGTAATCAAGGGAGACAGCCAGATTACCAATCTCATCATCGAAAGCTGGCTGTATTCTGTATGCAAAGTTACCTTTTCCATATTCAAGTATGGCTGTATTGATGTCCTTGATAGGTCTGTGAACCTGGACATAATACAGGAATATGAAAAGAATATTAAGGATTACTACAAAAAGCAGAGTGTAGTAGTTAGTATTAAATGTTGCGATGAATCTGTAAGAGATAACAGTCTCTGGCATATGCACTGCCACGTAACCTTTGAGGTCATAACCGCTTGTTATAGTGGCAAACACAGAGATTGTCTTCTCTGAAAATATGTTATAGAAATCACCGCTCTGGTAATACTGTGAACCAAGATTATCAATATTGAAATCGTTGATGCTGTATAACACGTCATCTGTCTCAGAAGCGGTTAAGTTCGAGTTATCATCAATAAATGAAGAATCACTGCTGTCATATGCTGTATCGAGAATTACATCGCCGTCTTTAGTGATGAACATGATTCGTGTATTGCTGAGTGTCGATACAGTCTCAAGCTCAGATTCAATAACACGCAGGTTATCGTTGCTGAAATACAGAGGAGCATATTTGTAAGAGATATTGACAGCCTCACGGTACATTGTCTCCGTCTGTTCTTCATATACACTCTTGTAGTCTATCTTGCGGCTGATAAATGCAACAGCCAGAAATCCAAGTACGGCTATACATATGTATATGAAAATAAATTTGGAAAGTAAATTCATCTTTTTCATGGATTAATAGTGTCCTTTATAATTAATTAAACAATGACATTGTCAGAATGTCAGAAATGCCAGCTTATCTTGTGATAAACTTATATCCGACACCCCATACTGTATCGAGTGCCCAATGTTCGTTATCTTTAATCTTCTCACGGATTCTCTTGATATGGACATCAACGGTTCTTGAATCGCCGATATATTCATATCCCCAGATGTTGTCAAGAAGCTGTTCTCTTGTGAATACCTGATTAGGAGATGAAGCGAGGAAATATAAAAGCTCCAATTCCTTAGGAGGCATCTCTATATTGTTTCCACAGTAGATAACAGTATAATTGGCGAGATTGATTGTAAGGTCAGGATATTCGACAATCTGCGCCGGCTTGTCATCAGTCTTTGGCTGCGGGGCAGGCACACTCTGGTAACGTCTTAAAACTGCCTTTACACGGGCAACAAGCTCTTTTGTCTCGAATGGCTTGATAAGATAGTCGTCAGCACCAAGCTCAAGACCTAAAACCTTATCAAATGTCTCACCTTTGGCAGATAATATGATAATAGGCACATTGTGTTCTTTCCTTACCTCACGGCATACCTGATATCCGTCAATGCCGGGAAGCATGAGGTCTAGAAGAATAAGATTAGGATTGAATGAATCAAGCTCTTTAAGCGCACTTTCTCCATCATAGACAATCTTAGTCTCATAACATTCTTTAGTGAGGTACAAAGATATAAGCTCTGCAATATTTTCATCGTCATCTACAATTAGTATTCGTTGTTTTGCTATCATATTTCCTCCTTATATATTAAAAAGTAAGTCAATTACTTAAATTCAACAATAGTTACACCTGCATCGCCTTCGCCGGCTTCTCCGAGACGGAAGCTCTTGATATAAGGGATGCCTTTAAGATATGCAGTTATACCGCTTCTTAATGCGCCAGTACCTTTGCCGTGTACGATTCGTATCTGGCTGAGCTTGGATATATATGCATCATCAAGATATTTATCGAGCTTTGCGACCGCTTCATCAACCGTATATCCTAAAAGATTGATTTCAGGAGAGATAGAAGAGGCCTTTGACATCTTAATCTTACCCTGTCCTGTTATAGCCTTACCAGTTTTGGATGTTTCTGGCTCTTTGTAATTAGTAAGTATCTCAAGGTTATTAATCTTAGCCTTGGTTGTAAGACTTCCGACAGCGACAGTTATCTCACCCTTGGAGTTAGGAGTTCCAACTACAGTTCCAGTAAGATTCATGCTTAATATTCTTACATACACGCCCTCTTTGAATTCGCTTATGTCAGAGGCTTTGTGTGCTTTAGGAGGAGCAGCTTTGATTGCGAGCTTTTCCTGCTTTTTGTTCATCTTATCCCTGATTGCGGAACGCTGTTTCTCTAATTCCTTAACAGACATGCCATGCTTGTTCATGGTCTTGATAGTCTCGTCTGCGTATTCCTTGGCTTCTTTAAGAATATCGGCAGCTTCCTGATTAGCTTTCTTGATAATCTTGTCTGTCCGCTCATCAAGACGCTTCTGTTTAGCTTTAATCTCAGCCTTTAAGTCTGCAATCTCTTTCTTGTACTGTGTTATCTCTTCCTGTTCTTTCTGGATAGTAGCACGGCTGTTTTCAAGGTCTGTAAGAAGGTCTTCAAAATGAATATCCTCCGCATCCATACGCTTAGTCGCATCATCTATGATATATGCTGGAAGACCAAGCTTGGTAGAGATGGCAAATGCATTACTCTTGCCGGGAACACCGATAAGAAGACGGTATGTTGGGCGGAGTGATGCTACATCAAATTCACAGCAGGCATTCTCAACACCCGGAGTTGAAAGGGCATATACCTTAATCTCGCTGTAATGTGTGGTAGCCATAGTTGTGATGCCGCGCTGGTGTAAATCGTTAAGTATAGATATGGCAAGGGCGGCACCCTCTGTAGGGTCTGTTCCCGCACCAATCTCATCAAAAAGTATAAGGCTCTTCTCATTGGCTGATTTGAGAATGTCAATTGTATTAGTCATGTGAGAAGAGAATGTACTGAGGCTCTGCTCAATACTCTGTTCATCTCCGATATCTGCAAAAATGTTATTGAACACACCAATCTGTGAATGGTCCATCGCAGGAATATTAAGTCCTGACTGTGCCATCATAGTGAGCAGTCCTACAGTTTTAAGAGAAACTGTCTTACCACCAGTGTTAGGGCCGGTTATGATGAGCAGATTAAATTCTTTACCCAGATGAATGTCAATAGGAACAACCTTAGCAGGGTCGATAAGAGGATGTCTACCCTGTCTGATATTGATATAGTTGTCATTATTCATCACAGGTGCACTGCATTTGTAGCACCTTGAAAGCTGTGCTTTGGCAAATACGAAGTCGAGTTTGATTAGGACATTGTAGTCAGTCATAATCTCGTCCATATATTCGGATGATTTAGCACTTAAATCAGCTAGTATGACCTGAATCTCAGCCTCTTCTTTAAGTTCCAGTTCGCGGATATCGTTGTTAATCTTGACAACGGCTGCTGGTTCAATAAATAGTGTGGAACCGGTAGCTGACTGGTCGTGAATCATGCCGGGTATCTGTGAACGGTATTCAGCCTTGACTGGAACACAGTATCTTCCCTGACGTGATGTTATTACATATTCCTGTAAACAATTTCTCAATGTCTGTGAATTGATAATTTTGTTTAATTCAGAGTGTATTTTATCGTTGGCGATTCGTATGCTTCGTCTTATCTGGCTTAAGTTAGCACTGGCATCATCACTTATCTCATCCTCAGATATAATGCATCTCTTAATCTGTGTGTTAAGTACAGTGACAGGTTCAAGAGAATCATAGAGGCTGGTTAAGGAATCAGCAGTCTCCTCGTAATAATTCTTGTGAGCCGCCGCCGCTGTGAGGACTCCGCTTATCTGGAGAAGTTCATGTGCGTTAAGGCTGCTTCCGACAGCAAGACGCTTAATGCTTCCGCGGACATCTGAAACGCCGGAGAACGAGGCACAGCCTTTGGCATAAAGTCTTGATACTGCATCGTTAGTCTCTGTAAGATTAGCATTAATCTCGTTGATGTCTGTCATAGGTTCAAGCTTTGAGGCTGTGTGTTTCGCAGCCTGTGTGACAGCGTAAGATACGAGTTTATCAATTATTTTATTATATTCAAGTGTTTTAAATGACTTGCGATTCATTCTGTAGAAAAACCTTCCTGAAAAATATATTAATTTTATATTGTGTCTGACAACACATAAATGTATTTTAACCCATGATGGGCAAAAATACCAGTAGTTAGGCTTCATAAATGCATCATATTGTGTTATAATACATCAGTATTAAATTCAAAGCTACTGGCTGAATATTTTTGATATGATAAGGAAATAAAGATATATGGAAGATAAGAAGCTCTCAGATAATCAATTAGAAGGCTCAGATGCCAATAATCAGGTGGATTTCTCACTATACACAGAAAAGATAGTAATCAGTCCGCTTGTCAAGTATAGGAAGATTCTTGGCATAGTAAGGGGAATTATAATAGCTGTAGTGATACTTATTATCGCATGTGTCGGAGGAGTCCTGATTCACAGATATATTAAGAACAAGGAGACAACTGAGGCTGTCGCAAGGAATCCGCTTGTTCTTGAAAAGGATGAGTACAGCATATACAGCAGGTCACCATCGCTTGAGTCAGAAGAGCCAGACCTCTCTAGTAAATATTACTGGATTAAGGCTGTTATGTACAATATATCAAAATCTATCGTGCAGATTGGTGACAATACAGTCGGAGTTGTTGCGGGTGAGGTTGATGGTGATTATATTGTGATAACTGAATATAATGAGTCATGGGGCAGCAGTGATTATTACGTCAAGGTTAATGAGGAGGTAAGAGTTTCCTCAACACTGCTTAACACTGATAAATATTCAGGACTTGCGGTTGTTGCGGTCAATAAAAAACTGCTTAACGAGGCACAGATTGAACCAACAATTGTCAATATGGGCAATTCTTATGATGCGAAGCAGAATGAGATAGTCATAGCGATAGGACGTGTTCAGGATAATTCTGAAGGATATGCGACAGGATTTATAACAGATATTACATCGGACAGCGGTGTAGATATGGCGTATGACATTTTAGAGACTAATGTCGAACTTAAAATAGGGGACTATGCATTAGTATTTGACATGAATTCAAGCCTTATAGGCATATCTCATTCAGTTGATGATACTAATGGAGAGGCGCATGAGCATATAATAGGTATATCAAGCCTTAAATCGCTTATTGAGCAGATGTCAAAGGCGGTTCCGGTTCCATATCTTGGAATTAAGAGTACGAATATTACTAAGGATGTGGCAGAGAAGTTCCATTTTCCAGAGGGAATATATGTCACAGAGGTTGAGCTTGATTCGCCTGCATACAAGGCTGGAATACAGGCTGGTGATATTATATATGGATTCAATGATGAGGAAGTTATGGCTGTCCAGACATTAAGCGACAGAATATTATCGCTTAAAAAGGATGACACGGTCAAGGTTAAGGTTAAAAGAACCGGTAAAGGTGGAGAATACCGTGAGATAGAATACTCGGCAAAGCTGGCGGCAAGGTAATAAGGGAATATATATGAAAGAGGAAGAAAGATATGCATTTTATAGAGAAGTTTAAGGAAGGCGACAGGATATCGGATGTGTACCTGTGCAGGTCAAAGAGTATTGCGGTCGCCAAGACAGGTAAGGAATATGGCAATGTAACTCTTGCCGACAAGACAGGAACAGTTGATTCTAAGATATGGGACCTTAATTCGGGCGGAATCGGTGATTTCGAGGCTGGAGATTACGTGTACATATCTGGAACAATAACTGTGTACAATGGCAATATACAGTTAAAAATAGAAAGAGCAAGGGTTGCTGATGAGAATGAGTATGTGATGTCAGATTATATCCAGTGTTCAAGATACAATATTGAGGATATGTACAAGGAACTTATGGGGATTGTTGCATCTGTCAAGAATCCATACATATCAAAGCTTCTCAAAGCATTTTTTGTGGAAGATACTGAATTTATGACAAAGTTTAAGGCGTGTGCGGCTGGTAAGTCTGTACATCATGGATTTATGGGAGGCCTGCTTGAACACAGCCTCTCTGTGACAAGATTATGCGACAGCATGGCTAAGAATTATGATTATCTTAACCGTGACCTTCTTGTGGCATGTGCTATGCTTCATGACTGCGGTAAGGTTAAGGAGTTGTCACCATTTCCTAAGAATGATTACACAGATGAGGGGAATTTCTTAGGACATATTGTTATGGGATACGAGATGGTATCTGAGAAGATGAGGGCAATTCCTGATTTTCCAGAATTGTTAAAGGCTGAGATTGGACACTGTATACTTGCCCATCATGGACAGCTTGAATATGGTTCACCTAAGAAGCCATCAATAGCGGAGGCACTTGCACTTTCATTTGCGGATGACTGTGATGCTAAGATGGAGACAATGAAAGAGGCACTTGAGAGCAAGGAGTCGAATGACTGGCTGGGATATAACAGGTGGATTGATGCGAATATAAAGAGGACGATTGTGTAGGAGAACTTGCATAGTTGCAGGATGAGGAGAAAAGGCGTATGGGATTGGCTAAGGATGATGTGGTCAGGCTGGTTATTAATGATATAGGAACTGATGGAGAGGGTATAGGTAAGGTTGATGGCTATACCCTCTTTGTTAAAGATGCGGTTATTGGGGATGAGATAACGGCTAAGGTTATCAAGGCTAAGAAAAATTATGGATATGCAAGGCTGGTGGAGATTGTTAAGCCGTCTGCGGACAGGGTGGAGACGGTATGCTCGGTGGCTAGACAGTGTGGTGGCTGTCAGATACAGCAGATGTCTTATGAGGCACAGCTAGAGTATAAGAGAAGGCTGGTTGAAGGGAATCTTAAGAGAATTGGGGGGCTTAATGATGTGGAAGTCTTTCCGGTTATCGGGATGGATGAGCCATATTATTACCGCAATAAAGCACAGTATCCAGTTGGACTTGATAAGGATGGCAATGTTGTTATGGGATTCTATGCTGGAAGAACCCATCATATCATTGACAATATGGAATGTGCAATCGGGGCAAAGGAAAATGTCCATATATTGCAGGCAGTTAAGGATTATATCAACGAATCAGGAGCATCTGTGTATGATGAAAAGACCGGCAAAGGGGCAGTAAGACATGTCCTTATCAGAAAAGGTTTTCACACAGGTGAGATAATGGTGTGCCTTGTTATCAATGCGAAGTCGCTTCCAGATGAGAATATGCTTGTTGAGAAGTTAAAGTCGGTAGACCTTTCTGAATATAAGGCGTGTGATGGGAAAACAGCCTGTCACATTGCATCGGTTATGGTTAATATCAACAGAGAGAATACTAATGTTATATTGGGCGATAAATGCAGGACTCTGTGGGGCAGGGACTATATAGAGGACAGCATAGATGGCGTAATGTTCCAGATATCACCACTCTCATTTTATCAGGTTAACCCTGTGCAGACTGAGAAATTATACTCACTTGCGGCTTCATATGCTGGACTTATCGGTAATGAAAATGTATGGGATATGTATTGTGGTATTGGAACAATATCTCTTATCATGGCTAAGAAAGCAAAGCATGTCACAGGCGTAGAGATTGTGCCACAGGCGATAGAAAATGCTAAGAATAATGCTAAGATAAATGGCATAGATAACGCAGAATTTTATGCAGGTAAGGCTGAAGAGATAGCTCCACAGCTTGCAAAGAAGGGTGACAAGCCTGATGTCATAGTAGTTGACCCGCCAAGAAAGGGTTGTGACGAGGCTTTACTTGAGACGATTATCAGGATGAGCCCGGAGCGTGTCGTGTACGTGAGCTGTGACCCGGCAACGCTCGCAAGGGATTTAAAGTTCCTGTGTGCTAATGGCTATAAGGTTAAAACTGTGCAGCCTGTGGACCAGTTCTGCCACACTGTGCATATAGAGTGCGTGGTTGCACTACATCGGGTCGATATGTAAGAATCCTTGATTTGCGCGAAGGCAACGAGGAGAGTTCCAAAGAAACAACTGGCTGTAAAGCCAGTGTTTATGCGGAATTCGACGACTGCCCGCGAGTCGGGAAGTTTGTAAAACTTCTCGACTTCCGGCACTTTGAGAGGCATATGATGTTCTCTCAGAGTGATAGAAAAACCTACAAAAAGGCGATTTCGGACGGGGTAAATGTCTCGGTCGTTTTGGATGTGGGGTGTGGGAACACATAAAAGTACAATTAACATTTTGAAGTTATTTAACAGAATACGAAGCGTGAAAGACCGTTCATTTTCAAGTAATTGGAGATGAACGGTCTTTTTCTATGCAAAGGAGGATGTAATGGAAGAGATTAAGAGTATCAGAATTAGTGAGCTAAAGGACTTTAAAAATCACCCTTTTCATGTACAGCAGGACATGGAATTGTGTGCTCTGATGAAAAGTATCGAGGATGAGGGCGTGATTGTACCTTTGCTTGTAAGACCGAATCCTGACGGAGAAGGTTATGAGGTAATTGCAGGACACAGACGAAAGGCAGCAGCACTGTGGGCTGGTCTTACGGAAGTTCCAGTAGTTATTAGGGAACTGGACGATAATCAGGCGATAGTGGCGATGGTGGATTCTAACTTGCAGAGGGAGAATCTAAAGCCGAGTGAAAAGGCATTTGCTTATAAGATGAAACTGGAAGCCATGAATAGACAGGGCAGAAAAGCGGATATCACTTCGGCTCAAGTTGGACCGAAGTCGGAGAGAAGTAATGAGCTATTGTCAAAGCAGGTGGGTGAAAGTGTGGAACAGATTGAGCGGTATATACGGCTTACCTATTTAATTCCGAAGATACTGCAAATGGTAGATGAGGAAAAGATAGCTTTTACGAATTGAAAAAGCAGGGTGTCAATATCAACCAGCTGGCAAGGAATATCAATGCCTATCCGGATTTGATATCCATGACAGCATTTGAACCGTTCCAAAGAGTATTCCGGCGGTTGGAAGACTCGGTATTAAAGCTATATGAAAAGGTGGTGAATTAGATGGCAGTATATGGAAATGTCAATGTAAAATATGCTCCATGCAAGTCTGTAGCACAGCTTCACAGTGCTGCAGATTATATTCTGGGGAAGAAGAAGGAACAGCTAAGTTCCGGTGTTATCAAGACAAAGTCGGAGTTATATAATGCCTTTGGCTGCAATCGGGATAACTTTGCAAACAGTGTCCTTATGACAAGGAAAATGCATCAGAAGAAGTACAGCCGGTTCTTTCCGCGGAATATTCTTGCACAAAAGCTGTCCATATCCTTTCATCCGGAGGACAATGATAAACTGACTTATGAAGATGCTTACAAGATAGCGGAGGACTTCGCTCATAAGTTCTTCTGGAAAAAGGGATTTGAGGTATTGTTTGCGGTTCATGTGGAGCCGGGGCTTGACGCACTCTGTTCGTGACAGCTTCTACAATCCGGATAAGACCAGAGAGGAACGCACCTT
>ERZ1034763.191-NODE-191-length-34619-cov-6.759605_pt1 | contig 34619 bp, 31 predicted proteins | sample MGYA00520701_ERZ1034763 | MGnify/ENA primary metagenome ERZ1034763 (study PRJEB33766, sample SAMN09781707) | gut metagenome | biome: gut microbiome | host: Homo sapiens | place: Madagascar | study: EMG produced TPA metagenomics assembly of the PRJNA485056 data set...
CCATTTATCAGAAAATATTTAAAAAATTGCAGATATGTGATATAGTTATTTCATACGATGTGATTTAGGGTTGGATAATATGGAAAAGATATACAAAGAAATGTATTCGTCAAAACCTTAAAAAAGAAGGAGGTAGGAAATGCTTAGCATATACAGAACAGATGAGAGCATAATTAACAAAATGGCGACATTTGAAGATGGCGTCTGGGTTCGCTTGGTGGATCCTACCAGTACCGAATTAGTTCAGGTGGCGGAGCATTATGACATCGAGGTTGACGACCTTGCAACTGCTCTGGATGAGGAAGAGAGTTCACGTATCAGCCTTGAGGATGGATATACCCTTATTCTTGTGGATATTCCATCACCAGAGGTAAGACATGAGAAGAAGATGTATACAACAATACCTATGGGTATCGTTTTAAAGCAGAATGCGATTATAACTGTATGCCGCGAGGAATCGCCGGTTGTAGATTATTTCGTGCGCAATAAGCAGAAGGATTTCAGCACTAAGAAGAAGATGCGTTTTATATACCAGCTTCTTTTGCGTTCGGCATCATTATATCAGGCATATCTTCGTGGAATAGATAAGAAACGAGTAGAGATTGAAGAAAGAGCCGGTAAAGACACTAAGGACAGCGATATAATTGACCTTCATGAGCTTGAATCGACACTGGTTTACTTCGCAACGTCTCTCAGATCTAACAGTATCGTGCTGGAGCGTCTTAGAAGATATAAGCGTATTGAACAGTATCCAGAGGACATGGAGCTGCTTGAGGATGCAATGGTCGAGTATCAGCAGGCTATCGAGATGACGGTAATCTACCGAGATATTGTCGATGGTACAAGAGAACTGCTGTCATCGGTCATGGATAACAAGCTGAACAATGTGATGAAATACCTCACTTCTATAACATTGGTAATGGCTATTCCTACAATCATATCGGGAATATATGGAATGAATGTTGCAGAAGAGTGGATGCCATTTGCAAAGACTCCATATGGATTTGGCATTATATGTGGAATAATTATTGTTATATGTATTATTACAATGTGGATTCTAAAACGAAAAAGGATGTTATAGCTATGAAATCAATATTGATAATTGGTATGGGTGGATTTGGACATCATCTTGTGAACAAGCTTATTGAGCAGGGAAAGACACAGGTGATGGTTGTTGATAAGAAAGAAGACAATATCAGGGACATGTTTGGAACTGTCACTAATGCAAGAATAGGGGACTGTACGAAGAAAGATGTGTTAAAGGCACTCAAGATAGATACATATGACGAGGTTATCGTGTGTATCGAGAAAGATTTCCAGAACAGCCTTGAGGTTACAAGCCTTGTAAAAGAGGCAGGGGCTAAGTATGTTACAAGCGTTGCAAGCCGTGATATCCACGCAAAGTTCCTTTTAAGAAATGGTGCGGACGAGGTAGTATATCCTGACAGAGACTTAGCAGAGAAGATTGCTGTAAAGGTAAGCGCAGATAATGTATATGATTATATTGCACTCACAGATGAATACTCTATATATGAGATACCAGTTCCATCTGCATGGGAAGGTAAATCAATGAAGGAGCTGAATGTGCGTGCTGTATACAATGTCAATGTAATTGCGGTAGTTCATGGCAATGGTGAGATAAGTGTTATGCCGGATGTGAATTATACATTCTGTCAGGGAGACCATGTGAAGGTTCTTGCGCAGAAGAGCGATATAGAAGTCATTTTAAAGAAGATGGAATGAATAAAAATAAGGCTGTATCCGTGAGATAATCTCATGTGATACAGCCTTTTGCCCCCAACATCATTAATATATTAATTATATTAAACAAAAGTAAGACAGGAACTGGATTACTTATAAATCTCCTGCCAGCGTGAAATCATCTCCAAAGCTTCTGCCTCAGAAGGAACTTTAGTTACGATAACACCATCAAGATATATCTCATAAACCGGGAATTTCTTGACTGTGTCGCCATGTGATACGATTACCTTGTTCAGCTTTACTCTTTCCATTAATAAAATCCTCCCCATAAAATAAGTTGTAAACCCCGTGATTGCTACGCAAATCAACAATATGTTGTATTGTATCATACTTCAATATAAAAATAAACACATTATATTGTAATAGTACCAAAGTACCACGATTTTTTCAAAATATATTGCAAAAGGCATGTCAATTTGCTATAATTTATATCAAATCAGCGCGGGACGGATGGCAGCGCACCATCATAGATTTTGGGTTTTTACAATAATATTTCATGTGTCTATGTCGTGTTGTGATATATGTACATGTACATAGTGGCACACATACAGAGGTGAATGGCTATGGATTATAACAAAGACAGGGAAGACTACATTGAAGCAATAGCAGCGGGAGAAGATATAGAGCGTATGTTGGTATCATTTGATGAGAGTTACAATTTGTATGTCTCAAGTAGAAGGTTTTTATGTTTTTTTGATATGGACGACAAAAAAGAAATTAACATTATAGACTATATTCATCCAGATGATGTTGACAGCTTTAAAGAGTACGTCAGTGGGGGATACGAGAGCAGGTCTGGCGGACAGATTGTCCGTGTTATGAAGAATAATGAATATCATACATGCCTCGTTATATTTAATGGATACAATAATAACGAAGAAGGCAGCATGAATATCAAGTTCGAGATTATTGATGTCATGACAGCCGTAGATTATTATGAGAAGGCACTTAATGATATCGCAAAGACAAGACTGTTGCTCAGCCTGTCAGATGAGATATTGTTTACATACAGCAAGAGCGATAACCAGTTTTGTCTGTTCAAGTATGATGAATTAAGAAGAGTAGATGTATACGCAGGAACACTTGATGCATGGAAGAAAGAAGTTCTTTCGAGTGGAATGGTAACAGGCGAAGATGCAGCTATGTTTGATACATTTGTACTTGACCTTAAGAGCTATCTTGCCAATTTCACAGTTAAGTTTACAAGCTCTATATTCACAGGCGGCAAGACATCTGATACAAGAGTGATGATTGGCGCACTCTATACAGACAATAGTGGTGAGAAGAGCATTGTGGGAAGAGTTATCAAGGACAGCAAGAACAGCTCTATCGTATCAGATGAGCTAGCTGGTGAGTTGAGAATTGATTCCCTTACAGATGTATATAATAAGCGTACTATCACAGAATATGCGAAGAAGAAGCTTGTTGAGGAGAAGGAGAACAAGGTTATAATTGCGATATTAGACCTTGACCATTTCAAGTCTGTCAACGACTCATTTGGACATATGATAGGTGATAAGGTTCTTGCAAGAGCTGGAAGAAGATTAAAAGAGATTGTTGGCAATGATGGTGTTGTAGGACGAATCGGCGGCGATGAGTTCATGATTGTATTTACAGGACTTAATGATGACCTTGCTTTAAGATCAATGCTTCGTGCAATCAGAACACAGATTAAGTGGGAATTTGCAGAGGATTTCGAGGCACTTTCAATCACATGTTCAATCGGTGCATCTATATATCCTACTAACGGAACAGATTATGATGACCTGTTTAACAAGGCTGACTGTTGTCTGTACATTGCCAAGGAGAAGGGCAGAGACAGATATGTATTCTTCAGGGATGAGCTTCACAGAGCTGAGTATGAGGCTACACTTAATGGAAGCGAGATGAAGGCTCTTAACAATAACAGAGAGGTAAGAGAACTTCAGTATGTCAGCAAATTTATGCAGATGGCTATGGATACTCCTGCGGATGCCATTAGGGATGCGCTTATGCATTTTGTTAACAACTTTGGTATTGACAATGTATCAATATATTATGGTGATAAGTATAAGAAGATATTCTCATATGGAATGGATATAGAGGGTATTAATGATGGCAAGTTCATAGGCTGGAAGGAATACAGCAGACTTATGGCAAACAATGGCAACTGTGTTGATATGGGACATATAAGCCATTTCCGCTCAGAGTTCCCTAAGCTTTGCAGATTCTTTAAGGAGTCCAAGGTATCATCAACTATCCAGTTTGCTATTGTTGATGGTGATGTTATCAAGGGAGCAGTCACATTTAACAAGAGCAAGGGAGAAGAAGCCCAGTGGGCTAATTATGAGGTTGACTGTGCTTCAGTATTCTCATCATATATAGGTATGTTGTGCAGGAATGGACATCAGGATATCTTAGAAAATGCAGAATATAATGAAGCTGTAAAATAGCTTGTTAATGCGGTTTGAGGTGTGTTTGTATATCTTTACAATACACAATATATAGGTTGGCGTATTGACTGACCTATCAAGATATTGTATAATCGACCTTGTTGGCGGATGGTCTGCCAGCAAGGTTTTTTATGTGTGAGGAGCACATTACACAGGAGGTTTCGGGGGTCTATGAAGATTATTAAAAGAAGTGGAACGGAGGTTAACTTTGATATTGCCAAGATTATGGCGGCGGTAGCAAAGGCTAACAATGAGGTCGTTCACAATGAGCGTTTATCAGAAGAGCAGATTGAAGTTATCAGTAAAAATGTAGAGGATATCTGTCAGGAGATGAATCGTTCTCTCAATGTAGAGGAGATACAGGATCTTGTAGAGAATCAGATAATGAATTTCAGGGCATTTGCGGTAGCAAGAAAATATATCACATACAGATATAAGAGAGCGCTTGTCCGTAAGTCGAACTCTACAGATGAGCAGATTCTTAGTCTGCTTGAATGTAATAATGAGGAAGTAAAACAGGAAAATTCTAATAAGAATCCTACAGTCAACAGTGTACAGAGAGATTACATGGCAGGAGAGGTCAGCAAAGATATTACAAGAAGATTTCTTCTTCCACAGGATATAGTAGATGCGCATGAGCAGGGACTTATACATTTCCATGATGCAGATTATTTTGCACAGCATATGCACAACTGCTGTCTTGTTAATCTTGAGGATATGTTACAGAACGGAACTGTTATCAGTGAGACTATGCTTGAGAAGCCTAAGAGTTTCTCTACAGCATGTAACATAGCAACACAGGCAATTGCACAGATTGCAAGTTCACAGTATGGCGGACAGAGCATAAGCCTTTCGCATCTTGCACCATTTGTTCAGATAAGCCGTGAGAAATTCGTCCGTAAGGTAAGAGCTGAGTTTGATGCTGCCGGCATTGAATGTTCTGACGAGAAGGTTAAAGAGATTGCAGAGATGCGTGTCAGGGAAGAGATTAAGAATGGTGTACAGATGATCCAGTATCAGGTAATCACCCTTATGACGACTAATGGACAGGCACCATTTGTAACTGTATTTATGTATCTTAACGAAGTTCCAGACGGACAGTTAAAAGATGACTTAGCCCTTGTAATCGAGGAAATGTTAAAGCAGAGAATCCAGGGCGTTAAGAATGAGCAGGGCGTATGGATAACACCAGCGTTCCCTAAACTTATATATGTGCTTGAGGATGACAATATCCATGAGGGCGACAAGTACTGGTATCTTACAGAGCTTGCAGCCAGATGTACTGCCAAGAGAATGGTTCCTGACTATATCTCAGAAAAGATAATGAAGCAGTTAAAGGTAGACAAGAATGGCGAGGGACAGTGCTTCCCATGTATGGGATGCCGCTCATTCCTTACTGTATACAATGATGAAAATGGCAAGCCTAAGTATTACGGAAGATTTAATCAGGGTGTTGTAACTCTTAACCTTGTTGATGTGGCATGTTCTTCTGGTAAGGATATGGATAAATTCTGGTCTATACTTGATGAGAGACTTGAATTATGCAAGAGAGCACTTATGTGCAGACATTACAGATTAAAGGGAACACCATCTGATGTGGCACCAATTCTTTGGCAGAATGGAGCACTCGCAAGACTTAAAAAGGGCGAGACTATAGATAAGCTTCTTTATGGCGGATATTCAACAATATCTCTTGGATATGCAGGATTATGTGAGTGTACAAGATATATGAAGGGCGTGTCTCATACTCAGGAGGGCGGTACAGAATTCGCACTCAAGGTTATGAACTATCTTACAGATACATGTAAGAGATGGGCAGCAGAGACTAATATTGATTTCAGCCTCTATGGAACACCACTTGAGTCTACAACTTACAAGTTTGCCAAATGCTTACAGAAGAGATTCGGCAAGATTCCTGGTGTTACAGACAAGAATTACATCACTAACAGCTATCATGTCCATGTAACTGAAAATATCAGTGCATTTGACAAGTTAAAGTTTGAGAGCCAGTTCCAGCCATTATCACCGGGTGGAGCAATCAGTTATGTTGAGGTTCCTGATATGATTAACAACATACCTGCTGTTCTTTCTGTTATGCAGTACATATATGACAACATCATGTATGCCGAGCTTAACACTAAGAGCGACTACTGCCAGGTATGCGGCTACACAGGTCAGATTCAGATTATAACTGATGATGACGGCAAGCTTATCTGGGAATGCCCTAACTGCAAGAACCGTGACCAGGACAAGATGAATGTTGCCAGAAGAACTTGTGGCTACATCGGTACACAGTTCTGGAACCAGGGCAGAACTCAGGAGATTAAGGAGAGAGTGCTGCATCTGTAGGATTGGGGATTCGGCTGAATATAGATAAAAGTTGCGTATAGCGCCAGATTTGTGTGAAAAATTGGAGCTTTCCGCAGCTTTTATTTGCTTTAAGAAAAATCAGTGATTTGAAGCAGTGATTTTTAGGCGGTTTTGGATTCTTTGAGGAGAAAATGGGCTGGGAAGCCAGCCATGTACTTTGACTAATGTGGTAAATAGTGGTATAATATAACGGCTTGGGGAGCTGCCAGACAGGCGGCTGAGAGGGACAGATGTGCCGACCCATATAACCTGATTCGGATAATGCCGACGTAGGAAAGGAGAGTTAAATATGTATACTACGCAGATGGATGCTGCCAGACAGGGCATCATTACAGAAGAAATGAAAAAAGTTGCCGATAAGGAAAGAATCGATGTTAACGAATTAAGAGAACTTATCGCAAAAGGACAGGTTATAATACCTGCCAACAAGAATCACAAATGTCTTGAGCCTAATGGAATAGGTGAGAGATTAAGAACTAAGATTAATGTTAATCTTGGAACATCAAGAGACTGTGTTGACCTTGATATGGAGCTTGATAAGGTTAATAATGCTGTTGCCATGGGTGCAGAAGCAATTATGGATTTAAGCTCATTTGGTGATACGCAGAAGTTTAGAAGAAAGCTTACATCTGAATGTCCAGCAATAATAGGAACAGTTCCTATATATGATGCAGTTGTGTATTATCACAAGGCATTGAAGGAAATCACAGCCCAGGAGTGGCTTGATATAGTAAGAATGCATGCTGAGGACGGCGTGGATTTCATGACTATACACTGTGGAATTAACAAGGCAACTGCCAAGAGATTCCGTAATTCAAAGAGACTTATGAATATCGTTTCAAGAGGTGGTTCAATCATATATGCCTGGATGGAGATGACTGGTAATGAGAATCCATTCTATGAACATTATGATGAGGTTCTTGATATATGCAGAGAGTATGATGTGACAATGAGCCTTGGTGATGCATGTCGTCCAGGTTGTATTGAGGATGCTTCAGATATATCACAGATAGAGGAGCTTATCACATTAGGCGAGCTTACAAAGAGAGCGTGGGATAAGGATGTTCAGGTTATGATTGAAGGACCGGGACATATGCCTCTTAACCAGATTCAAGCTAATATGGAGATTCAGAAGACACTTTGTAAGGGAGCACCTTTCTATGTGTTAGGACCTCTTGTTACAGATATAGCACCGGGATATGACCACATAACAGCAGCTATCGGTGGTGCGATTGCAGCTACATATGGTGCATCATTCCTTTGTTATGTAACACCAGCAGAACATTTAAGACTTCCAGACCTTGATGATGTTAAAGAAGGAATCATTGCGTCAAGAATAGCGGCACATGCGGCGGACATAGCCAAGGGACTTCCGGGAGCTATGGAGTGGGATCGCAAGATGGATGTTGCCAGAAAGAAGCTTGACTGGGAGGCAATGTTTGATGTTGCTATAGATCCTGAGAAGGCAAGAAGATACCGTGCTTCATCTAAGCCAGAAAAAGAAGATACATGTTCAATGTGTGGCAATTTCTGTGCAGTCAAGAATATGAATAAGATTCTTGATGGAGAGATAGTAAGCATATTCGATGAATAATAAATATAGAAAAGGCAAAGGGACTGCCGCCTTAACGATTTTCAATCGTTAAGGCGGCAGTCCCTTTAAATTTAAGAATTGCTGGCTTATTTATTAGATTCAATAGCTTCACATGACTTGGCGTCACAGATTTCATCAGAAGCCCCTTTTCTAAATCTGCTGTAATTCACAACATAGAGAAGAATATACATTATGCCGCCGAAAGCTAATCCGCCGATTACATCTGTTACGCTGTGCTGTTTTAAGAACATAGTAGACAGACATATGAGAATACATACTATAAGTGAGCATGTACGGATTGCCTTGTGGTCTCTTAGAGCTTCACATTTGTTAAGGGCAATGTGTATCACAACTGAGTTGTATACATGGATGCTTGGAAATACATTGTATGGTGTGTCAATCGCATAAAGTGATGCAACAAATGAACCGAATATATTGTCTGGCAGTGTGTCCGGGCGGAGATTCAGTCCGTTAGGATAAATCATGCATATTATCAGGCATACGGACATTCCGATTATAAGAGACAGAGCCATACGTATAAATTCTTTGTCTGTTGCAAATATCATCAGGAACAGACATGAGCCGACTATATAGATAAACCAGAAATCATATGGAATTATAAAGTATTCGCAGAATGGTATAGCTTGGTCAATTGCTATATCAATAATATGCATATTAGGTGTGGCATCTGTGATAACTTTTTCGAGGAAAAAGAACCAAGGCAGATATATTAAGACGTACAATCCAAATAAAGGACGCCATTTTTTAAAATGATTAATCATCTAAGAAACCCCTCTCAAATTCAATATATATTCAGTATTCAACAGATACCTGAATAATTATCAATAATGTTAACTGTGTAAATTATATATGAAATATCTCTGACAACATCTGCACATTATACCAAATAAATATATTAAAGGCAACAAGAGTATATACCTCAAATAGAAATAAAAACTAATTAATTTATTAAATTTTCTTAAAGTGGATGCTGGCATTTTGCGTAAGTTGCAAAAAATGTGATAGTAGTATATAATTAACAATAATTATGCGTTCATATTAGAACCATACATGGAGGATTAGCATGCTTAAACTTAATCATGTCAAGAAGATATATGACAAACAGGAAATCCTTACAGACGTTGACTACACGTTTGAACAGGGGAAGATTTATCCTATTCTTGGTGGAACAGGAGCAGGAAGAACAACATTGTTTGAATGCATCAGTGGTGATATTCCGATTGATGGCGGATCAATAGAGTCAGGCTCTAAGAGAGAATCATTCTATGCAGCCAAGCAGAGCGTGCTTCCTATGTATATATCTGGATATGAATTTATAAGCTTATTGTGTTTATTTAAGAAAAAAGAGAATGTAGATGGTTATCTTGACAGTGTTAAGCTTTCAGAAGAAGTCAGGAATGACCTGATATGTAACTATTCATTTGAAGATAAGAAGAGATTGCAGCTTGCGGCATTCCTTGTGCAGAGGCCATATGTAATCATGTTTGATGAGCCACTGGATTTCTGCAGCGAGGAGTATATAGATACATTTCTTGATGTATTGTCATCTGAGTGCAGTGAGCATGTGGTTCTCATATCGACAAGTGTGCTTTCTGTTGCTCAAAGAATTGCACCAGATGTACTTGTCTTAAACAATGGCGAGCTTAATGAGGTTACAGCAGAGATGATTAATATCCCTGAGATTAATAATGCAATTCTTGATATATTGGGAGATTTAGAAGAATGATAATTGTTAAAAAGATGTTTGCTGAGAAGATTCTCAGATATATGGAGATGATGAACAGGTTTCTGCTTGTTTTATACAGAATACCTAATCTCGGTGATAAGCTGCATGAGCAGATAGTTGATAATAACAACCGTAAATTAAAGACAACATTTGGTGTGATGGCCCAGATTGGCATTGTTCTGCTTGAATTTTTACGTAAATATATATATGTCCTTATATTCATGTATGTTCCATACAGGCTTATAGCGCGTATGTGTCCGCTTATTGCAAGCCACCAGCAGACAACTATGATATATATGTTTTTTATGCTGTCTACAATATGTGGAAGCATTGCTAATACTACACTGATGGCGATGGGCGACAGGGATTATCTTATGATGCGTGTCATGCTTATAAGTCCATATATGAATTTCCTTGGAAAGCTTGCTTATAAGATTGCAGCAGATTTCGTATATTTTACAATTATCCTTACAATGTTTGGCGTGACATTCTGGAGAGCATTATGCTTAAGTTTATTTACAGCGGCGTGCAGACCTGTGGGAGAGATGTTTGCGATTCTTATATATGAGAAGTTTACAGTTATATATGAGAACAGAGGGACATTTAATGGATTCGTTATGGCTATGTGCGTGCTTGTAGCTTACGGGGTGCCTGTTCTTAGCAGAAAGGTATCATCAGTGTGGCTTGCATTTGCACATCCGGTATCAGCTATTATCATGCTTGTGGTTGGTGCGGCGGCTACAGCTTATCTGTGGTGGTACAAGCATTACAGAAAGATTGTGCGCGAAGCCATGCATATGAAGAGAGAGTAGTTTATCCATAACCGTTTAGATTGTTGTTAGGAGATGGCTGGAAGAATGACTAACAGGAAAAGAATAATCCGTATCTTAGAAAAGATAGCTGTATTTATTATATTTATTCTGATTATTTCCTATATGGTATACAGCAGATATTCAGAGAATCAGTCAAAGCAGATTAATTTAAAATCAAGATATACATTTGCGGTGACAATTGACTCTGATGGCAATGTTGTTGAATCCAAGGATTCAGGAGAGGTTAACCATACATTATCACAGGATTTTGCTGACCTTGACATAAGCCAGATTGGCAATATATGGACAAGAGAATTTCTGGCGCAGTATTCCCAGAAATATTTAAGCTGGTCAAAAAGGCTTAACCGAATACAGATAGATGAGCCTGCAGTTCTTGATGACAGCAATGATATTCTTCTTATAAGTTTCAGTGCAGGACTCAATGATTCCAACATGGATAATTTTGAAGAATGGAATGGAATACTTGAGAATGGCAGAATGCATTGTGAGTGGGTAGTGGAATTTATCATAGACAATCACTATGACGGAACAGCCACTATATATGTCTCATCAATAATGTCGCCTGAGGATTATGGAATAGAGCAGAACAGCAAGAATAATATAACATCTGGAATACTGGAGGATGCGACAGAGAGTTCCTATGCATATTACCAGATAAAGAATAATTTCCTGTCAGTCACTTATGATGGCGGTGAGAAATTTATCAATGTTCCAGTTGATATATCAAAGCTTCCTATAGTGGATAATGGCTCAACTGGAAGCCAGAGTCTTGCTAAGGGCAGCTTCATTGTCAATACAACTATGACAGCATTTTTGTATGGTGGAACAGCGAGCGGCGGAAGCAGGACACCACTTACGGTTGTGTATTCAACAGACCTTGGAACACAGTGGACAACATGTGAGATAGATGACACATATGGTGCACAGTATTATTATATAGACTTCTTTGACGAGAACAGTGGTATCATTGTGGCGGAATATAGTTCTGGAAGCAGCCAGACATATTCCAAGATATATGTCACATCCAATGGTGGCAATTCATGGAGTGCGACAGGTCAGGGACCATCGACAGGACAGTTGAAAGGTGTCAAATTCATAAGCGCACAGACTGGCTTCTTTGCATATGAATATGATGAGGAAGTTGACTCTAACCTTTATATGACTTCTGATGGTGGAAAGACATTTGAAAAAATATATCTTCCAGAACAGAAGCTTGAGAGTGCTGTGGCAGAGGCAGTCGGAAGTGATGCAACATGGAGCAGTGTGTTTAAGGAGGCAAGCGTTCCGGTTGTTGACAAGAATTCAGATATTATAGTTTACCTCACGCAGGGAAGTGACGGAAGCTATAACAGCGGCAGGACAGCAGCCAAATATATCTCTACTGACAGAGGTGTTACATTCAAATATTCTGGAATGGTTGAAATTTCCAAAGAATAACTAAATACTTCTCATATCTATTGATTTTGAAATTCATTTCTATAGATATGAGAAGTTTTTGCATAATTATAAATACTCGCTTGAAATCGCAACTTGTATGTGGTAAAATTTTATAAATCGAGAAAAAAGGCAATTTTTTGTCTTTTTTTTTGCGCAAAACACGAAAGGGAATAGGTAAATCATGAAAGCATTTTTAATTCTTGAAGATGGAACAGTGTTTAGTGGCACAAGTATTGGCTCTACCCGTGAGGTTATAAGCGAGATAGTTTTCAATACATCAATGACAGGCTATCTGGAGGTCTTAACTGACCCTTCATATGCTGGACAAGCGGTAACTATGACATATCCTTTAATTGGTAATTACGGAATATGTTACAAAGATATGGAATCATCTAAGGCTCAGCCAGATGGTTTTATTGTGCGAGAGTTATCAAGAACTCCAAGCAACTTTAGATGCGAAGATCCTATTCAGAAATTTCTTTTAGATAATGATATTCCTGGTATTGCAGGAATTGATACAAGAGCTCTTGCCAAGATTTTAAGAGAAAAGGGTACTATGAATGGAATGATAACAACTAACGAGAATTACAATCTTGATGAGGTTCTTCCTAAGATTAAGGCGTACTCAGTAACAGGTGTTGTAAGAAAGACAACATGCAAGGAAATCGAAGTCCTTCCTGGCAAGGGACCTAAGGTAGCACTCCTTGACCTCGGTGCCAAGAGAAATATCGCACGTTCTCTTAATGAGAGAGGATGCGAGGTAACTATATATCCTGCATACACTAAGGCAGAAGAGATTCTTAGCACTAATCCAGATGGTATTATGTTATCTAATGGTGCAGGTGATCCTAAGGAATGTGTTGAGATTATTGAGGAGCTTAAGAAGCTGTATGCAAGTGATGTTCCAATCTTTGCAATCTGTCTTGGACATCAGCTTATGGCACTTGCAACAGGTGCAGATACACATAAGTTAAAATATGGACACAGAGGTGCTAACCATCCAGTTAAGGATTTAAAGACTGGAAGAGTGTACATATCATGTCAGAACCACGGATATGTTGTTGATGAGACAACACTTGATCCAAAAGTTGCTGTTCCTGCCTTTGAAAATGTTAATGACAAGACTAACGAGGGACTTGAGTATGTAGGTAAGAAGATATTTACAGTACAGTTCCATCCTGAGGCATGTGCAGGTCCACAGGATACAGGTTACTTATTTGATAGATTTATGGACATGATGAAGAAGGAGGACTAAGAAGATGCCAAAGAATAAAGACATTAAGAAAGTTTTAGTTATAGGTTCAGGCCCAATTGTTATCGGACAGGCTGCAGAGTTCGATTATGCTGGTACACAGGCCTGCCGTTCTCTTAAAGAAGAGGGCATTGAGGTTGTTCTTGTTAATTCTAATCCTGCTACAATCATGACAGATAAGGATATTGCAGATGAGGTTTATATTGAGCCTCTTACAGTTAAAGTACTTGAGCAGATAATCTTAAAGGAGAAGCCAGACAGTATTCTTCCTACATTAGGTGGACAGGCTGGACTTAACCTTGCTATGGAGATTGCAGAGACTGGATTCCTTGAAGAGCATAATGTCAAGCTCATAGGTACAACAGCACTTACAATCAAGAAGGCGGAAGACCGTCTTATGTTCAAGGAGACTATGGAGAAGATTGGCGAGCCATGTGCAGCTTCACTCGTAGTTAACGATGTTCCAACTGGTGAAGCATTTGCAGCTAAGATTGGTTACCCTGTAGTTCTCCGTCCTGCTTACACATTAGGTGGAAGCGGCGGTGGTATTGCCCACAATGTAGCTGAGCTTCGTGAAATTCTTGAGAATGGTCTCAGACTTTCAAGAGTTGGTGAGGTTTTAGTTGAGCGTTGTATCGCTGGATGGAAAGAGATTGAGTACGAGGTAATGCGAGACAGCAATGGTAACTGCATTACAGTATGTAACATGGAGAATATCGACCCTGTTGGTGTACATACAGGTGATAGTATCGTTGTAGCTCCTTCCCAGACATTGTCAGATAAAGAGTATCAGATGCTTAGAACATCAGCTCTTAATATTATAGATGAATTAGGTATCACAGGTGGATGTAACGTACAGTACGCACTTAATCCAGACAGCTTTGAGTACTGTGTAATCGAGGTTAACCCTCGTGTAAGCCGTTCTTCAGCACTTGCTTCTAAGGCTACAGGTTATCCTATTGCCAAGGTTGCAGCTAAGATTGCGTTAGGTTACACACTTGATGAGATTAAGAATGCAATTACAGGAAAGACATTCGCAAGTTTCGAGCCAGCACTTGACTACTGTGTAGTTAAGATGCCAAGACTTCCATTTGATAAGTTTATCTCTGCAAAGAGAACACTTACAACACAGATGAAGGCTACTGGTGAGGTTATGAGTATTGCTAATAACTTCGAGGGTGGTCTTATGAAAGCTATCCGTTCACTTGAGCAGCATGTTGACAGCCTTATGTCATATGATTTTACTAAGCTTACAGATGAGGAGCTTTTAGAGGAGCTTGCTGTAGTAGATGACAGAAGAATCTGGAAGATAGCAGAGGCATTGAGAAGACATATGCCAGCAGCAAAGCTTCATGATATTACTAAGATTGACCTCTGGTTTATCGATAAGCTCCAGATTATTGTAGATATGGAAAATGCTTTAAAGCGTGGCCCACTTACTAAGGAGCTTTTAAAGGAAGCTAAGAGAATTGAATTCCCTGATAATGTAATCGGCGAACTTACTGGCCACACAGAAAGAGAAATCAAAGAGTTAAGAGACGAGTATGATATCCATGCAGCATTCAAGATGGTTGATACATGTGCCGCTGAATTTGCTGCTACAACACCATACTATTATTCTGTATATGGAAGCGAGAATGAGGCAGTTGAGACTAAGGACAAGAAGAAAGTATTAGTACTTGGTTCAGGTCCTATAAGAATCGGTCAGGGTATTGAGTTTGACTTCTGTTCAGTTCACTGTACATGGTCATTTGAGAAGCAGGGTTATGAGACAATCATTATCAATAACAACCCTGAGACAGTTTCAACAGACTTTGATATTGCTGATAAGCTTTATTTTGAACCGCTTACACCGGAGGATGTTGAGTCAATCGTTGATTTTGAGAAGCCAGATGGAGCTGTTGTACAGTTTGGTGGACAGACAGCTATCAAGCTTACTGAGGCTCTTATGAAGATGGGCGTTCCAATCCTTGGAACAAGTGCAGAGGATGTAGATGCCGCGGAAGATAGAGAGTTATTCGATAAGATTCTTGAGCAGTGTGAGATTCCTAGAGCTAAGGGTCATACAGTATTCACAGTTGAGGAAGCTTTAAAGGCTGCTAATGAATTAGGCTATCCAGTACTTGTTCGTCCTTCATACGTTCTTGGTGGACAGGGTATGCAGATTGCCGTATCTGATGAAGATGTTGTAGAATTCATGAACATAATCAACAGAATTAAGCAGGATCATCCAATTCTTGTAGATAAGTACCTTATGGGTAAAGAGATAGAGGTAGATGCTGTATGTGATGGCGAGGATATTCTTATCCCTGGTATCATGGAGCATATCGAGAGAGCCGGTATCCATTCAGGAGATAGTATCTCTGTATATCCAGCTAAGTCTATCACTCCAAGAATTACAGATATGATAGTAGAATATACTAAGAGACTTGCAAGATCACTTCATGTTAAGGGTCTTATCAATATCCAGTTTATCGTATATAACGATCAGGTATATGTAATCGAGGTTAACCCTCGTTCAAGCCGTACTGTTCCATATATCAGCAAGGTTACAGGTATTCCAATCGTTAAGCTTGCTACAAGAGTTATCACAGGAAGCAAGATAAAGGATTTAGGCTATGAGCCGGGACTTGCAAAGCCTGCTGATTATTATGCAATCAAGATGCCTGTATTCTCATTTGAGAAAATCAGAGGCGCTGATATTACAATGGGACCTGAGATGAAGTCTACAGGTGAGTGCCTTGGTATCTCTAAGGATTTTGATGAGGCATTGTTCAAGGCATTCCAGGGAGCTGGAATATGTCTTCCTAAGCATAAGCAGATTATCATGACACTTGCAGACAAGGATAAGCAGGATGGTATTGATATTGCACAGAGATTTGAAGCATTAGGATATAAGATATATGCATCAAGGGGAACTGCTAAGGTCCTTAAAGAGAATGGTGTACATGCAATTCAGGTTAACAAGATTGGTCAGGAAGCACCAACACTTCTCGACCTTATCTTAGAGCATAAGATTGACCTTATAATTGATACACCAGAGAGTGGTATTGAGAGAGCAAAGGACGGCTTCCTTATCCGCCGTTATGCAATCGAGACAGGCGTTCACTGCCTTACAAGTCTTGATACAGCTCATGCACTTATCTCAAGTCTTGAGCATGCATTCAACAATAAAGAGCTTACAATTGTTGATATTGCAAAGCTTTAATAATTAAACGAAAAGTGGTTTAAAGGGGTTTTTACACATGGATGCTAGAAGAGCACAGGATTTATTAAAACATATATGTCAGGATGAAGATTATGGTGCGGGAATGCTTGAAAAGCTTCCCCTGCCAGAAGTCATCTACGTAGTTAACAAGATTCTTCCAGAGTGTCTTACTGAGGCTAATAACAAATGTAATGTTAATGATTCTGCATTTTTTGAGGATATGATTAACAGATATCGTCCGATTGCTATTGAGAAGATTAAGAAAGCAGACAGATTATGGGTAGGTTACTGTGAACTTACAGGATATCCATATATCATTGATGGACAGAACATGGTTGTCATGTATGATTATACAGACAGCAGCAAGATTGAGGCACAGTTAGGCTTTGCTGGTTATCAGGTAAGCTTCGGAAGAACTGACAGAGAAGGATTTTTCTCAGAGGTTGGCCATATGTACCGTAATGGTTATAAGAAGATTTTCTTTATTGATGGCAAGTCAGAGCCATTCATTGTTGACAGAGAAGAGCTTTATTCTTATGACGAGTATTTCAAGGACGATTATATAACTAACCCAGGTCTTGAAAGTGCCATGATATCATATTTTCAGGAAATCCGTAAGCATGCTCCACTCGAAGAGAGAGCAGAGCTTATAAAGACAAGAGAAGAGACTATGATACAGCAGCTTCTTGCAAGTGAGTTCATGGTACCTTGTATCAAGGAAGAGAATGAGAATGAGATTGAGATTTCCCATCCTTATGTTGATCTTACAGACAAGGTTACTAACAAGCAGGAAGGTGAGCAGGTAATAGCAGTTCCAGTATTCACAGATGGATATGAGATGGACAAATGCTATGAAGGCCACCATGAAAACATGCTCTACAAGTTCCCAGAACTCAAAGACCTCACCGAAGAACTTGGCGCATCCGGAATTATTATTAACTGCTTAGGAATAAGCTATTACATGGATAATAAAACGATAGCCAAAGTTGCCGTAAGGGCATAATAATACATGTATCTGCCCGCAGAACAGGGTAAGCCGTACGCTCAGGCGTACAGCTTACCCTGTTCTGCGGGCAGAGCTTGTATTATTACTTCAAGAAGTCCTTACGCATAGGATTAAACACATCTACAAGGATTCCCTCTGAAAGACATGTAACGCCATGGCGTACTCCTGAAGGCATGTACACACTGTCTCCCTGATTTACAACCTTAGTCTCATCCCCAATAGTAAATTCAAAACTTCCCTTAGCAATATATGTTATCTGTAAATGGTCGTGGCTGTGGAAATTTCCCTTAGAGCCAGTCTCAAAATGAATCTCACACATCATAAGATCCTCAGAGTATGTAAGAATTTTTCTTGTAACACCCGGTTCACATGGTGTAGCTGTAATATCTTTGTTGAAAGCAAACATAGTCAAATCTCCTTTTATTTAGTATAATTAGTTCAGCAGAAGCTGTTTTAGTTATTATAGCAGATGATAAACAGTAAAGAAATAGAAGAGGGTAAAATATGTATTTTTTTCTGGTGATGTCAGTTTTATGCTTTGTGTATTATGTCACATGCGCCACATATGCAGGAATATCAAGCTCATTTATATTCATATGGCTTATTGGAACTGCACTTTTTGGCAGTATATTTGCATTTATGTATATGCAGACAAGAGGTATCTATGTCCTTCCAGGGGCTGTTAAGAGCGTATTGTGTGGTATTCTTGCGGTTTTGTTTATATTGTTCTTTGCTATGGAGGGGTTGATTATCGGCAGCATGCACGATAAACCAGATGAAAACTGTGAGTACATGATAGTTCTTGGCTGTCAGATACGGGGAACAAGGATAACACGTTCACTTAAAAAACGACTTGATACAGCATATGAGTATTCCAAAGATAATGACATGACAATAATAGTGTCCGGCGGTCAGGGCAGGGGTGAGGATATGCCAGAAGCTCTTGCTATGAAGAATTATCTTGTAGATAAGGGAATTGAAGAATCAAGAATAATTATGGAAGATAAATCCACAGATACAAGTGAAAATATGAAATACAGTGCCGAGTTCATAGGAGATATGAATACAGGAATATGTGTAGTTACTAACAACTTTCATATATATCGTGCAAAGAAGCTTGCAAGAGGATGTGGATTTAACAATGTGTCCGGAGCCGCTGCAGGCAGCGACCCCGTATTATTGCTTAATTATATGGTGAGAGAATCTATAGGAATTGTGAAAGATTTTGTTTTTAATAATTTTTAATTAAATCATAAGAAAACTCCTGATTAATTAGAAAAATATGTCTTAACAGTATCTGATATGGCAAGACCTTTGTGGTATCCGTCATTGTACAGTGCGTTAATTTTGTCTATGTTCTTTTCGAGTCTTGAAAATCCTTTGGTTGAAGTTGGACGTATAACTATTACTTTGCCCTGCTTTTCAAGATGCTCTAACTTACGTAAGCATCTGTTATATCTGCCTGCACGGTGAACAAGGTCTTTGGCAAGCTCAGGATAGTTAAGATAAGTACGTGCGATAATCTTAGTGGAAGATGATGTAGTCTTTTTGTAACCAGCTTCCCTTGTAAGCACAACAACAACTCTGTCACATCCATCGGCAAATGCCTTCTCATATGGAATAGAGTCACTTAACCCGCCGTCAAGATATGGTGTGCCATTGATGTATATGTATGGAAAAAACTTAGGAAGCGCGCATGTCGCTTTAAGCACAAGATTAGTCTTATCCTTGCCATCATAAGGAAAATATTCTGGTTTTCCGGTGAGAACATTCGTACATACTGCGTAGAATTCGCCTCCCCACTGCTGGAATGCTTCATAATCAAATGGAACCAGTTCATTAGGAATTGTCTCATATGCAAATTCAAGTCCGTATAATGAACGGTTATTTTTATCAATAAGGTTGTTCATTCCCATGTATCTTTTATCGTTGACAAATTCAGTGATTATTTTAAGATTACGTTCTTTCTGTCTTGAAAGATAAGATGGCGAGTATGCAGCACCGGCTGATGTTCCTATGACATAATCGGGATATATATCATTTTCTATAAAAGCATCCATAACACCACAAGAAAAGATTGTTCTGAATGCACCGCCCTCAAATACGATTCCAGTTTTCATATTGTCGTGTCCTCCTGACCGAAAAATGTCTAAAATTACCTATATTATAAAATGTGAGGCACGATGTGTAAAGATTAAAACCAGCGTGCCACAGCGTTTCTTGACAAAATTGTATACAAGATATATGCTAAAATATAAATGTGTTATAATAAGCTTTACAAATGTAAATATAATTATATATATAAGGAGCGCATATGATTCTTGCAATTGATATGGGAAATACTAACATAGTCATAGGCTGTGTTGATGATAATAAAGTATTATTTGAGGAAAGACTGGCTACAGACTTGTCAAAGACAGAGCTTGAGTATGCAGTTATATTCAAGACAGTCCTTGAGATATATGGGGTTGATAAGAGCATGGTTACAGGAGCTGTTATATCTTCTGTAGTTCCACAGCTTGTTAATAATATCAAAGCTGCTGTATACAAGCTTATCAAAATTACACCGCTTGTTGTGGGACCGGGTGTTAAGACAGGGCTTAACATACTTATGGATGAGCCAAGAAGAGTGGGAAGCGACATGATAGTTGATGCGGTTGCCACAATTAATGTGTATGGAACACCAGCTATTGTAATTGATATGGGAACAGCGACAACAATGTCTGTTATCGACAGAAAAGGCAATTATGTCGGCGGCGTTATCATGCCGGGTATTAAGGTGGCTGTTGATTCACTTGTGTCAAGAACGGCACAGTTGCAGAGTATCAGCCTTGACGCACCTGACAAGGTTATCGGCAAGAATACAATAAATTGTATGAAGAGCGGCGTTATATACGGCAATGCGGCATGTATAGATGGAATGATAGACAGGATGGCGGCGGAGCTTGGCGAACCGCTTGAAGATATCAAGGTTGTTGCAACAGGCGGGCTTGCAAGGGTAATCCTGCCAGAGTGCAGCCACAGAATATATCAGGATGATGAGCTTCTGCTCAAAGGACTTAAAATTATATATGATAAAAATGTACAGGACTAGGAGGAATTATGTTAAAGGGTAGAAATGTTCTGCTTGGAGTGACAGGCAGTATAGCTGCTTATAAGATAGCAGGTCTTGCCAGTGCATTGGTAAAACAGCACTGTAATGTGGATGTGATTATGACAGAGAATGCCACTAATTTCATCAATCCTATTACATTTGAGACACTCACAGGCAATAAATGTATAGTAGATACATTTGACAGGAATTTCCAGTACAGTGTAGAGCATGTGTCACTTGCAAAGAAGGCTGATGTTGTTCTTGTTGCGCCTGCCACAGCTAATTTTCTTGCCAAGGCTGCTTATGGAATGGCAGATGATATGCTCACAACAACATTTCTTGCATGCAGATGTCCTAAACTTATAGCACCTGCCATGAACACTAATATGTATGAAAATGCGATTGTGCAGGATAATATTAAGAGATTGAAGGATTATGGCTGTGAGGTTATAGACCCGGCAAGCGGTCATCTTGCATGCGGCGATACAGGAGCTGGTAAGATGCCAGAGCCTGAGACTCTTATGGAGTATATATTAAAAACTATCGCATGTGATAAGGACATGGAAGGTCTTAAAGTTACTGTAACAGCAGGACCTACAAGAGAGCCGTTAGACCCGGTAAGATTTTTATCTAACAGGTCAACTGGCAAGATGGGATATGCAATCGCGAGGGCAGCCATGATGCGTGGTGCAGATGTTACACTTATTGCAGGCCAGACAAGTCTTCCAGATGTACCATTTGTTAAAAATATCCATATAGAGACAGCAAAGGATATGTATGAGGCGGTTATGAAAGCTGCCAATGACAGCGATATCATAATCAAAGCTGCGGCTGTTGCGGATTACACACCGCTTGAGGTTATGGATAACAAGATTAAGAAATCTGATGGCGATATGTCTATACCATTAAAGAGAACGGATGATATTATTGGAACTCTTGGAAAGATTAAGCTTGAGAGCGGCAGGAAATTCTTCCTGTGTGGTTTTTCTATGGAGACTGAGCATATGCTTGAGAATTCCAAGGCTAAGCTTGAAAAGAAAAATCTTGATATGATTGTTGCTAACAATGTCAAGGTTGCAGGAGCAGGATTTGGAACAGACACTAATGTTGTTACAGTTATCACAAAGGATAAAGCAGAGGAGCTGCCAATCATGAGCAAGGAGCAGGTGGCACATGAACTGCTTGACAGGATAATTAAGGAGGTTGTATGAAGGGGTTAAAGGCAAAGACAATTACAGTGGGTGTTGTAATATTAATTATTGTGGCAGCGGTTTATTATTATATAATGCTGCCAGCTATCAATATACATTCACCGGGATTCTGGAAGTTTATAATATTCGTGCTTGCAGCGGCGACAATGATATATGCATTGTTCCGCGTAAGATTAAGAACGGTTCAGATGGGGAAAAGAACGAACGCTGTGGAGATGGATTACAAGAGCCCTAAAGATAAAGTTATATTCAGGGTTATGCTTGGAATAACAATTGGCGCAGCTGCTATATTTGCAATAGGCTCACTTTTATCATCAGAGATAATCAATGCGGCTAAGTATCAGAAGCTTCTCACGGTTGAGACAAAGAATTTTGCGGATGATATCAAAGAGGTTTCTTATGACCAGATTCCGATTCTTGACCGTGATTCAGCACAGATAATTGGTAACAGGGTTATGGGAACAATGGTTGATATGGTATCGCAGTTTGAGATTAACGATATGTACAGCCAGATTAACTATAATAACAAGCCGGTAAGAGTGTCGCCTCTGCAATATGGAAGCCTGATTAAGTGGTTTACTAACAATGCATCAGGACTTCCGGGATATGTAAGAATTGATATGACTACACAGGATGCACAGATAGTACGTCTTAATGAGGGTATCAAGTACTCAACAAGTGACCATTTTGGAAGATATATATACAGACATTTAAGATTTGCCTATCCGGGATATATATTTGATGAGTTGAATTTTGAGATAGATGAGGATGGCGTGCCTTACTGGATATGTCCTACAAGAAAGTATAATGTCGGTCTGTTCGGCGGTGTTACGGTTGACAAGGTTATAACCTGCAACGCTGTAACTGGCGAGATGAGAGAATATGATGTAGAGAATGTTCCACAGTGGATTGATAAGGTTTACTCAGCAGAAATGCTTATCAATCTGTATGATTATTATGGAACACTCAAAAGAGGATTTTTAAACAGCATACTTGGACAGCGTGACTGTTTAAAGACTACAGACGGATATAATTATATTGCGATGGAAGATGATGTGTGGGTATACACAGGTGTCACATCTGTAGGTCAGGATCAGTCTAATGTTGGATTTGTTCTTATGAACCAGAGAACAATGGAGACAAGATATTATGAGATTGCAGGTGCCGAGGAGTATTCAGCCATGAGTTCGGCACAGGGTAAAGTCCAGCATCTTAATTATGTTGCGACATTTCCACTTCTACTTAATGTCGGCGGTGAGCCTACTTATTTCATGGCGTTAAAGGACAGCGCAGGACTTGTAAAGAGCTATGCAATGCTTAATATCGAGAGATACCAGACAGTTGCGATTGGCGATACAGTAAGTGAGTGTGAGACGAATTATAAGCAGATGCTTACGGACAATGGAATAGTGGTTGAAAAGCCAAAAGAGACCAAGAAAGTCACAGGTACTATTACTAAGATTGTGCCGGTAGTTGCGGATGGCAACTCACATTACTATGTGATTCTTGATAATAAAAATGTCATTTATGACGTAAATGTCAAGAATAATCCTGCCATTATCATGTACGAGACAGGTTCTGATATCACACTTGAATATAGTGAGGGTGAGGGTACTATGTCCGCTGATGTTGTCAGATAAGAAAACAGCCAAACACAGTCATGTAGAAACATATTCAATCAGAATAATGCATAAACATGCACGTTATTGACAAATATTTAGGAACAATTCATCTGACGTGAATAAAAATGAATAATTTAGCATGTTTTGTTAATAAAATCAGTTGATAAAATGTTCTCGCTTTGATACAATATACGAAGTATTTACAAGCTAAGGAGATGCGTGATGGATATTATAGTAAAATATATTGATGAATTGCTGGAAAAGAGTACTCCGGCAGCACCAATGTGGAATATCGAGAAAATCAGACAGGGACTTAAGTCTAACTGGAATTATATTGATGGAGTAATGATTAAAGCCGTACTCCAGATGTATGCAGTAAGCAAGGATGAGAAGTATCTCAAGTTTGCTGATGATTTCATTGATTACAGAGTACATGAGGATGGTACTATTGAAGGATACAGTATCGGTGAGAAGAATATAGATAATGTCAATGCTGGTAAGACACTTTTTGAGCTTTATGATCTTACAGGCAAAGAAAAGTACAAGAAGGCAGCAGACCTTGTATATTCACAGATTAAGATAATGCCAAGATGTAATAATGAGGCTAAGAGCTTCTGGCACAAGGACATATATCCTAATCAGGTATGGCTTGATGGTATGTATATGGGACAGCCATTCTACATGGAGTATGAGACAAGATACAACAACAGAGAAAATTATCCAGATATATTCGCACAGTTCAAGTATGTTATTGAGAATATGAGAAATCCTCTCAATGGATTATATTTTCACGCAATTGATACAAGCAAGGAGGCTTTCTGGTGTGACAAGGTAACAGGTCTTTCACAGCATTCATGGCTTCGTGCTATTGGCTGGTATGCAATGGCTCTTCTTGATACATTGGACAAGGTTGACAACAGCGACCACAAGTATGATGCAGAGTGCAAGATGCTTGAGAATGCATTTGTTGATTTAACAGAGTCAATGCTAAAGTATCAGGATGAGAATGGTATGTGGTATCAGGTAGTTAACTATGGCGGAATGGACAAGAACTATCTTGAGACAAGCGGAAGCTCTATCATGGCATACGCAATCCTTAAGGGTGTACGTATGGGACTCCTTCCAGTAAGCTACAGAGAGTATGCAGAGAAGGCTATCAATGGTATCTGCGACAAGTATCTTACAACTAAAGAGGGCGAGATGTCACTCGGCGGTATCTGCCTCGTTGCAGGACTTGGCGGTAAGGGCAGAAGACCTGGTACGTATGACTATTATATGTCAGAGCCAATCGTTGAAGATGATGCAAAGGGTGTTGGACCATTCCTTTTAGCATACACAGAGATGCTTTCATACAAGAATAACTAGTTAATAAGACTATATTAATGGGCGCGTATAGAATTCTATACGCGCTAAATTCTTATTAAGTTCACTTGGCGAGGAGGAAAAAGATGAAACCGTATATTACTATGGAAGAGGTAATTGCACAGCAGGGAGAAGGAAAGCGTGGTTACACATTTTTATCAGAGGCAAATGGTTGTGTCAATGGATGCAGGTCAGGGGTGTCGACATACGCATCGCTTGAATTTAATCCTAATCCCGGAAGTCATGAAGACCAGGAGGGATTTTATGTGCTTGAAGGTGAAGGATATGCAAAGCTTGATGACCTTGAATTTCCAATTAAGGCAGGGGATTCGTTCATAGCACTTCCGGGTGTAAAACATACATTGAAGAGCAAAGAGGGTTCTGCTCCTGTTAAAGTATTCTGGTTTCACAGTGGAATATAAAAAGTTAAGTGATAATCTGCAAAAAGAATGAGGCAATTATGGTAAATGATTCTAACAATCTTAAAGATCTGACAGAAGAACAGATTAATGAGATGACTGATGAACAGGCTGATGACATGCGCAAATGGCTGTTTAAGGAAAATATAAGAATTAGAGAACTTGAGAGAAATCTCGAAGATGAACGAAAGCTTATAGATATCCAGAAGGGTATGCTTGAAAAGAAGCAGCGCAAGAATATGATTTTAAGCAAGCAGCTTGAGAACCAGAAGAATTTATTTGACCAGCAGTGGCAGATAATGGAGGCTGAAATCAGGCGCATAACAGCAGAGAAAGACAGCTTAAAGCATGAGCGCGAGGTTATGCGTGATGAGGCATACAGAGCGGCAAGACGTACACTTTCTTATTCCGAGAATGTAAAGATATTCTTTAAGGGTGTCACTGACAGCGACTCACTTAAGAAAAGGTATAAAGAGATAACTAAGATATATCATCCTGATAATGTCAATGGCGATGAAGAACTCGTAAAAGCAATTAATCAGGAATATGAACTTCAGAAAAGATATTTTCTTGGGACGTAATATGGGACAAATGCCACAATATAGTTAATATAATTAAGTTAAAATCCTATTGTCCAGATGGAGTTACTATTGTATAATAATGGACAGGTTCGGTATAACGTACCATGAACGTGAGGAAGGAGATATATATGTTTAAGATTAATGATAATTATTTAAAACTTCCAGGAAGCTATCTGTTCTCAACAATAGCTAAGAAGGTTAAGGCTTATAAGGAAGCTAATCCAGATAAGGATGTTATAAGCTTAGGAATTGGTGATGTTACACAGCCACTTGCACCAGCGGTTATCGAAGCTATGCACAAGGCTGTTGATGAGATGGCTCATGTTGAGACATTCAGAGGCTATGCACCAGATCTTGGATATGAATTCCTTAGAAATACAATCGCAGAGAATGACTTTAAGGCTCTTGGATGCGATATTTCAGCAGATGAGATATTTGTAAGTGATGGTGCCAAGTCAGATTCTGGTAATATCGGTGATATCTTCTCAGTAGATAATAAGATTGCAGTTTGTGACCCTGTATATCCTGTATATGTAGATACTAATGCAATGGCAGGAAGAACAGGCGATTACATAGCAGCAAGCCAGAAATGGAGCAATGTAATCTACATGCCATGTACAGCCGCAACTAATTTTGCACCAGAGATTCCTAGGGAGACACCAGATATCATATATCTCTGCTTCCCTAACAATCCAACAGGTTCAACAATTACTAAGGCACAGCTTCAGGAATGGGTTGATTATGCTAACAAGGTTGGCGCAGTTATCATATATGATGCAGCTTATGAAGCATTTATTGAAGAAGCTGATGTTCCACATTCAATCTATGAATGCGAGGGCGCAAGAACATGTGCTATCGAGCTTAGAAGTTTCTCTAAGAAGGCTGGATTTACAGGTGTGAGACTTGGTTACACAGTAATTCCTAAAGATCTTAAGAGCGGTGATGTTACACTTCACAGCCTCTGGGCAAGACGTCATGGTACTAAATTTAATGGTGCTCCTTATATTGTTCAGAGAGCAGGCGAGGCAGTTTACTCACCAGCAGGAGTAGAGCAGACTAAGGCTCAGATTGCATATTACAAGCAGAACGCAAAGACTATGATGGATACACTTGCAGCAGCAGGATATTCTGTATCAGGTGGTATCAACTCACCATATGTATGGTTACAGACACCTAACAATATGACATCATGGGATTTCTTCGATATGCTTCTTGAGAAAGCAAATGTAGTAGGTACTCCAGGTTCAGGATTCGGACCAAGCGGAGAAGGTTACTTCAGACTGACAGCATTCGGAACACATGAGAATACACTCAAGGCACTTGAGAGAATTAAATCACTTTAAAATAAAATAAAGCCGGCTCGCTAAAAACGCACTTCGTTTGAACGTTTAGCAGCCGGCTTAGCTTTTATTTAACGACAACTGCCTGGTAGAAGAACTTCTGGTAGTAGCTCTCGAAGTCGTCAATGCTCTGCTCGACAATTCCGTAGGTCGGGTCGGCGAGAGTTACAGTCTGGGCTTCAAGGTCATATCCGCTCAGCACGACACAGTGCTCATAGGAAGGCCAGTAGAAGCTGCTTCCGTTGTCGTAGGTTATAAGCTTGTATTCAATCTCATCAATATCGTAGTCAAAACATGTCCAGACGATTACCGGGTATCCGTTGGCAATCTGCTCAAATAATGATTCAATAGAAGAATAGCTCATAGATATGGCTTGCAGGTGCGAGCTGTTATCCTTGAAAAAATTATTGGCGGCTTTGATGATTGCAGGGGCAAAACATCCTGAACCGTTGGATTTCCATGGTGAGCCGAGGAAATATTCTATGAAACATCCGGGCTGGGAAACTTCACTCATTGGCAGATAATTCCTTGCCATATATTCCTTGTTGACATTGAAACCATAATAGTTGAGAACCTCAGTCAGAGATGTTATCTCACATCCAGTAGGAAGTTCCGGGTTCTGGTCAACGAAAGGAACGTCAATTGATGCGCTGGCAGGAATTGAGTCCGACGATACGCCAAGATTGATTATCCGGTTATTTATCTGATATTGTGAAAGATCTATAGATGTTGTCTCTATCTCATTGGCGACAGAGACAGATACAGGTTCTGGTTCAGAGTTGATTTTACGCTCATGTATAAAGACAAACAGTACAAGCAACAATGCGCATATAGATGATGCAAAAACCAGAATAATGCCTTTGCTCTTCTTCAAATCTAAAATCTCCTTGAATATTGTTCTGAAATGTTGTTTTGTGAACAGCTTTGTCTGTTCATATTTTAGTATTATAACATGAATTAAACTTTTTGCCATAAATATATATTTTAGTTGATAGAAATGCTACAAATGTGTTATTATAGTAGAGTGTGTTATGGGGTATTTATATATGCGGTAACACACCTTGATATATTTATATGCTGTTAAGTTGGCAGAACGGAGGACAATATGGTAAAAGCTATTGTTGGCGCTAATTGGGGCGACGAAGGAAAAGGCAAGATTACAGATATGCTTGCTGAAGAGTCAGACATCATTGTAAGATTCCAGGGCGGAAGTAATGCAGGACATACTATTATTAACGATTATGGTAAGTTCGCACTTCATCTGTTACCATCAGGTGTATTTTACAATCATACTACAAGTATTATTGGTAATGGTGTTGCGCTTAATATTCCTTATCTTATTAAAGAGTTAAAGTCTCTTACAGACAGGAATGTTCCAATGCCTAAGATTTTAGTTTCTGACAGGGCACAGATACTTATGCCATATCATGTTGATTTTGATACATATGAAGAGGCAAGATTAGCTGGCAAATCATTTGGTTCAACTAAGTCAGGTATAGCTCCGTTCTATTCAGATAAATACGCTAAGATTGGTTTCCAGGTAAGTGAATTATTTGGAAGCGAGGAAGATTTAAAGAGCAAGATTGCTAATGTATGTACATTAAAGAATGTTATGCTTGAGCATCTCTATCATCAGCCACTTCTTAAAGAAGAGGATATCTATAATACACTTATGGAATACAAAGAGATGATTCGTCCATATGTATGTGATACATCAACATATCTTCACAATGCACTCAAGGAAGGTAAGAAGATTCTTCTTGAGGGTCAGTTAGGTTCACTTAAAGACCCAGACCATGGTATATATCCAATGGTTACATCATCTTCAACACTTGCCGCATATGGTGCTATCGGTGCAGGTATCCCAGCAAGCTCAATCAAGGATGTAGTTACAGTTGTTAAGGCTTACTCATCTGCTGTTGGTGCAGGCGCATTTGTAAGTGAGATATTTGGTGAAGAGGCAGACGAGCTTAGAAAGCGCGGCGGTGACGGCGGTGAGTTCGGAGCTACTACAGGCCGTCCAAGAAGAATGGGCTGGTTTGATGCAGTTGCCACAAGATACGGTGTAAGAATGCAGGGTACAACAGAGGTGGCTCTTACAGTTATCGATGTATTAGGTTATCTTGATGAGATTCCTATGTGTGTAGGATATGAGATAGATGGCAAGGTTACTAAGGACTTCCCAACTACATCACAGTTAGAGAAGGCTAAGCCAGTCCTTAAGAAGTTCCCAGGCTGGAAATGCGATATCAGAGGAATTACTAACTATGATGACCTTCCTGTTGAGTGCAGGAACTATATCGAAGCAATTGAGCAGGAGATTGAAGCTCCTATCACAATGGTATCTAATGGACCTGGAAGACATGAGATTATACACAGAGTCAGCAAGTTAAAATAACTTAATTATAAGGCATAAAATAACGACTAGGCAGGAAGTGTTGGATAATAGCCGCCTAGTCGTTTTTGAATAATATTATTTGCCCTTCTTGTTGATAAGACGTGCAACAAGAATCATGGCATATGCAACCACAGGGAGTCCGATGTCGGTATATAAAAGACCTACGAACAGGTTGTGTGCATCTTCCGATGGAATGATTGCACATACAAGAGTTGCGATTATAAGAGCAGCCCATAATATAACGATTATGAGTGCAAATACTCTTTTGAATTTCTGCATTGGAATACCTCGAATGTTTTATTAATTACAAAGATAATAACATAGTCTGGTTAAAATTAAAAGATTGAGGGTTAGTATGAAAAAGAATGTTTTGGAATATCTTGAAGATTCCGTTAAGAAATATCCAGAAAAGACAGCAGTGGCAGACAACACTAAGAGCATGACATACAGTGAGCTTTACAATAATGCAAGAAATGCAGGTGCGGCACTTCTTAGCTATACTAAAAGGAATGAAGCGGTTCCTGTTCTTGCAGATAAGAGCTGCGATATGCTGGCTGTGTTTTTCGGAGCGGTCATGGCAGGCTGCTTTTATACGATGATAGAACCAACACATCCTAATGATAGAATTAATTCGATTATAAGCACACTTGAGGCAGGGCTTATAGTTACTAATGATGATAACCGCACCAAGCTTGATAAACTTGAATTTAACGGGGCAGTTCTTGATATGCATGAGCTGTTAGCACACGAACCATCTGAGGAGGAGCTTAAAAAGCTTGAATCAGTCAGACGTGACGGACTTGATATCGACCCTTTATATGCGATATTCACATCTGGCTCAACAGGAGTTCCTAAGGGCGTTATAGTTAATCACAGGTCAGTTATTGATTTCATAGATGAATTCACAACAGTCTTTGATATAACAGATAAAGATACAATCGGTAATCAGGCACCATTTGATTTTGACGTGTCAGTTAAAGATATATATTCAGCTATGAAGGTTGGAGCAACATTACAGATAATACCTAAGCAGATGTTTTCATTTCCAGTGAAGCTTCTTGATTATCTTGATGATAACAAGGTAACAACACTTATATGGGCTGTGTCAGCACTGTGTATAATCACAACATTTAAAGGATTCTCGTATAAGATACCTAAGACTATCAACAAAGTAATATTCTCAGGCGAGGTTATGCCAATCAAGCATCTTAATGAGTGGAGAAAAGCTTATCCTGATGCAATGTTTGTCAACGTATACGGACCTACAGAGATTACATGTAACTGCACATATTATATAGTTGACAGGGATTTTGAACTTAATGATGTTCTTCCAATGGGAAAGGCATTCCGCAATGAGAGAGTTTTCCTGCTTGATGATGATGACAAGCTTGTCACTAAAGATATGGTTGGCGTTAATGGTGAGGTATGCGTGTCAGGAACAGCAGTTACAATTGGATATTATAACAACGAGGAAAAGACAGCACAGGCATTTGTACAGAATCCTCTCAATGATAAATATCCTGAGACTATATACAGGACAGGAGACCTTGCATATTACAATGAAGAGGGACTTTTATGTTTCTCTTCAAGAAAAGATTTCCAGATTAAGCATATGGGACACAGGATTGAGCTTACAGAAATAGATGCATCCATGAATGCGCTTGACGGAGTTGAGAGAGCATGCTGTATATTTAATCAGGATGCCAATAAGATACTCGGATTCTACGAAGGCGTGGCTGACAAGAAGGAAGTTGTTAAAGGCCTTCTTAAAAAGATTCCAAAGTATATGGTCCCACAGGAATTTATCAATGTCAAGACAATGCCGCTTACAAAGAATGGCAAGATAGACAGAAAAATATTGTTAGAGGAGTATTTGAAAGATGCTTAATGCTGATGTGATAAGCAGGATTGCCAGAGAATACCAGACACCTGTGTATATATTTGATAAGACAATGCTTAAAAGAAGAATATCAGATATCAGAGGTATTCTTGGTGATGATGTGACATTGTGTTATGCAATGAAAGCTAATCCATTTCTTGTTGATGCATTCAAATCACTTGATACAAAGTATGAGGTATGCTCTCCGGGAGAGTTCTCGATATGTGAACGCGAGCACGTTGACATGAACAGTATTGTTCTGTCAGGTGTTAACAAAGAAAAGCATGATATCTGCCATGTGATGGATGACTGTGGCGGCATTGGCGTGTATACAGCAGAGTCGCTTAACCAGTTAATCTTGCTTAATGAGTGTGCAGGTGAACGTGGGATTACCATAGATGTACTTCTTCGTGTCACAAGCGGCAACCAGTTTGGAATAGATGAGGCGGATATTGAGAATATTATACGTGACAGGGACAACTATCCACATGTCAATATCAAAGGGCTTCAGTGTTATTCTGGAACGCAGAAAAAGAAGACAGACATATTCGCACAGGAACTTACATGGCTTGTGCAGCTAAGCGACAGGCTGTGTGAAGACTATGGATGCCAGCTTACAGAGATTGAGTATGGACCGGGGCTTGCGTATAATTACTTTGGAGAGGCGGCATACGATAATAACTTTGACGAGCTTTCAGTGCTTGCAGGTTATCTTGAACCGGTGAAGAAAAAGTATCATGTCACATTGGAGATGGGACGTTTCCTTGTTTCAGAGTGTGGAATATATGTTACTTCAATAGCGGATATCAAGGTTAACAATAACCAGAATTATATTATAGTAGATGGCGGTATTAACCATATCAATTATTATGGTCAGACAATGGCTATGAAGATTCCGGCATATTCATATGTCGGCTGTGATGGCGCAGTTGTAAAAGACAGAGAAAAATGTGAGATTCCAGAAGATAATCTTGAAAAATGGACAGCGTGCGGGTCTCTCTGTACAGTCGCAGATGTGGTAGTGAAAAATCTTCCAATCAGAAAACCACAGCTTGGAGATATGATAATATTCTATAATATAGGTGCATATTCTGTAACAGAAGGAATATATCTTTTCCTTAGCAGGAAGATGCCGCTTATAACTGCGGTTTCATATGATGACGCAGCAGAGGCTTTATATGATGATGTCACGGTTGAAGTATACAGGGATGTCTATAATTCTGACAGGATTAATTCGAGAAAAGAAGTTATATAATTTTCGTTAAATAGTACTTGACTATATGTACAAGATATTATAAGGTAATTCAGAAAGACAAGGGTTAAATAATTAACTAATAATGTCGATATTATGTATAAGGAAAGGCTGGGATTTTGTAATGGATCAGTTAATGGATATTTTAACAGAACTTAATTCGGAGGTAGATTTTGAGACATGCGATACACTTATCGATGATGGTATTCTTGATTCATTTGATATCGTTTCTTTAGTAGGAGAACTTAATGATACATTTGATATAGAGATTACACCTGTTGATATTGTGCCAGAGAATTTCAATTCTGCTGAAGCTATGTGGGAAATGATTCAGCGTCTTTCTTAACTGGTGAGATATTATCCAACGTGGATAATATGTAGCTGTAATACTAGAGGCACGGAGGCCTGGGGTTAAGTAATACAAGGAGGATTATATTATGGCATACGATTATTCATTTTTATTTTCGTCTTTGAATGGTACAGGAAGTACATCATCGACATCATTTGATTATGCAACACTTTCAAGTATTAAGAATGGTTCTTATAAGAAGCTTCTTAATGCATATTATAAGAAACAGTCATCTGATGACAGTACAAGCTCATCATCTGTAAAAGGTGACACTAAATCATCTGCTAACAAGGTTAATGCAGCAAGTGTAAGGGATCAGGCTGCAAGCGTATCTGATTCAGTAGATAGTCTTAACAAGTCATCTTTATGGAATAAGGTGGAGAAGACTGATGAGTCAGGCAATAAGACTAAGGAGTATGATACAGATGCAATCTATAAGGCTGTTAAGTCTTACGCTGATGATTACAATTCTTTAGTTGGAAGCACAGGTAATTCAAATGATAACAGCGTGTTAAGAACAGCAGCTAATATGGTTAATTCAACTAAGGTTAATAAGGATATATTAGCTAAGGTTGGTATATCTATCGGTAAGGACAACAAGCTTTCGATAGATGAGGATGCATTTAAGAAGGCAGACATGTCAACAGTTAAGTCAATCTTTACAGGAGCTGGCTCATACGGCAAGACTGTTCAGGCTAATGCATCTATGATATATGGTTCGGCTGTAGCACAGCTTGCCAGGATATCAGGTTCCAGCACATATGGAAGTACTGGTTCATACAGTTATATAAGCAGTGCTGATTTCAACAAATATTTATAATCAGCGCGCATTTGTTAATAATAACAGACAGGAGAGGTAATAATAGTGAGTTTACTTGAGACATGGAGAGCAACTGCATATAAGCAGGAGAGTACACAGCAGGAAATCAATCAGTTCTGGGGTGCATATTTTAATCAGGAAAAGGCAATTTACGAAGAGATTCTTAAGACTCCAGATGAACCTGTTAAGGGAACAGTTAAAGAACTTGCAGATAAGTTCGGTGTAGATGTTCTTATTATGACAGGTTTCCTTGACGGAATTGATGAAAGCTTAAAGAATCCTAATCCAATCGAGACAATGGATGAGAATACAGAAGTAAGTCTTGATTACGATAAGGAAAAGCTCTATTACAACATGGTTGGCTGCAAGGCAGACTGGTTATATGAGCTTCCAGCATGGGAGAATCTTCTTGATGAGGCAACAAGAAAGCGTCTTTACAGAGAGTCAAAGCTTTCAGGCACAGTTATCAAGGAAAAGAAGATTGGTCGTAACGATCCATGTCCATGCGGCAGCGGTAAGAAGTATAAGCAGTGCTGTGGCAAGAATATCTAATATTGATTAATTAAGTCCGGTTAATAAAACAGACAGGAGAAACTGTTATATCTCCTGTCTGTTTTTTTGATGATTATGTTCTTTTTTAAATGTCACATAG
>ERZ1034763.193-NODE-193-length-34598-cov-8.773789_pt1 | contig 34598 bp, 31 predicted proteins | sample MGYA00520701_ERZ1034763 | MGnify/ENA primary metagenome ERZ1034763 (study PRJEB33766, sample SAMN09781707) | gut metagenome | biome: gut microbiome | host: Homo sapiens | place: Madagascar | study: EMG produced TPA metagenomics assembly of the PRJNA485056 data set...
TTATAATAGAAATAAGATTAGACTATTTTTGATCGTCAAAACTGGTTAAAACAAGTATTTTCAGACGTGTACGAAATAAATTTTGTTTTGATTTCATTTGTAAATATGTCGTAGAATTTAGTCTGTATACTTTTTCAAATTTATTTTGTTATCGTGTTAGAACGTATTTTGAAATGTAATTTAAGATGTGTTTTTAAATGCGATTTATTTTTATTTCTATAATGTGTTACATCTTGTATTTTATTTTATATTTCAAATCGCATACTATCTTTTCTTTTGTAATATACTTTTAAATGTATTTTGCAGTCCTATTTGTTTTATATTTCAAATTATGTTTTATTATCCGTCTCATAATCGTTTTTATTTCGCATTTCCCACTACCTTTTACTATGCAATTTATTTTTCATTTTGTTATACATTATAATTTGCATTTTGTTTTATGATTTATTATTGATTTTCACTTGCATTTATAAATATATCGTGTTATGATTTCTGTAATGAATTTTATTTTCAATTACATAATCATTTTCGAATACAATTTTATAGTGAATGTGTTTTTGCTAGTTAAACGCAAATCGAATCTGCAAGTAAATCCAAAATGCATTTTTACATGTAATGGCATTTCAGAAACAAATCTCGATACGAAGTGAATTGTAATTTGAAAATCAGATAACATTTCTAATTCATTTGCAAACGGAAATTAGAATTTAGAATTAATATGTATGACAATTTGTTATTGAAAAATAAATCGAACAGGAGGTTGATTTTAAATTATGTATACGATTGTAATTACAAATATGAAAGGTGGGGTTGGAAAAACATCCACAACCATCGAATTAGGAGCCGGTCTGGCAAGACATGGGAAAAAAGTTCTTGTAATTGACCTTGATCAGCAGCGAAACCTTACAGATTATCTTCCATTTGAAGAACAACCACAAAAAACCATTTACAATGTGTTGATTGCTGATTGTTCAGTTGAAGATACTATAACACACATAGAAAGCCTTGGATTTGATGTTATTGCAGGAACAGAAAGTCTTTCAAAAGCAGATCGAATGTTCGTGGATAACGACGACAAATATCTATTAGAAGACACAATTAAATGTATTGAAGATGTTATGCCAGATAGATATGAATATATTCTTGTGGATACTGGTCCTACAAGAAACATTCTTATGACGATGGCTTATGTTGCTGCCGACTATATCATCGTTCCTGCAGAATGTGATGCTGGCAGTCGCGAAGGTTTGCGTGCAATCGAGTCTGACGTTGAAAAACTAAAAAACAGTAGGGATCATGCATCTCACGCAAAATCGTTAGGGTATATTTTAACAAAATATGAACCTACAAATATGCATAATGTAGCTTTTGAAGAACTTGTCCGAATTGCAAATGAAAAGGAGTATAAACCTTTTGTTCTCAATGTTCGGAAAAGTGTTAAAATGAGCGAAATCAAGGAATTTAAAACAAGTATCTTTGAATATCAAAAAGATGGAAACCCATCAATCGACTATGAAGAAATAGTTAAAGAAATCATCCGTCGGATGGGTGAAGAAGAGGAAGGGAGATAATATATTATGGCAACTTCAAAAAGAGATGCTTTAAGAGCAGCAAACCTTAAAAATCGTGAAACCGAAAAACTTCGCAAAGATGCAACACTAATTGATGAGATCGCATCGGAGAACAAACCATCTATTGTGGAGCAGCCAAAGGAGCAGTCGGTAGCTCCCGTAGAAACGGAAACTAATAAAAAAGCTTCCGTAAAAGAAGAATCGGGAGAAGTAGAAGTCGTTAAGGTTTTAAACGGCATTAAGTTAGAAAAAAAGAAGATTGCAAGAAACCGTTGCCTCAGCATTCGCGTTTACCCAGAAGTGTATAACCGGATAAGTAAGCTTGCAGAAACAAATAATTCTAGCGTAAGTGATATTATCAGTCAGATTTTATGTCAGGCGGTAGGATACGAAGAATAATACCATGCCTGTCGCTTGCGTGAATGGCTCGGAATACATAGGAAATGACAGTATATTAGAGAGTAATACACGTATTACTATGTAGTGTATTACATTATATATTGTGTTGACAGAAATTGATAAAAATAGTAGACTATGTACGGGTAGTGATAAAAAAACAACGTAGTGTAGTACATGGAGACAGTAAAATTATGGCAGATGGAAAAGAACTAAAACCAAAATCATTTAGAATTGATGATGCAACAGCAGAAAAATTCAAGGAAATATCAGCGACTATCGGTGGAAGCCAACAGGAAACGCTTGCAAAACTAATCGAAGCCTATGAATTTCAGTCCGGCAAGGCAATTCTGACAAATAAAAAAGACGATATCGAGCAATTCGAGAGATATACAACAGCAATTACCCGTATGTTCATGGGTTCTCTTGAAGATAACCAGAATATAACGGAAACTGTACGCACCGAATTTGAAGCACAGTTAAAATCAAAAGATACAATTATACAGGATCTGCAGGAGCAAATTAAAGCAGCAAAACAGCTCAAGCAGGATTCGGATGATCGTGCAAAGACGTTTTCTGATCTTAATGCGGATATTACAAGTAAGTATGATAAGCTGCAGAAGGAGACAGAGACAAAGATTTCTGATTTAAACAGTATGCTTGCAGATAAAGAAAAATTGAATCAGGCTCTTAATAACAATCTGGCTGACCTCCAACAGAAAGTTGATGAAATGAAAGCTGAACATGACAGCTATGCTGCGTTGTACGCAGAGAAAGACAAACTACAGGCAGATGTTGTTGCCTTGGAAAAGGAAAAGAATGCTGCAGAGTCAAAGATTGAAAGTAACAAGGAAAAGGCTGCATTAGAACAGGAAAAAGTATTATTGGCACAGGAAAAACATTATCAGACAGAAATTGAGAAAATCAAGGCGGAATCTAGGGTACAGATTGACGAGTATCAAGAAAAGTATCTTGAACTATTGGAAAAAATAAAAGAGAGTAAGCAGTAAGGGAAGTGAACTACCACAAACTGTAAAGATCCGTACAACTGCAAAAATGCCTTTATTTGGCAATAAAAGGTCGTAGAGAGAGAAAAAACTCTACGACCTTTTATAAATTCCTTTCTTGTATGCAAGAGCGAAATCATCGATTCCTTTCCATTCAGGATTCCATGTCCGCCTTACATACTTCAGTCCTAATTCATCCTCAATCATCTTTTTGGTAGTTTCAACTGCCTTCGCCACGTTCTCATTGTCGAGATAATCCATGTCATAACAGTCTTCAACAGTGTCGATTGAAGGATAATAGAACTTCACTTTAAGGATTGCCTCTTTAAGCTGCTTAATATTACCAACTCCAAGATTACCTAACATAGGTTCTCCGGTCAGATAGTAATAAATATCAGCCTTAAGAGGTCCCTCTGTAAACTTGATCGAGTTCTTCTTGATAAGAGGAACCAGATCTTCTTTTTCTTCGTCCCAGATATATCCACCTGCGTAATGACATACACTGTGCATCACGCCTCCCTCCGGTTCACGCGGAGAGGAGAGGGTGTAGAACTTCATATCTGGGAACTTTTTAGGTCTTCCATCCTTATCAAGGATGGTTTTCCCATTCTTGTCTTTATGGGTTTTATATCGGATCTTATCATTATCCTTTCGGATCTGATAGCCTTCGATACGCCCATTAAGGCTGCGAATGGGAATTAAATATCCACGGATGAACTTCTTAAGGGTAAAATCACCCCGTTCATCCATGTAAAATCCCGGCAAATGCCGGACATTGTACCCATCCGAGAGCATGCGTCTCGTCAAGGCATAACGATCCTCCCGATCAGTCGGGAGAGTCTTGTAGCCTCTGGCTTCAATAAAACCATCAGATAATCCACGTTTCCGCAGGTCTTCCAAATGGTCATCCTCCAGTCGGAGGAATGAAGCCATCTTGCTATATAAACGGTTACGCTCTTCAAGAGGGAGCGTAACCTCTTTTTTACTTTCTTCTTCGGCTTTTGTTTTAATGACAGCCGAGCGCTCCCGATACTCTTTCGAGTCAGGAGAGAGGGAAAGCTTCTGCTCAATATCCCTCTTTGCGTCCCGGTTATTTGAAAAGCCGTTTAGGTCAGCATGGAATTTAAGCATTCCACCAAACCACCCGCACTTGTTGCAGCGGGCAACGATTTTTCCGGGTTTATTGTTAATGTTTAACTTACGTTTTGCTCCGCAGAACGGACAGTCAACATCCTCAATCTTACCGTGTCCTACCGGGCGCATATAATTGATTTCACAAATATCTGTGAAATCATAAGGGAAGTCATGCATGATCATCCCTCCTTTCTAAAACAAGGGCTGATATTACTATCAGCCCGCCAATCTGCTACAGCGAAAGATCCTTATCGGTTCTTTCACAATATGCCATCAGACCTTCATCGCTTTCGATGATGATTTTAATAGCAACTTTTTCCTCCATAGCTTCTGATCTTTCGAAAAGCTTCGGAAGAATCTGTTTTGTGACCGGGTTATCATATAATTCCCCGATTGTTTTTCCATTGTACGAACCGCAGGTACTTACAACTTTCCGCGCATCCTCGACGGATGGAACGAAAGCAGTTGTCTGAGTGCCAACCATTTCAGACAATGGTGCATCTGTCGCAGTGACAGGAAGAGAAGATGCTTCATCCTTTTCCTCTACAGCCTCCACTTCTGGAACTGTCGGAATAGGATCAACGACTTCTTCTGCAACAGAAGTTACTTCAGGTTCCGGTTGTACCGGAACTTCAAACGATGCAGCTCTTTCCTGTCTTGCTGCATCTTTCGCCTCTGCATAAACCTGCTCATAGGTCTTCGCAAAGAACGAGTATTCTTCATCAACTGCCTTTGCCTCCTGTACGGACGGTTTCTGCATCTTTGCAGAAATGTCATCCGCCAGCTTTCTCCACTTATCGTGGATAGCCTCTATGGCTTTTGTTGCAGCGTCATGTTCACTGCTTCCGATGGAAGAGGAAACAAGACACCTGACAGAAGCCGTCAGCTGATCGGCAAGCCCAAGAATTTCTTCATTCTCAGACTTGGCAACCTCATACTGACTCTTTCGAGTTCTCTGAGGCGCTTCTGTCGGCGCTGACGGAACATCATTTGCACCTACCATATCCGCAAGGCTTGTGCCTTGAGATACGACTGGTGCAGTCCCGACCATTGCTTCCTCGGCAGAACTCTCCTTGGCCGGTGTCTGAACCGGTGTCTTCTGATTTCCACCATTTGAAGCCATCTGCGAGATGGCAGCGGCCTGCAAATCGTCGATGCAGTCATCGGTAAAAAATTGTAAACCGAAGCCTGCATCTGTGTAAGCATGGCTCTTTGCAGAACCAAGTGCCATGCTTATCGCGTCCGCACGAGCCATCTGCGGATTCGGAGCGAATGTATCGATCGGTACAAAGGCAAATCCTTCGCCGATTGGCATCTTCTCAGGATCATTGTCGATGTAGAAGGCTGCATAAGCAGCAACTACATCGTCTTTGATTTCACGCAGTTCTGCGTGACAACGGTGCAACGGGTAGATTTCTCTTGCCCATGCCTTTTTCCAGATAAGAGGGAGAAAATTCTCTTTCTCGCCCGGATTGTTCTTACTTGCTACCTCTCGGGTAACTGCTGTTAAGTCAACCCCCGGGATAGCGTTAATTGAGGAAATGAAAGCAAGTGCCTCCATCTTTCCACCTCTTTTTTCGTTTGTATTCATCTCTGCCATAATTTTCCTCCTTTTCTGACGCCATTGGCGTCCGGTGATCCATATTTCGTGGCGTGGAATATGGATGTTAATTTGTTTTTGCAAAAACAAATTAAGCCCGAGGAATATAGCAGAAATGGGGAAAATTCCCCATAAACGCAAAATAAGCCGAAACCAACGTTTCGACTTTTACTTTCCTCAGACTCAATTTATTACATATCCATTATACAAAAGAACATTCGTTCTTGCAAGCATAAAAAACGAATATCGCAAACAAATGCGCAAAAATGCAATAAAAAACCACCACCCCTTGAAAGAAGGAACTCATAAATTTGAGTAGGGTAGTGGTTTTTTAGTCAGCTTATTTTGTCAGGAGCCGCTGACACGGCTCCTCCCATTCTAATTGAATGGTAACTCTTCGTCAATGCCTTCCGGGATGTTCATAAAACCATCCGCTCCTGACGGTGCAGGCTGTGGAGCGGCATTGCCCGAGTTGCCAGAGCTGTTCTTGCTCTCGGCAAACTCCACGCTCTCAACAACGACGTCCGTGGTGTACACACGCTGTCCGTCTTTGTTGGTGTAGCTACCAGTCTGGATGCGGCCTTCGAGAACAAACTTTGTTCCCTTGTGACCGAACTTCTCCATAAATTCAGCTATTTTGCCAAAGGCAACACAGCTGATGAAATCCGCTGTCTGCTCATCACCGTCACGCTTAAAGCGACGGTCAACTGCAAGGTTAAATCGCGAAATAGCGGTTGAATTTTCCCCCTGCGAGTAACGGATCTCGGCATCTCTGGTCAGTCTTCCCATTAAAATTACTTTATTCATATGATTCTCCTTCCTCCCGGTTCTTCCAGGATAAACCTTTTTGTTGGAGCTGATGAATAACGGCGTTGCCGCCATAAACAAAAAAATCCGAAACATTTCTGTTTCGGACTCGTCATTCATCAACTCAATAATTATTACATTATTTATTATACAAAAGAACATCCGTTCTGGCAAGAGAAAATACAAAATTTCTTGCCTCTAAGGTTAAATTTTTCAAAAAAAATCCACTCCCCGTCACCGGAGAGTGGAAGAGTGCTGTTAATATCGCGGCAGGTATTTCTTAATCACTGCCACGATCTGTTTAGGAAGAGTATCAAGATCGGTTATGTCGAGAAACGAATCCTCTCCATAAATTTCTTTGATGTCTTCCTTATCATCGTCGATTGCAGCAACAACCGTATCGATGTGGTGGTTTTTAGCATCGCGCTTGACCTTTTTAATGTCAGTGTAAGCTGCAGATCCACCATATCCGCTATCATTTGGAGCGCCATCTGAAATTACAATACATAACTTCATGTCGGACTGCTCCTTACGCAGTTTTTCCACTGCGTATCTGTTCGCATAACCATCACGGTTACACGACTTGGAACAGATTCCCATGATTCTTGCGAGGTCTTTGTTGTCAAAACTACCGCCAAAATCGCAATAGTTTGTTAACGTCACATGCGCATCACTCGCTGTGTGCCCTACGATCATGAGCCTTATTCCAAGCTCCATGCAAAAATTATAGACGACAAGCGCCATAATTTTTGCAGCTTCAAGCTTTCTACCATGCATTGATCCTGACTCATCGATCACAACCGCGATTGAAAGAGTAGGGCTGTCGGTAGGAAGCTTTTTATTCTGGAAATACTTTTTGTCGTATCGCGAGTAAGATACTGGCGATACAGTTTTTCCAAAATAAAGACCTCTTTGAGTATATCCGGCACGGCGATCTTTTAAGATCTGCTGTAACCCTTTCGAGGTCGCTTTTGCAAGCCTCTCGATGTCAGGCCGGATTTTTTCATACTCATTGATTTCGCGATCCGATACATTCGTCTCTCTTTTTACTGTACAGCTGACTCCATTATGGATGTCACTATACACGAAAGACGAATTTTCGGCAGCAAGTTCTTGAGATAATTCCTTCTCAAGTTCCTTTGCTGCCTTTTCTGAACTCATTCCGTTCAGAAGCTGCTGCATAGCCTTTGAAGACTGTTCCAGTGCTGCCGCTGCAGCCTCCGGATCAAGTTCTTCCGGCTCACCTCCACCACTTGATTGTCCCTGCTGAGATGGAAGAGGTTTGTGCCCTTCTCCAGTCCTATTGGACAATGTTGCTAAAGGCGCGCCTGAAGGATCCACATCTGCGTCAGATGGATCTCCATTGCCATCGCTGCCGGGATTATTTGCATCGCAGTCGGATAATCCGCCCTGTTCTGCCAACTCCTGCAACATCTGACTTAATTCTTGTGGAACTCCGTTTGCGTCGCATCCGGCTCCTGCACCCTGCGGATCATTCTTAGCCTCTTCCTCGTCCGGAAGAGAATTCAGGTAATCCACAAGATAATCCTGCAAGCATGCTACAACGTTGTTGATAGAACGGTAGTGGTCTTCATTTTCTCCCAACATATTGACGTCATCAATATATGGAATACATGAAATCACGGTCTGCATACGTTCATCTGCTTGCTCTTTTCTGTTCTTGTAAGGCAATACACCAAACTTGGCGTATTGCAAGAGAAGATTAAGAATCGAATATAACTTGTCGTTCTCATCTTTCTCTTTTTTTACAAGTTCATCGAACGGCTCGAAACTCTTAAGGAAAAGTTCTCTCATATAGTTCAAACCGTCTGAAAATCTTGGAGCAGGGTAGTCATCGAGAAATGTATACTCAATGTATCCATCTTCCAATAAGTTCCGGATATTGTTCCAGATCTGCACGAAAGCATTCGTATGCTTGCCTGCGGCAATTAACTGCTTTAATGCATCACATTCCACATCCGGATCCGGATACAGAATATGATCCTCGCAGATCTTTCTTATGCACGACATCTTGTAATTTTTGTCTGTGTACAAGACATGCGCTGTTTCATGGTAAATAAACCCATGCAGCGCAAGGAACCTTTTCGGGCGTGACAGCCCTTTTAACAGGTAACAATGGGCATTTGCCTCAATGTTCCTGTAATTTGTAAAAGCGGTCTTTTCCTCATCGTCCCATGTGACTTTCACATGTATCCGATCCTTCGGAGAGTACCGCTTCACTAACCCTATTACAATGTCCTCGAAGTATTTTGATGTCATCACATGGGTAAAAAAACTTTTGTCCGTAATGCGTCCGCCAAGCTGAGTGGCAAGACGCTGTACTTTCTGTTTATTTGATAATGCCATATATTTCCTCCAATCCCGGCATCGCGCCGAATGGCAAAAGAGGGACTAAAAGCCCCTCTCTTAAAGTTAAAAAGTTACTTCAAGGATGTTAGTACGGATGTACTCTTTTAATTCCTCGTCATCTGTAGCAGATGCGAGAAGAGTATATTCTGCCTCGGCAACCGGATCAGATCCCATCGAAATGGCATCAAGCCAATCGTATAAGAGTCTTGGACCAACATTGCCGACACCGCATCCCTGACCTAACAGATACTCACGAGTCTCATTTAATACATTGAGGCAGTTCGTGATCATAGTTGTATCTGTAAGGCCTGTAACCTTCATCGCTCTTGCGATCAGTGTTGCCTGATTCGGAAGATCGATAAAGAATTTCATTGGGAATCGGTCAAGAACCGATTCGTTCAATGGACGGCATCCTTCATAGTCCGTATTCGTGGTGAACACAATAACGGAATCTGGATGACGTTCCACAACCTCTCCAGTAGGAAGGGAAATGGATCCACCCTCCAACATGGAGTTGAGTCCCGGCAGAACACCCGGCTGGATAATAACGGTAGGCTCCTGAACCTCGCATACCCATCCATATTTGACTGCTTTGATCAGCTCGGATGGAACGTAAACGAAGTCTTTGCCCTCTGTTCCCTTAGAGCAAATGGACTTCATGAAATCCATTGTCTTCTTGAACAGAAGGTTGATTACCTCTGCCTCTGTCAGACCTGCAGGAATCTCTTTCTCCCCTGTGATTTTGAAGTATGCGTCTTTGAAATCAAAGTACACATCTTCAACCGATGGCAGGTCTAACTGTGCAGCCATCTCTTCTGCGGACATATCCGCAACACCATTGGTTGCAGGAAGAATTGTTCCAATCAAGTTGAACAGCTCCATTCCGGCATCACACGTTTGGTGTGTGTACGGAAGTCCAAGCGCAGAAGCGATAGCTTTACTCATCTGTGTCTTTCCGGTTCCTGCCGGTCCCTTTAATAGCACATTCCTCTGTGGACGCGTCTTTGTTGTACTCATCTTGATGTTACGTGCTGCGACTGCGGCTTCCTGTGGAATCTCATACCACTGTGGAAGTTCTGGAATCAGTTTTGATTCGCGCTTATTAAGCTTGCGATTTGGATCAAGCTTATAAGCTCTTAAGAAGGTGTTTCTGTCAACTGAGACGTTAACCCCGGCAGACTTGGTTCCATTTGGAACCAACACCTCGAATACTTTTCCACCATAAGTGGTAATATTGGACTTTGGTGCATAAACACCATTATCCAATGAAGTCGCATTAAACTCAGAGATAGCAGATTTACCACCTGCTTCTTCAATCTTGAGTTTAATGTTGCTGCTCTTTAAGCGGAAGTAAATGTTATCCGATAATGTAGCCAACTTGGTCATTATCTCAAACACTTCCGTCTTGTCGAGGTCTGCAAGATCTTTTCCTGCGGCAAGCTGTGTCTGGCGAAGATCGTCAAACAATGATTTTGCCTCAGAATCCTGTAATGCATACGGCATAAGAGCCATCATGATTACAGTTCCCCTTCTGCCACCGAAGCCGACTTCGTAAGGAGTGATGGATCCGTCAGAGCGGTCTACTGTTCCCGCGATCACCGCCCCGCTTGACTTGGAATAAACGGCAATGTCAACCGTCTCCTTTCCGGTGTATGTGCTTGTTTCCTCGGCGTAACCTTTATTCAAGGTATCGTCATAAGCACACACACCCATGCTGTCGTCCTTCATCTTTCCGCCAAGCATCATGATGACAGCTTTAGCAACCGTAGGACTTACCGTTGCAGCGGCGGAAGTTCCACTGCCGTTGGATCCTGCCGAATAAAGGGATCCAGTATTCGGCATAGACTGAGACTCAATCTCGTATCCTTTTGGAGTCGTGCATTTTCCTCTGTAATTGAAAAATGCACCAAGTAACTTGTTAATTTGAATTGTTCTTGCCATAGTTTTCCTCTCTTTCTGACACATTTTGTGTCCGGTGATCCATATTCCGTGGCGCGGAACATGGACAACAATAGTTAATTTGTTTTTTGCAAAAAACAAATTAAGCCCGAGGAAATCATGCAAAACGGGGAATATCCCCATAACGCAAAAAAGCCGAAACACAATGTTTCGACTCTACTTTCCTCAGACTCAATTTATTACATATCCATTATACTAGAGAACATCCGTTCTTGCAAGTAAAAAATCCCCTTCCACGCAAAAGTGGAAAGGGATGTTTATTTAGACCTCCTTATTCCTCCTTTTTCCCTGCAAAAGGATTGTCTGCCACTGATTGCTTCAGTGCATAAACAATCTTTTCCGCAAGTAAAGTGATACGTTTTTCAGTATCCACCGTGAGTATCGCAGTGTTAAGTGCTGTCGGTGAACCGACAAACTTGAAACACTTCTTTGCTCTGGTTACACCAGTGTATAAAAGGTTTCTCTTTAACATTCTGCGATGCTCGTCAAGGAGGCATCCAATCACACATTCATATTCAGATCCTTGTGACTTGTGATAGGTCATACAGTAAGCAAGTTCTACAATCTCAAGCTCGGAAGCCGTGTAATCATAGGTTGTATTGCCATCAAATACGACCGTCATCACAAGTTCTCCTTCCGACATATGAATGGAATCAATGATGCCAATATCGCCATTACAGATGCCGTTTTTATTCTGCGTCTGCATGACAATATCGCCTTCGCGAAACGGACGGTTGCGGAAAGATATTTCTTTCTTTTCTCTGTCCGCTCCGTTTAAAATTTCCTGCAGATAGGCGTTTACACTGTCTGAAGACGCTTCTGACTTTGCGTGGTGGAAAGGAGAGAGCAGTGCTACCTCTTTTCGCCCATAAGTCTTAATCGCGTCTTTATACAGATAGATCATGGTTTTTGCCGCGGTTTTTCCATCCACGGCTCGGTAACACTGAAACTCATCGTTAATAACAAGCTTTGTGTCCCCTTTATTGATCTTTTCTGCATTCTCGACAACGGTACTGCCATCTGCCTGCCTGTACACCTTTTGCAGTTCCACTACAGGAACTACTTTTGATGCAATAATGTCACGGAGGACAGCCCCCGCTTTGACACTTGGTAGCTGATTGTAGTCACCTATCAGCGTCACATTACACCCATTTGGTACAGACTGAAGCAGTGTTCTCATCAACCAAATGTCAACCATTGACACCTCATCAACGAGAAGCTGTTCTGCTTCAATGCTTTTATTCGCCTCCCCTTCATCATCACTGATCTTCAATGCAGAATGGATGGTTGGAGCAAATGATCCGGTAGAATCAGATAACCGCTTTGCTGCACGGCCTGTTGGAGCCATCAGCTGCACGGTTTTGTCTTTTCCGTATTCCTCCCGGAGTTCTACGATTGCTTTTGCAACCGTAGTTTTTCCTCTTCCCGGTCCTCCTGTAATAACGGAGAACCCCTTAGAGAGTGCGGTAATTACCGCACTTTCCTGAATGGGATCAAAAGAAACATTATTCTGTTGCTCCCATTCCTTTAATTTTTTATTCAGATCCTTGATTTCCGGAGCCGAATGTGACATAAGCCTTACAATATCCTTTGCTACATCACATTCTGCCCAATACATCTCAGATCTGAAGTAAATGCCTTTGACCGGGATGATTTCTTTCTTCTCAATCATGGCACATAACTGCTTTGCAATCTCATCCGCCGTAACCGGTCCATCTTTGACCGTTACGTTAAGCGTCTTTCTAATTGCATCAAGCAGTTCTTTCTTTTCCATACCACAATTTCCTGAAAGTTCGTTTACTCTCAAACAAAAATTAATTGCGGCACAGATGCGGGATGGAGAATGATAGGAGAGTCCCAACCCCATGTTGATCATGTCGGCAGTCGGAAAACCGATACCTCTGACCTTAAGCATGGAGTATGGATTGCTCTTTATATCGTTGAGGGTAACATTACATTTTGCCACCCTCTGTGCCATTCGCGCATTTATATTATAGTTTCCAAGGAACGTAATCATTTCCCTCGATCCCGCCACAAGCTTATAAGATTCTCTGATCTTATCCAGCTTTTTCTGCGAGATGCCCGGAACTTCGATCAGGCGCTCAATATCATTGTCGAGAATATCAAGCGTCTGTTCCTTGAATTTTTTATAAATTCTATCCGCAAGACCTTTCCCAATGCCCTTGATAAGACCACTGGAAAGAAAGCTTGTGATTCCAAAAGCGGTTTTTTCAACCACTTCGGAACACTCGGACACGGCATACTGTAATCCGTGTTTCGCATCTTTCTTCCAAGTACCATTCAGAACAATGGTTGTTTTCGGCAGCTTGGATAAATAATATCCGACTGCCGTAAATTCTTCATTTTTCATGTCCGGCGGATATTCTTCGTCCACCGCCTCTATGAGTTGATAAATAGCAACAACATAGCCGGAGCCGTTGTCACCATCATCTTCATAGACACAGTGAACAAATCTGCATTTCAGCATATTGCTACCTCCTTGCGGACGCCGCAAAAGGATGCCCGCGCTTATTTTTTGCCCTTAGACAGCCTTCTTGGACTTTTTAACAACTTTGCCGTTTGCGTCCAATTCGACTTCCTTTACCTTGACTTCTACTTTGCCGCTAGGGTTCTGTGGAAGCTGGTATGGGGCAATCAAGGCTTTTTCCGAAGCTGTCAGTTTTGAAGCCGAGAACTTCACTTCGGAAGCCTTGTCGTACACATCTGGAAGATTGTTTTTAATCTCTTCCAGATTGTACGACTTGTTTTCCAACTTGCTTTTGCATGAGACGTACACACGATGATTCGCGTCCTTCATGTAGGAGCCGTTTGCATCATTGCTGTCAAACTGTTGCATGATTGCAACTTCGACAGCAGCTAACTCCTCGTTTGCATTGTTTAACTCTGTCTTGGCGTTTTTGATACGTTCAAGAATTGAGTCGCGCTCTGCGACCAGAGGAATCAGCTGATTTTGGTCTAACGACACCGGTGTTTCGTTGTCATTACGAACGATTCTTCGTCCGTAATAGTCACGCACGATAGAAGGAGAGCAGTCCTCATTCTCTACCATCTCTCCACTGATGACGTTGTTTTCCCAGAACTGCCGTTCCTCATTCATCAGCTGTTCTTCGAGGTTCAAGTCCCTTTCAATTTTGATCAGGACTGCTTCCTCTGCGGGGTTGAACCCCCACGAGCAGCAAATAAAGAAGAATGGCAGATTCATAACTGCCATGTAGTGCCGCACCTGCGCCTCGTAGTAAGGCGGCACGACACCGGATTTCCACTCTTCAATGGTGGCGATGTTTCGCCAGTTAGTTGTCTTGATCTCAAGACCACCAAGCTGACCATTTACAAGGATCAGGCCGTCAATGTCTGCCCTTGCAAACGCATAATCCGGATTTCCATGGCAATACATGTGCGTATCTTCCTCGATACGGAAATTAGAGATTCCGATTTCATTCAGAAGATACGGCACAGTCTTATAACGGATGACTCCCTCGAACATATGCCCAATGGTAAGAGGCATCTGGTTTTTCTTTTCTGCCTTCATTGGCAGGATGCCTCGTTTATCATCCATCAACTGCTGACGTGTACGCCACGGTGACGTACCGACGATGGTTGACGCATCAGAGCCTCCGATTCCTCCGCGTCTGATTTTAAGCCAAGCCGCCTCGTCAAGAATTGGCTTGCCTTCTGCGTCCATCTGAGGTACTCCGTTTACTGTGAGTACCAGGTCTTTTGTATCTACTACAACCTGTGGTTTTGCAGGTGCGTAGACGAAATTATTTGCATTCATCATAGTTTTTTCCTCCATAACTAGATGAAGGCTCCCACGCACGGGAACCTTCTGGTCAGTAGCCCCGTGCGTGGGGAATTTGTGGATTAAGCTAAGATTGGAGTGTCGAGCTTCTTCCAGTCAGCGAAGATAATCTTTGCCAGCTGTTCCTCAGTATCCAGTCTCTTAGCTGCCGAAATGTCGCCCATATAAGCAACAACATTTGAGAGTGCCCAGTACAGGTCGTTTGCTGTTACTGTGGTGCCTCTCCTCATGGTAAAATCTTCAAACGCTTTATTTGAAGCACCGATTGGAAGCGCATACTTCCGAACGGCGTTCTGAAAAGCATTTTCCGGGTAGAGAAGAGTGATGTTGCAAAGCTGCAGCATCTTCTTCTCACTCTCTTGAAGCAGTGATAATACCTTGTAGGCATTATCAACATAATCAGCAACCGTATGCTGCTGATCGTGGGACAATTTGATAGATTCGCCTAAACGAATCTTCTCATTTGTCCCTTTCTTTACCATCATAGGGTAAAGATTTGCCCCAGACTTTGTTACGTCCGAGGTGGAGAAAAGAACCGCCGGAACGACCTCCACTCCACTGTTTTTCATCATTTTGTTATACTGTGCCGTCAGGTTCTTTGCCTGATTCGGGAACGAGTACATTGCATATGTAATCTCGTCCGTATAACAACCGTCAACGAACTCATAGTCACCGAACAGATCAGTAAATACCGTCTGATTGGTTTCTACGAGCTGTCCCTGCGGCAGCCACTGATACTTATTGGAATGACTTGCAAGAAGCGAACCATTTCTGATCAGTGTCTTCGTTTTGTTTTCCTCAGATCTTGAATGAAGGATAAATCCCTCGTTCAAGATCGTTGGCTTAATCTTGATTGACGGACCATAAAGGCCCGCACGTCCGCAAAGGGACGTAAGTGCAACCTCTGATACCGGTACGGCACACATATCTCCGTTTACCGGTCCTCTCCAGATGCAGCCGCTATGATCGATTGCATCCTCGATTGCATCTTCATTATCAAGTGAGATGCCGAAGGTGGATGCCACCGTATACACATCAAGTGCCGGTGACTCATCCGTAATCAATGAGAGCTTCGCTTCGTCGATGTAATTGACTGACTTAATATCAGTTTCGTCCATCTTCTTAAGCGCCTCAATCATATCCTTTTCCTCTTTGAAAATTTTCTCTGCCATAATTTTCCTCTCTTTCTGGTGCCTTCTGCACCGGTGAACCATGTTTCTTGGCAAGAAACATGGTCTGTTTTTTAGTTTTTTATTTTACAAAATAAAAAACCGAGCGAGAAGAATGTTTTGGTAGAGTAGTAGTTACCTGAAAACAAAAAAAGAGCCGAAACATTTCTGCTTCGACTCAACATTCTTCAAACTCGATTTAATACATTTATATTATATCCAAGAACACTCGTTCTGGCAAGTCCTAGTTTTTATTTTGCGAAGTTTCCTTTGCTTCTTGCCGCAAAACGCTTTCTACCTCCTCGTCCTCTTCATCACTTGTGACCTTTGCCGATAACCGATCGACCGCATATACGGAATTGACAATATATACGCCATCCTGAAGATTATTCAATGAATTTTTTGTAGTATAAAATCTTACGATATTGCCTTTCTTGTATTTCATACCGCTTTCCGTTGCCAAAATGCGATAGACTGCTTTCTTCGGTGTCTGGATGTACAGAAAAACTTTCTGTTTTCTGTAGCCTGATCTCTCTTTTTCAATGACAACACCTTCGATCTCCTGCATATTATCGGTTAGTACGAGATGATAGGTGTATAAGGATATATAGATTCCAAACAAGATTATACCGACTGCCGCGTAGATGAGTTCCCACATTCCAACCGCCATCAGAAATATCAGTAACAGAAGCCCCCCACCCACAAACAAAACCATATTCCTTGAGATTTGTTTACTGATGCCGACCGGTATAACCTTTTCTGATTTAGGAAAAAGTTTTTCTCTAAGGCCTTTTAAATCATTTTTTTTATCTTTTTTTTTGCGCATAAAAAATCCTCCTGTCATTTTCTGTCACTTTCTTATGCGCAAACCCAAAATTTATGGAAAAAATCAAAAAGTTTTTTCATTTTTGTGGAGAACAACAAAAAAGAGACTGCCATATGCAGTCCCTAATCGGCAATATCTTTATATGCGATCCACGTAATTCCATATTCGCTTTCTTTATACCTGATTTTAGTGATCGGATTTTCAAACTCTCGTTTATCATCCGATTTTGAACACCACCCTTTTTCTTTCTGACGCTTTGCATAGTTAGTAGTTATCGGCTCTACCCAGATATGATCATATTCAGTGAGGCGACTTCTTGAAATTTGCTCTGCAATAGCATCTACGGCGTAACAATAGGGTATTGGCGTTCGATAAATATCGCTTGATATAGAATAAAATGGCAATTTGTCACCATTTGCACAGATTAAAGTATCTTCATCAAGAGATACCAATGCCCACTCGCCTGCGTTTTTATCAATCCAAACCGGTTCTCCCCGGTGCTGATATAAATCTTCTTTTGGAATATATGTATTTCTGAAAACCCTATTCGATAGACGAGATTCTTTTTCTGTTCGCCTTGTATTTATTTTCCCCAAAAGCCAGTCTGTTGAAACATTGTAATATCTTGCGATGGACTGTAAATTGTCATTTGTTGGTAGGCGTGATCCATTTTCCCATCTGGAATAAGTTGATGTAGAAAACGTTAATCCTTCTTTTTCCTCAATGTCATCCCTTAATTGGCGCATATTGATTTTCTTTTCTTCCCTTAATTTTTTAAGGCGTCTTGAAAATATCTCGTTTTGATTTTCTCGCATAAATAATAATCCCCTTGCTATCTTTTCCGCATCATTCAAAGTTATGCATTTATTATACCATTCCCCACATTATCTGCAAATGCAAACTTTTAGCTTTCCCATTCGGGCTTGAAATTCTTTTCAACTTGGAAGTCCGATAACATGTGTTCGTTTTCGCGCAATATTTTGTTGACACCTTTTTGATTCAGACATATAATACTATCAAGAACATCTGTTCGTTTGTTTGCAAGGAGGTGATTTTATGATCCCTGGATATTGTTCAAATCGTCATTCCTATCCGGAAGCGACAACGAAAAAAGAAACAAAATCAAAGGAAGGAGCGAAAAAGTAATGGATATTTACATTACAACATCATCAATGCTTGGTCATGACGATGTGAAAAAGTTATTTGCTTCACGAACGCGAAAAGAATGTGCCCTTTATGTCTATTGTGAAAAGAACACAAAACTTGCAATTTCTGAAGTAAATGAATTACTTAATGTATCAAAGAAGATTAGCATTGAATTTTTTGAGATCTCAGGTAAAAGTGATTTTACATTTTCTATCGGGCTTCTTGTTGGAAGAACAAGTGCAAAACAGCAAATTTACACGATTCTTCCTGAAGAGTACGAAATTTCAGATTCCGTGAAAGAGCAGTGCGGAATCAAAACATTTGATGCTTCAGAAAAGCCGAGCAGAGTAACCCGCCAAAGGAAAAAGGCGGTTCCGAAGAACGAACCCCAAAATGAGTCTGCTACACCTCAACCACAAATGGAGCATGAAGCAGAGACAACAGAAGATGTAGCAGAAGAAACAGCAGGAGAGGTAAAGCCTGCTACAGATAGTATGAGCGCTTCTGTTGCTACGGTTAAGAATAGCACAGATTTTAAGGAACCATTATTTTTTAGCACAGATGCCGAAAAGTTTTTCTACGAGCAGTTGAATCTTGCCCCAAACGAAATCGATACGTCGAAATCGAAAGAAGAGATCGGTCGCATCGTCGCCGAATGCATGAAAGCAGCTGCAGACAATGAACAACTGCTTCGTTTCCGTTTGGAAGAGCAGTTTGGAGAGTACGGTGACATCGTATTTGAACGGATTAAAAAGAATGCCGATTTGTTGAAAGGCTGTCTTTTTATCGTCAGAAAGTAGGTTTTTATGGAACAGAAACAAGATGTCGTAGTCTGCCCGGCGTGTAAAGGTGTCGGGCAGGAGTACCGACTTAACAAAGACGGAACTCCTTATGTAATTCATGGCAAGGCAGTAACGCAGCCATGTCACATGTGCGGCGGTGAAGGACGGTTGATCCGTCGGATCACCATCGAACTTTTTCAAATTCCAACTACGGTTATTGATGCCGCACCAGAGTCCAAAAAAAAACGGACTCGTCGATAAAATAAAAACAAAATTCAAAAAGTCCGGTTCTTAATCGGACTTTTTGAGAAAGAAGGTATCTATGCATCACAAAAGCAGCAGAGAACAAAAGATCCAAAGCCGTGAAATTGCAGAACGTCATGCAAGAGACGGCCAAACGACACAAAATAGTCTTAAATGGTTTCGTCAGAAACCATATTATCTCACGCAACTTACGAAGGAAAGGTAATTTTATGGGGAACAAAAATGCAAAAGAACAGATTTTTACAATCAAATCCATTCTCGAACTCGATCCGTTGGATCTGGCGGATTATCTGATTGAGAATTATTTCATTCCGATTCCACCAACAATCAGCAATACAGAGGACTTGTCCTTTGCAGGAGATGCGCTCAAACAGATTGGCGTAACATTACAGTTCTTTCATGAACTGAGTGCTTATGCGAAACGTTATGTCCGTATTGCCAAAAGGGAACTACCCAAAAATGAATATGAGGATATGATCGATCGGAAAGAAATCATTGCAGAGATTACAAATGCTCTTACCGAGCTTAAAAATGGTCTTTCACGAAATGTGACGACTTATACAAGAGGCCTCGATGAAATGCACCTGCTATAACACCGGCAGTCGGGCGCCGCAGGCAAAAAAACAAACAAAAAGTTGTTGTTGTTAGTTTTATATATACAACATTAAATTAAACAACAATTATATATTAGAACTCCCGAAACCGTTGGTATTACTGGATTTTCGATTTTACTTGTGGAAAATATTCCGCTAACTTGTGGAAAATATTCCGCTATGGAAACGTTTTACTTGTGGAAAATATTCCGCTAACTTGTGGAAAATATTCCGCTAACTTGTGGAAAATATTCCGCCTTATCGTGGAAAATATTCCGCTAATAAAAATTTTAAAAAGTAACAAGGAGATAGATCTATGGAAAATACAAAAGTGGACTCAAATATTATGTCATATAATAACCCAAAAGAAGAACTGACCAAAATTACTGCAAGCAAATATGATCCAAGCCTAATCCGCCATAGTTATATAACTTGTAATTGGATCAATCAATCACCCGCATCATTATCAATGCTTGCAAGCAAACTATACACGTATGCGCAATATCGTTTAAACGAAGATGTCTTTTCGCGGGCAGATATTGAAAACCGCATTGACATGGACAGAGATCTTGAATTCTGTCTTTCTCTTGATGATTTCAGAAATGCTTTCGACTGGCATGGACATGGCGGCGTTGATTATGAAATGGCTGAAAAGGCCGTCGGCGAACTTGCGTACCTATCTATCTCTATTAGACAAAAAAGACGTCCGGGTGTACCAAAATTAGCCGGCGTTATTCATCTTTTTCCTACGGCTTTATTAAATGACCAGAACTATATTTACCTGCGCGTTAATAAGAGCGCGTTTCCATACCTGATGGAAAATCGAAAAAATTACACAATATATGCCCTTGAGGAAATGAAGATATTCTCAACTAACTATGCTTATCAATTATATCGACATTTGAAATCATATGCGTTTACACCATCTTGGGAAAGGCAGAAGAGAAAGACCTTCCGGCACGTCATTCCACTCAATGAGTTGCGGTTCATGATTGGAACATCGAATTTTTCGCCTTCGACGTGGAAGAAAATCAGTGCTAACCAACTGAAAGAAATTGATTATGCAAAGGAGTTAGAATTATCGATCAAATCTAACCAGACCGTTTATCCTGATTGGCGCGATTTTAATAAATTTGTTTTAGCGCCCGTTGTTAAGGAGATCAACCAAGCCTCTGCACTTAATTTATCTTATACAACGGAGAAAAAAGGAAGAGGGGGAAGTGTTTCGGCAATCGCATTCGAGTTTTCCTACAAAGAAGATCCGAAGACCTCTGAGGACATTATTCGCTTGTGCGCTGCCAAGCTTTCTGGAATCACAGAATATTTTTGCGAAGATGATCTGGAACGATTTGCCAAGGAAGCGCATGGCGATGCAGATGCAGTTCTTGAAAAGTTTGCAATTTTTAGGGAACAGATTGATAAGATCAAAAATCCTACCGGATACATGATCGAGGCTATTCGCAAAGATTGGAAGAAACCGATCGAGGGAATTTCGTACAACGAAGGAATTCAGGCAACGCAGGAGATCATAGAGGGTGCATTAAGAGAATCAGCTATCAGCATTCCCAATGAAACCATTATTGTCCAAATGGCAGAAAAGGCATGGAATGCCGACCTAAAAAGCAATGAAATCCGTCACCGTATCCATACAGTTGCGCATAAGAGCAATTTGAAAAATCCCACCGGTTATCTGTTGTGGCTTATGAGCAACAAAAACATAAAAGATAATGTCTTGGAGGGGACAACATCGAATAAAGATGCTTTAAGCGACGATCTTGAACGTTACTTTTATAAACTTAGTATGGGTAAAGCGGATGAATTAACGGAAGCTGAGAAAAATGCGTATAACACCCATACACATCGATCTGTATGATAGGAGGACTAATTATGGAGAAAGCGTTAGAACTTGGAAAAGAATATTTGTTTGCCGGATACAAGTGGGTGCCGGTTCGTATCAATGAGGAGAAACAGATGGCTGTTATGCAGTCTCTTGGTGTAACTGCCGGTCCGTGGCCGGGATATTCTATACCACAGTTTGGTAATGGCTATTATTATACACAGGACATTAGCGGAATGAATATCAGTGATTACGATGATAAAACGAAAACTCTTATGGAACAGATCAAACCGGTTGTTTCTGGTGATGTCGGATTGTACTTGTCATCTTACAATGACATTGAGATTAATGCAGTATTGAGAAAGGCTCTCGCAAAAGCAGCAGCGGTTGGTTGTCACTCGCTCGGCGCTTCCTATAGCGTCGCGTGGTTAGGTTCTTTCTACGGCAACAGCAGCGCTTGGTATGTTGGCTCGAGCGGCAGTGTCGGCAGCATCTGCGGTCAGGGCAACTCTTGTGTTGTGGCTCCTGCCTTCAATCCCGATTTATCTAAGATTAAAATTGAAGGAAGTGAAATCAAGATAAAGGTATTGTCAGCATCAAAAGACAACACAGTAAAGACGGAAAAATACGAAGGTTGGACGATTATGACAAACAGACCGAATGGTTTATGTGATTTAGTCACAAGAAAACTTGAATTTGGTACATTCGGCGATGCATATAAGTTTAAGAGAGATATTCAGGTCTTTCTGAACGAAGGTATCAATGAACAGAAAGGAACTTATTACCTCACTATCAACGGGATGAGTCCTTTTAAGCTTAGTGACAGAGACAGCACAATTATCCTTAGAACCCATATCAATGATGATAACTTTCACTCCCTCATCAATGAAGTAAATGATGTTCTCCGCACTATGCTGACACAGATGCATGAGTACATTATGAAAATGATTGGTCAGTTACCGGAAAATTAGGCATAATGAGGAGGATATTTATAATATGGCAAAAGCATTTTTTATAGCAGAAAAGAGTTCTCTGCGTAAAAGCGTAGAGGCAGCATACCAAAAACATCGGTCAGAATTTGCTGACGAGATTATATTTAGTGAGATGTCCGGACATCTGGTCACTCTAAAACTTCCTTCAGAGATCGAACCAAATCTTTCACATGATTGGAGCAGTATTCCGTTTTTGCCGGAGGAGCATGGAGGATGGCAGTATAAAGTCATCGAAGAGAAGAATTCAAAGTACCGCGTCACGGCGAAGGATCGATTCGACATTATTAAGGATCTACTCGATAAGAATAATTTTGACTACATAATTCATGCCGGCGACTCTGATCAGGAAGGGGAACTGCTTGTCAATCTGTTACTGTCGTATCTACATAATACACTCCCGGTAAAGCGTTATTGGGCAAACACCACTGTAGAAGCAGAAATTGTTGACGCCCTTAAAAATTTAAGGAACGAGGCAAGTGATACCATGCTCATCAACTTACTTAAGGCGGGATATGCAAGACAACACACGGATTACCGTTTCGGAATGAATCTTTCTTCGGCAGGTTCAATTCAGATGAGTGGCCGGGCTGCAATCGGTCGTGTGAAAACAGTCATGCTACATATCGTTTGTCAGAGAGAGGAAGCAATCCGTAACTTTACCCCGTCCACAAGCTATGGGGTAAAGGTTCTCTATACATGTGGAGCGGAAGGGGTACTCCACGATAACACGTCCGGAGCGGATAAAGACGACGATGAAAGCAGTGGAATTGTATTGTTTGATGAAAAGAAGGATGCACAAAGCTGGATTTCATCACTTGCCGGGAAGAATGGAGTGGTACTCACTTATGATGTATCCAAGACTGAGACAAAGCCACCGCGACTTTTTAAGATGTCACGGGCACAGGTTCGCGCCGGAAAACTTGGATACTCTACAGAGGAAACAGCAGAAACAATTCAACATCTATACGAAATGGGATTCATGTCCTATCCTCGTACGAGCTGCGATCTCCTTGGAAGCGGAGAGAATTTTCGGGCGCTTTTAGACTCCGCTGCGGTATTACCGGAACTCGAACCATTTGTCCAAATGATAACGGATACTGACATTGAACGTGTGAAGAAAGATAAACGATGGGTAAATGACAAGGCGATCAAGGAAGAAGGACATACCGCGCTCTGTCCTACTGTAAATCATGTTGATCTGTCTGCTTTAAGCCCAAAAGAAAGAGACATCTATACGATGATATGCAAGCAGTTTGTATCCATTTTCCTTCCTCCTGTCGTTCAGGAGAAAACGCGTATGACTGTAGATATTGACGGAAGTATGTTTGTGTCTACCGGCAAAAAACTTCTTAATGCAGGATATAGCAAGATTTTTGGGACAACCTATACCGACACGCTGATCCCGCTGATGGCAGTCGGGGATACTATAGACGTATCCGGATATGATATAACAGAACATACCACGAGCTGCCCATCACATCTGACAGACACGGATCTGGTTGGTTTATGTGAATCTCCTGCAAAGTATCTTGAAGACTTGTCACTGAAAAGTCTTGGAAAAAGGTTGCATATAGGTACTGACGCTACAAGAACAGAAGTTATTAAGACACTTGTGAATAAGGACAAATACCTCGAATTTAAGAAATTGGGGAAAAAGGAATACCTTTCTCCGACTGCTGTAGGACTTGCATTGGACGAAAATCTTTGCACCTGCTCAATTACAAAAGTTGATGTGACCGGACACTTAGAAGAAAAGCTTGACATGGTGCGGCATGGAACGCTTTCCTTCGATGACATGGAAAAGGAGAGCGTTAACGTCATGATGCAGATGCTTGACGAGATCAAAAATGCGACGATGAAACCATTGCCCGGCGGACAGAATGCCCCTATTGGAGTCTGTCCTAAATGCGGAAAATCTGTAATTAGTGGTAAAAAAGTGTATTTTTGTACTGGATACAATGATGGATGCGACTTTGTGATCGGAAAAATGTTACTAGGTGCATCAATTACAGAAAAAGACGTAAAATCACTGCTAGATGGTAAGGAAATCATGAAGAAGTTAGAAAAAGATGGTCGAAAATGGGAGCAGGGATTAAAACTTGGAAGTGACAGTAAATTAGAATTCGTGAAGAATGTTCGCAAGGAGTCTTCTTACATATGTCCTCTGTGCGGTGGAAAGCTGATGGAATCGAATAAGAACTTTCTATGTAGCAATTACAGACACGATGATGAAAATAGCTGCCATTTCTGTGTTCCAAAGGAAGTATGCGGAGTAACATTGCTTGATGCGGATATACAGTCTCTCATGCAAACCGGAAAGACACGTTTAATCAAAGGGTTTGTCAGTAAATCGAAGAAAACATTTGACGCTATGCTTAAACTGACAGACGGAGAAGTAAAATTTGCTTTTCCAGAGCCGGAAAAAAGCGGTCTTGCATGTCCGGAATGCGGAAGTGAACTAATGAACACGCAATATGGCTATGTTTGTCCAAACCATAAGAAGGATGATCCAAATAGTTGTAGATTTAGCGGGATTGCCCATGTGATTGCCGGCAAAAAGATTGACGAATCCCTTGTAAAACGTTTACTAAGTGACAAAAAGACGAGTCAGTTAAGCGGATTTAAGTCAAAAAATGGAAAGTCATTCAGTGCCTGCCTTGTATTAACAGACGGAAATGTAAAATTTGAGTTTGATCAAGGCGCCGCCCCGACTGTAAGTTCATTCCATTGTCCATGCTGCGGAATGGCTCTTATGGAAAACAATTTAAATTTCAAATGTAACTGTGGCTTTTCTCTATGGAAGACAATAGCAAAGAAAAAACTGTCTGAAACAGAGATCCGGGAGATTCTTACGAATGGTTCAACATCTGGTCCAGTCTACGGATTTAAGAGTAGCAAGGGAAAACAGAAAGCTTTTAACGCACGACTCTATGTTGACAAAGCTGAAAAGACCGTTAAATTCGATTTCTCCTGATATTCTTATATTTTTTGGCACTTTTTAGAACTTATGTTCTTGTTTTTGTTGACATCAGAACATAAGTTCTATATAATGGAAGCATAGAAAGAAAGAACGTACGTTCTTTCTTGGTAAACTTTCTAATCTCACGATTCTGTGCAATGGTGTGTCAAGTTCGACAGCGTGGCACATATTGGCAAAAGCAATTTTGCGAACGGTTCGATTCCGTTCCGCAGAAAGAGCCTCTTTCTTTTCAAGGCATTCTTGTTCAGGCAGGTGCTGTAGGAAGCATCATAGAAAGAATCCTGAGTATTTTCAAGTGTTCTCACTATAAGAACATGCGTGACTTTCCGGTTCAATAGGAGCCGGCAAGGACCATTAGCTCAGTTGGTCAGAGCAACCGGCTCATAACCGGTCGGTCATAGGTTCGAGTCCTATATGGTCCACTCGCTATCAAAGTAGCGAATATTCCATATTTTTTTCAACTTTGTATTTGCAGCGATAAAGGGGATTTAATAAGTAAATCCATATATTCCTATCCTATAAGGAATGCAGGTTCGATTCCTGCCGCTGTAAATTTTCTGGAATCACTCAGAAAAATGGTTTCGCTGAGAAGTGCCCATTTGGTCAGCCAAGAAAGAATCTCAGCAGGTTGCTCCATGTCACCCGGCATAGGCAGCCTTATAGGGTTATCGCCAAGAGGTACGGCAACGGAACATATCCGTCATTCACCGGTTCGATCCCGGTTAACCCTACTCAGTGCGTTGCACTGATGTTCCGTCTCTAATACGCTTCTAGGCGGAACTGGAAGCAGCTAAAAGCTGTTTCCGCATGGGATTTGTTCCTCTATTTATTGTGTATCGGGAATTTTTCCGATACATCCCCTTTTGCCGCTGTGCAATTGCGCAGCGGCTTGTTGTAAAAATTATGAAAAAAAGACAGATACAAACAGAAATTAAAACAGAAAGTGAAAAAATCAGTGTTTCCAATCTCTTTCGACCGAATTCCATGAACGGATATATCGGTCAGGAGACGGCAAAACGACAAATTGAGATAGCAATCATATCCGCTAAGATGAGAAATGCACCTCTTGGACATGTGCTTTTATATGGTCCACCGGGCCTCGGCAAGACAACGCTCGCATACCTTTGCGCATTGCAAATGGACGTTCCAATCATATGTACCGTAGGATCAAACCTAGATAAGCCGGGCGATGTTGCCAAACTTTTGAGTACAGTAACAGAAAACTCAATTCTATTTATCGATGAGATACATAGAATCAATCCGTTAGCCGAGGAGTGTCTTTACAGTGCAATGGAGGATGGTTTCATATCCATTACCTTTGGTCAGAATGAGCAGATAAAGACTGTGAAACTTACTCTTCCTGCGTTTACACTGATCGGAGCAACGACCAGAGCCGGAATGATCTCAGCTCCGTTGCGTGATCGATTCCTGCTTCAATGTAAAATGGAATATTATTCTGTTGATGAATTGATGCAGATTGCCAGATTGAGCAGCGATAAGCTTAAGATCACACTTTCCGATGAGTCACTTCGCAAAGTTGCAGAATCAAGCCGCGGAACACCGCGTATTGTAAATAAATATCTCTCGGCGATCCGTGATTTTGCGTATGCAGAGAATGATGGCGAGGTAACAGATCAGATTGTTGGTGCGGCGCTTGTCCTTGCAGGTGTCAGGAATCAGGGACTTACGGATATTGATTTAAAACTTCTAACGGTATTATCGGATGCAGACCGACCTCTTGGGCTTTCAACAGTTTCCCATATTTTAGGAGAAGATCCGCAGACAGTGGAAGATGTGTATGAGCCATATCTTATCATGCGTCAGTTTATTATAAAGACGCCACGCGGCCGCATTATCACAGATGAGGGACAACATGTTTTATTTTCTGGTGATGCTGCCTCAAAGATGGGAGGGTAGGTTATGTCAAAACTATATCCCGTTGCCGTTGCAGACGGAAAATATCGAGTAAGCTTCTACGGATTATATCTTCGGTCGTATGGTTTAAGGCCGGAGCATAACGAATATCGGGGAAACGTAACAAAGTTCAAAATGCGTAAAATAGAGTCTTTTTGTAATCGCAAACATTTGTCATTTCGTATTAACAACGAATACGGGAAGAGAAGTTCCAACTATAGGGATGTATTCTTTTCTACGCATAAACCAATCCCCGGCAACCGGTGGTTTTGTGCATACTGTGGCAAGCCATTAAAGGCATCAAAAGTCACAGTGGATCATCTGTTTCCAATCGGACAGGCAAAAAAGAGTCTACGGGTTCAACAACAGATGCGCCTGCTTGGAATAAACAGCGTCAACAGTGAAAGAAATCTGGTTCCTGCATGCAAAAGCTGCAATCAGCGAAAAGGAACGAAGATGGGCGGATGGATCATCCGAGGTTTCTTCGGTGGCAGGTTTCAGTGGTTATGGTATATTAGGTGGTTTGTCAGATTTTTAGCCCTTATTCTTTTAAGTTGTGTGATCATTCTCTATCTCAGAGGATAATAAGGAGAAATTATGGCAGAAAATATAATTAAAAACAGAACAAATCAGAGAACAACTCAGATTATCGAGTTTATCCGTACTTACACCAATCAGCATGGATATTCGCCATCCATAAGAGAAATTGGAGCCGCAGTCGGACTCAGTTCTTCTTCATCTGTCCAGCGTTATATCAACCGACTGGAGGATGAGGGAATTATCGAAAAGAGAGAAGACAGGCCTCGAACAATCAAGATCGTGGCCGATTCGGAAAATTCTAAAGCCGGATCTCAGATGACTATTCCAATTGTTAAGGACTTTTTGCTCGATGGACATATGTATGATGAATATAACATATCCGGATATAAACCGATGGATAAGACAGATCTTCCGGATAATGATGTTTATGTATATTACATGGTGAAGGAAACGGATCATATCAGTGTAAGTAACATTCATTCCAATGATCTTCTTTTAATCAGCGTTGGTTCGGTCAAAGACCATTCGTGCATTACGATCGGATACAAAGATCGGGATTTGGGAATTCATACGAAACTATGTATTGACGAGATTGATAACAACACTCCGGCTTTTGATTCCATAAAAGCTTATACAATGTCAAAACGGATTACGAAAGCGCATGCAAAGAGTAATCTTTCAGTTTTGCAGATTACAAACAACGCTCTAGTAAAAGAGCGGGTTTATATCAATGAAAGTCAGTTTAATGCATGGGAGAAGGGGCATGAGATACCAAATTGCGTCCAGCTTCATGCTATCGCAAATTTACTTGATGTTTCTGCTGAGTGGTTATCAGGAGATACCGATTATATAGAAAAGTCAAATAATATACATATACTAGGAGAGGTTATAGGTCTTACGAGATCGTTTAATTAAAGAATATGATTGATTCAAAATCGCTTTGTGCAATAGAAGATGTTATTCGGAATAAAAATTCATATCCATATATGGAACAACTTAAAAGATATGACCAGAACACATATCAGCATAGTGTTGATGTGTGCTATCTGGCGTTTCAGACCGGCAGGGCACTTTCATATGATGAAGATGCCCTGCATCTGCTTGCACTTTGCGGTTTGATGCATGATATTGGGAAAGTGTATATGCCAAGGATAACGCTTTTTAAAAAGGGTTCTCTTACGGAAAAAGAATATGATTTTGTGAAAAAACACACTTTGATCGGTTATGAAATGGTTAAAAATCGTGCAGACATACCGGATCTCGTTAAGCACACTATTCTTTGTCACCATGAAAATGAAGATGGAAGCGGGTATCCAAATGGTCGCACATGTGACCAGATACATGAATACGCAAAAATAGTTCATGTATGCGATGTTTATGATGCTATGATTTCTACAAGAAGCTATAAAGATCATATGGCACCAGCTACTGTAGTTGGCTATATGAAAGAACAATCCGGAACAATGTTTAATGAAGACCTTCTCAATGTATTTATAAGCAATGTTGTACCAAAGTTAAAAGAATCTCAATAAGGCAACCATTTTCCCTGCAATATAATAATTCTTTGGTTGTATATCATGTATGGAAGCATTTTTAGGTTTCAAAACAATACTTCCGTTCTCATTATACCCAAGCTCTGCAACGATTGTTGCGGTATCCGCGTAAGCAAGGATAATGTCTCCCTCATTTATAGCAGTGTCTGAAAAATAAAGAAGATCTCCATCATAAATGCCAGCTTCTACTAAAGAAAATCCCTTCATTCTATACGCAAAATCTGCGCTATTTTGTTTAGTGAAAGGAACATATTCCTTTATAATCATTCGGTTCTTATCACGATCAAGATGTTCTATAAGCGGCACACCGATTTTTGTCGCACCTGCCGCCGAATATTTGTCAACATTCTTTGTGATTGTGATTGCTCTTGGTTTAGTTGGATCTTTTTGGATATAACCAGCATTCTCAAGGTTTTTAAGTTCTGCGTATACTAAAGACGTCGATTTAACTCCAAGAAGAGGCAAGAGTTCACGCACAGTTGGCGGAAAACCGTGTTTATTTATTTCATCATTTAAAATCCGATACAATTTCTTTTGCCGTTCTGTAAGCGGTTGCGTTTCCATATTTTCTCCTTGGGGTAACAGATTTGAATATTCTTATCTACATATTACCAATTTTTTCCATATTTGCAAATTATTTCAATCTTTTTCTTCAAATTTTCCATAAAAAAATAGTTTTCAACATACAAAGTGGCAGAAGGAAAACTACTGTTCGCTAACAGTATAAGGCCTAGCGGTTAAGTAACCAAAAACACAAACATATGTGTGCAACCATAGATAAAAGTGAAGTACAAATAAGTACCATTACGCAAGGAGGTGCGTTAAGCAATAAAAAATATTGATGAAAGTGAACAAATAGATTCAAATACACTCAAAATCCAGAGTATTCGTTCGTGCTAACGTTAAAGCAGTCGGAAACGTCGAGAAGTAGCCAGTGCAAGTTGAAACATTCTTGCTAATTATAGGATAGAACCTTGATGGTGGCGTTTGGACAATGGTAGAAGTCTACGAAAACCAAGTAGCAAAAAACAAACATAAAATATTAAGAAAGGAAAAACTACTTAGATGAAATCTGTATCGAATCAAATATAGGAATTTACAGATGTGTACCGATGGCTAAGTCTGAAATTTACGACTGTGGAGTGTACAAGAACTTGTTAGTAGTGTGTCATTTTTGACCACCAAAGCATACACTGTTTGCGATATTCGTTTTTATGCTTGCAAGAACGAATGGTTGAAACAGTAACTATTCATCTAGCATATGCGCATTTGTATATGTTTTTAGTAGCAGGAATCATATTGAGCAGGAAACTCGTATCACAGATTATCTGGAAAAACAGTGTAAAGAACAACAACTATATCTGCACTGTATGTCAGACCAAATTTATCAATAACAGCAAATTAACCGGTCTGGAACAACCAACTTCCCCGGTGCATGAACGTGGTGTTCTCCTTTGCAAGAAATGTCACCATGTCATTGCGAAAGAAATTTTCAATTAGTTTGGAGGATTTTTTATGGATAAAGCAAATTTATGTGAATCTGATTTTATTGAAGAAACCTTAAGAGAAATGGAGAAATCTTCAGCATTTTATCTTCGGACGAAGAATTACATTCTTGATACTTCGGTCTTGATTCAGGATCCGAAATCAATCTTTGCATTTGAGGATAATAACGTAATCATTACTGGAACAACGCTGCAGGAACTGGACAAGCGTATGTCTCATAACAGGGAAAATCTGTTTGTCAGTCAGATTGCAGGGAGTCTCAAATCGCTCATGGAATGCGGCAATTTGAGAGATGGGATACAACTTAGTAATGGAGGGTATTTGATCGTAGAACCCGATGGAGTTAATGAAAGGAATCTTCCTGACGGCTTTTCTGTCAAATCCGCAGATAACCGGATCATAAGTACGTGTGTGACCTTAATGCAGCGAAACCCCGACGCAAAGTTTACTCTTGTAACCAACAAGAGTTTGATGGCTGTCAATGCTTCTGTATGCGGTGTCAATGTTGAGAGTTATCAAAACGGTAGAATTAAGGATACTGGTTACACCGGCTACGAGAAGGTCGTTGTAAATGATGAAAATATCATCAACGATCTCGTTCAGGACCGAAGAGTTTCAGAAGATGATATGCGAAACGCGATTGTAGGATCTGCCCCGGAGCGATTTTATCCAAATGAATTTGTACTCGTAGTGTATGAAGGAATAGAAATTCTGACGATTTTTCAAAAAGATCAGTTTAAGAAGCTTCCCGATCTCAGGGAAAGTGTATACGGTGTCAGACCGTTAAATAATACGCAGCGCTGTCTCCTTTATTCTCTATGTGCCCCGGTATCAGAAATTCCGCTTGTTATTATCAATGGGCCGGCCGGCACCGGTAAAACCTTGCTTTCTATCGCGGCAGGACTTGATGCGCTTGATGCAAATGCAAGCGAACGCCCTTACAATAATATGTTCATTACTCGTAATAACGTTATGGCAGATGATGACTTTGGATATTTACCGGGAACGCTCAAGGAAAAAATGGAGCCTCTGCTTATGCCATTTAAAGATGCTATATCCAATCTTGTGCGAATGAAGAAGAGCACCCGGAAGTCAAACATGACAAATATGGATGTCATGCTTGCGACCGAGCAGTTCTTCCAAAAGGGATTGATCGACATTCTTCCTCTGGCGTATATCAGGGGACGTTCTCTGAAGAATGCGTACGTGATTGTTGACGAGGCACAAAACACGCCGCAGCTTTTAATGAAAGATATATTAACTCGCCCAGAGGAAGGCACAAAGATCGTGATCAGCGGGGATCCGGTCCAGATTGATAATGAACTGCTTGACCGGGATAATAATGGACTTGCACTTGCCATTGAACGTATGAAAGATAGTCCGCTGGCTGCGCTGATCACCTTCGGGGCAGAAGAGTGCAATAGAAGTCCTTTGGCTGCTGATGCACTTCGCAGACTTGATGATATTAGAAAGGATGGGCTGAATGATGGAAGAAACTAAGAGAAATATACCGGATGATACCGGCGCGTATACGATCGCTTTATACATGATTTTGTCAAAAATTAAGGAGGCCCGTGCATAACGCACGGCATAAAAAATGGAGGACTAAACATTGAAAAAGAAATTATTTTTACTTGTACTTTTATCAAGCATTGTCGTTTCGGCGGCTGGCTGTGGGCGCGGCACCAACAACGCTGATACCGGAACTGAAAAGGAAACCGGATTTGAAATACTGGAAAACCGCCCAGTGGCAACAACGGAAGTAGGAGAGATTGTTGAAGAAACGGAAATTGACTCTACTTTAGGACCAAATGATCCGTATCCAATCGGACATACGCTATATGACAATTCAATCACATTTTCCGATGATGTAGCGGTAATTATGCATGATCAAATTCAAAGCTACCGACCGAGCAGTCGGAAGGTTACGATTACAAATCAGGCGACACTTGGCGATTGTAAATACGCATACGTCTATTATTCAGAATCTCCATCGTTATTCCTTTTTCAGAGGATAACAAAGATTGCGACAGACAGTAAGGGGTATACGACTATCACCTTGTCTGGAACACCTTTGCAGTCCGAGATGGATAAAAAGGATTTCTTGAATCTGATCGTAGATGTAAATGAATATGGGGATAACGCAGGAAGTGACCGGGATGCTTTTGATTCACCAAATGAAGAATAGATACGTCCCATGCATTCTCTCATTGTCTATCGCAATGATGTTTCCTGCACCTGCATTTGCATCAATAATCCCCAATGGAGCATATGCGGAAAAGACTCAGGAAAATAGATATTTGAATTCGTCTTGCGATCAGACCTTACTAGAGAAGAGAGAATCGCAGATGATGCAGCACATAGAAGAAATGAATAAACAACTTCTTAAATACCCGGGCGATACAAAACTTGAAGCCCGCAGGAAAAAAGCTCTTTCTTATTGTGAAAAAGCCAGAAAGTATTTTGAGTATGCCATGGAAAGTCCAGATACTTCAGGTAATATCCCGACTGCCGGTGTCTCTGCTCTAACTACGGAATATAACTCCACATCGTATTGGATGAATGAGTTCAATCAGATAGTGCGGAAATGTCTTAGCTTAAACACTAAGGCTGATTATTTCTATGGATACTATAATCTCTCCTCTGACAGAAAAGCAGTCGTGAAAGCCGCAATGTCGCTCGAAGGAAAGATCCCTTACGTGTGGGGTGGAAAACCGCAGGAAAAGGGATGGAATGAATTATGGGATGACAAGCTGCATGGTCTTGACTGTTCCGGATTTGTCACTTGGGCATATTGGACGGGACTTAATCAGGATATGGCAGATGAAAGGTTGGCTTCAACTCTTGCTATTTCCCGTAATGTCACCAAAATAGACCGCTCGGAGTTTATGCCGGGTGATCTCGGCATGATCATTGATGACGGTACATATTACACGGATGTAAATGGAAATCATTTTTACTCACCTGAAGCTGCAGTTTCTTCTAATGAGAAGATAAAAGAGGATCTGGAACAGAAGGATATACAAAAGCAGCTTAAAGCAGCAAGGGAAAAAGCAAAGAAAGCGAAAAAGGACTTTGACAAGGATAAATTCCTTAAATCAGCAACAGTAGACATTGATCTCGATGTGAACAATGTTAAGACACATTCCAATCATGTCGGGATATATGTTGGCAAGGATAAGGATGGAAATGATCTTTGGTGCCATTGCACCGGCGGATCTATCCGTACCGTGGTCGTAAATAATTATGATCAGTTTCGGTATTTCTATCGCGTATTAGTAGAAGAGGAGGAGTAACATGAAGAAGCAGACACCATATATAAAAAGATTGATTTACGGATACAACTGTCACTTAGCTTATGACAGTGACTCCGAATGTTACATTATCACCTCGAAAAAGTTTCCTTCTCTTCTGGAAGATGGAAGAGATCGAGGAGAAGCAACTCGAAGAATGAAGGAAAGAATTGACGCTGAACTTAAGAGATGCAAGGAAAACCATTTGTCTATTCCAGAAGTAGATGAACCAGAGTGGGAGAAAATCATGAAAAAACTTGGAGTAGAATAGTATTGTTGTTGTAGGACAAATATTATATACCTTATATGTATAAAATATATTAATAAATACTACAAAATACAAAAAAGAGTATAAATATATAGATATAGGAGTATAATATAAGTATCGTACAACAACTTAAATTTACTTTATTTTATTTAAGGGCGACGCGAACCGTTGATATGAGCGGATTACGTCGCTTTTTTGACGCAAAAAAAGGACCAGACCGTTTTGTTTTGGAGTTGCTATCCGTTTTTTCAGTGACAGAAGTTGTCTTTTT
>ERZ1034763.195-NODE-195-length-34579-cov-40.140569_pt1 | contig 34579 bp, 27 predicted proteins | sample MGYA00520701_ERZ1034763 | MGnify/ENA primary metagenome ERZ1034763 (study PRJEB33766, sample SAMN09781707) | gut metagenome | biome: gut microbiome | host: Homo sapiens | place: Madagascar | study: EMG produced TPA metagenomics assembly of the PRJNA485056 data...
ATTCTGTTAGTATGACCTAGAAACTTAAGTGATCAATTTCTGGGGCCATACTAAAAAGGGATTTTTTGTTGAATCTACATCGTTTATATGGCGCCAACAGTATTTGAAGCTTATCACAAAAGCTAAAAGTGGTGGAGCACAAAAATAATATAAATTAACCTGTTAGTTAACCTACTGATTTTGAAAGTGCAAAGCCAAAATTAGTGAATAACCTTAGTTCTTTGTCGTGCCTGATTATAAAAAACATGACTTTGACAAAGTTATGTAAATCTCTAAAATATTAGAATTATCTGTCATACTGTGTAAAAACAGGATTCAACCGATTTGAGATAATGATCTGATCGTGTTGGGACCATAATTTAATCTTTATTAAGAGGACCAAATGGATTTTAATGATAGAGGATTGTTATCAAGTTTTTTTAATGCCGGAGGGTATGTTTTAGATTTTACAAATTCAACTTTTGATACTTTCACGTCTCAAAGTATAGGTATTGCGATTAAACAGAAGTATAATTTGTCTAAAGGGGCATCATTAACGAAATTTACAGAAGAAGCCGAGGAACCGTTAGTTATTAAATTATATAAAGACCTTTTTAGATACTATGATGAACACAATAGTATTGATAGTCAATCTCCTGAATGTGTAAAACTTTACAATAAATGCAAGTGCATTTTAGACAATAATTCAAACATATCTATATCAACACCTTCCATCAAAAATATTGATCGAGAATATATTAGGGAGCTAGTTCAAAGAGCAAATAATGATATCGATAATAATGAATTTGATAGTGCAATAACAAAAGTAAGGACTGTTATTGAAGAGGTTCTAATAAAAGGGTTGGAAGAGAATCATGTAGAGAATTATAAAAAAGGAGATATTAACAATCTCTATAAAAATTTTTCTCATATTTATAAGATGGAAACAGATAGGGACATGGATAGAAGAGTAAAAGAACTTCTATCTGGATTAAATAAAATAATTGACTCTATTGCACAAATGAGAAATTCCAATAGTGATGCTCATGGAGTTGGTTCAAAAAGGATAAGTATAAAAAAACATCACGCACGACTATTTGTTAATTCTGGTATTGTTATGGCTGATTTTTTAACTGAAGTAATGAATAACGCAAAAGAATAATCTCTCCACTATTAGTTTTCTTCAAAAATGGGTCATGTCCAATTTTTCTGTAAAACAAACTATACAAAAGGTCTAGTGCAGGATAGGCACTTTCTCCCCAAATGCAACGTGTGGTCAAAACTGTCGATCCTGCTCTCCGAGGGCAAAATCAAAGAAATTGATTTTGAAAACACAAAAACTGAATGTTTTTGTCGCAAGACGGAAATGCTTGCAGTTTTTATTTTGTTTTATAAGGGAATTTACTTCTTGCAATTCTTTGCAGTAAAAATTCATATTTGTTTAACAGAATTTGCTAAAATAATCTATGTATTTTTGAAAAAAACATCGTTTTTGACGATTTTTGTAAAAAAATGCATGATTGCGTATCAAAATGAGTGAATTTTTTGAAATAAATGAGTTAACAGAAGCTGTCTATGAAGCACTGGCAAGAGACTATGAGTCTGACGAGTTTCAAATAAAAGAACTTGTTGATAAATATAATTTACACCCAATCTATAAGAAAAGAAGTTTGTTTCAACAGCTAAAAAAGAGAATAAAATCCGATAAAAATGCCCAAATTGCGGTGAGTTTATGTATCGCCCTGTAAGAAGTAGAAATGGACAGTATGATTGCAACAAACAGGATGATTATATTTGCAAAAACTGCGGTCATTTTAATGATGAAGAAAACTGTGAATGTGATTCATGTAAAGCTAAAAGAAAGATCAAAGAAGAAAAAATAAAAGCTAAGTTACAGGAGTTACAAGATAAAGAGGATCTCTTAATAGCCAAAAGACTTTTCCTTGTAGAAAAGCGAAAAAATCAAATCCACGCCTTCCTTGTAACCAGCACAAACCAGACACGTTATTTCAAGTTTGAAGAACTATCTTTAAATCATAAAATTTTCATAAGCTGTTTATGTTCAACATTAAAAATGATAAATCAGAGTGGTATTTTATTAAGCTTAGAAAATCAGGATGCGACTGCCGGAAACCGCGCCTAAGATCGGTCTAGTAGCGCACTTTATATATGGACCCACTTAAACTTGCAAGAGATTTTGATAACTTTTCATAACGTAGTAAATGCAGCTATATATCCGGTCTCTTGTTGAGTATGCTTACTCTGACCTCTATGGTGTTTGCGACTGTATTCCTTAATTAACTTCTCGGCATTTATTGCCTTTAAACGCGTCAGGTTTGGTACAGTCAGGTTTTACCTGTTATGCCAAATTTATCTTTCTCTGTGCATTTCCCTGGTGGGAACTTTTTTGCTGTTTCTCCTAAGCGTTTTTATAACAAATCTTTTTAAGCAAGCTGAAGGTCAGCAGATGTATCTGATATCTCATTTGCTTTGTTTTCAAATGTTTTCCCTTGAGTTAGCATTGCCCATAATATTCTGATTATCTTGTTGGCAACAGCAATCATGAGCTTCTTTGCTGGTTTGCCATTTAGCTTTAATCTCAGAGCAAATCTATCGAGGTGTGTATCCTTTCCTTGTTAAAGATGCCTTGATGCATTATGTATAACCGCACTGGCGCATTGTGCTAAGAGCGCTCTGAGATATCTGTTTCCAGTATTGATTATGCCACCTAAGGTAGAACGACCTCCTGTAGAATGCTGACTTGGAACAACACCGTTCCATGCAGCCATTTCACGACCATTTCTAAACTGCGATGCATCACCAACCTCAGCTACAATGGCACTGGCTGTAAGAGGACCTACTCCAGGGCAGGTTAAAGCTATCTTAACAAGCTCATTATCTTTATTAAGAGACTCAATCTTCTCTGACAGTTCTTTTTCTCTTTGTTCCAGATAATGGTAATCCTCAAACAGAGAGCTTATAGCTGACCTTAAATAAACATCATGTATCTTTTCGCATTCATTAAACATAGCTTCTATTTCTGAATTAAAACTGCCTTTGCCTCTGGCGACTACAATTCCGAATTCAGCAAGGATACCTCTAATTCTGTTGCTAAGTTCAACTCTCTGTGAAACTGCAGCTTTTCTTAAAGTATGCAGTAATGCAACTGTCTGCTCTTCAACTGTTTTTATTCTTACGAACTTGGTATCAGGCTGTATGCCACATGTATAGATAGACTCTGCATCTCTCTCATCATTCTTGACTCTCCTGTTTCCGAGAAATGCCTTTACATGCTGTGCAGCAATGAGCTTTACCGTAAATCCAAAACTTTCAAATAGTCTTGCCCAATGCTGACTTGCTGAACATGACTCCATAAAGATTAGACAAGGCCCCTGCTTTAAAATTTACTCAACAAATTTTGAACGCTGTACCTTGGTATTCTTCTTTTTACCTGTATTCTGGTTTACCACCAATACCTGAAAAGAATTCATAGCTGTATCAATAGAAATAATTTTTTTCTACATTCTTTGCAACTTCATCCACAATCATCTTGTGGACCTTATTGGTTGTTAATTTACTTTCTATCGATACTATACACAGTTAATCTGTTTTTAGCATCTTCAACTTAGTGGGTCCACACCATTAAAAGAACTGCTATGGTTGTAATTTGATTGTACGTTCATATGGCCTACGTTGATCTGTTGAAGGTCATTGTCGAACTTTAAATTTTTATCTCAGCTGGGTCTTGGGAAAGTTACGTTTGAACTGCATATCTTGATGAATAACACAATTTAACAGTTTTCACAGGGCAGACCTACAGAATGTGCTGATGGGTAATCTTCCGTATTCCCTGAAATTTGCTTTTATGCCTAAGAAATGACGTATTTGATCTTATTTTTAATGAAGAGGTACCACGATTAAGTTTCGTGTGTATCAAGGATTTGGTATCAAGTGTTACCAGACCTAGGTTCATTTTGTGATTAAATTTGGTTTATTTCCAGAAGAAACACTTTTGTTTGCTAGTAGTGTAAAATATATTGAAGTTTGATGCTTACGGTTGTTCTTTGGAAACATAATCGTTTGTGACAATGTACAACGATCAGAGCCACAAGTTTTTGTTACAAGTGCAAGAGCATTTATTATCGGTTCAACCTTAAGAATTGACTGCTCTCAAAAAAGATATTGCATGTGAGACGTTTATCATCAAGTATTACTAGTGCAGATCAGTCAAAATTAGCTCGGCATAAATCAAAATGTTAAGTAGAGCTAATTCTTAATGTGTATCAGCTAAAGAAAATATATAGTTGCAAGATATTATCTCTAGTTATTATGTTTCAAAATATGTTCTGAAGATATGATCTTCATTATCACGTTTTGAGTCTGACTTGTACCCATCTTCTAACATAGAAACAAGTCTGTATGCCGTTGGCATTTCATCCTTATTAATATTATTCCTGATTTTTTTGTATTGAGATGCTAAGTTGTGTTTCCTTTCTCCATCATCACATTGGTAAATATTCATAAGACTATAACTGTTGTAGAAAGCACTGTAAAAAAAATGTAAAAAGTCATAATCATCAATATCATCAAGAGCGAGACAAACCTCTTTGTGTGGCATAAGGTTGTTATGTTCTTTAGGTGTACCTGCTAACGTTTTTGCAACAAATTCTCTTGTAATAAAAATCAAGCCATCATTTTTACTGTTTCTTGCAATTTCAATTACTTGATTAATCCATCTAGAAATCAAGTTATGATCTGGAATTTGGGCGTAACAAAATCCAGGAATACAATTCAGATTGTTAAAAATTAGTTCAGTTGATTTAAGATAAATAACAGCATCAGGATCAAACTTATAAACAGGGAAGTCTTTTTCTAAATTACCAACTGAAATAACGCAGTTCTCGTTTGTGAATAATTTGTCTTTTTTTAATAAAATACAATGGTCGTGTAGGTAATTTTTGCAAAAGATTTCAAAGTACTTCTGTGGATTAGCTGAAAAATACAGATTTAATTCTCGAATACAGATGAGTTGTTCTTCTCTAGCATTTCGTAAATGTGAGAAGTTGTCATACATTAGATAAGGCAAAATTTGTAATTCTATCAGAACCTTATTTTCAAAGGATAATGATGATTCTTTTAAAACTTTTGCAACAAATTTTGTAAGAAGTACTCTATCTTTTTGTAATTCTATTATGGCTTTCTCTTTACATTTTAACTTATTTTGATACTTTACAGAATTATTGTCTTCTGTATTTTGAACAATGAGCTGTCGGTTTTCAATTTCATCATTTTTCCTTATATTAAAATCCTGCTCATCCAATTTTAATAAATCTATCTTATTCTGGAATTTATACAGATTGATCTTGTTTATTGTATCAACAGTTTCAAGAACACATTCTAAAGAAAAATCTTTGTAGTCGTTAGTTCTTACTAAAAAAGACTTACAAGCACAGCATAACTCAATAAGACGATCTGCTTTTTTTAAACAACTCTGAATTTTTTCAAATATTTCCTTATTTTCCCAATTCTCGTAGTAATTTAATAAAGGAACCTTTTCCCAATATATTGAGGCTAAATCAGGAGTTCTATCAGCTAGTTCAAAAGTACATTTGTTAAAAGGAAAGTAGATTAAAATATTTACTTCTTCTGATATTGAAAGGTTATTCTTCTTAACATAATCTCCATAAGCTCTATTAAGATTGAATCCTTTATCAATTGAAGACATACTCCAAATACAGGTCCGACAATCTGTCAAATACTTATCAAGTTGTGAAACTTTCTGATTTTGAAAGTTACTTTGAGTATGGCTATCTCTTTTTGAATTAAGTAAAATTTTTGATAATAAGTTGTTGCCACTATTTTCTTGATTTACTTCTGTATCTAACTCTTTAATTGAGTTGAGCTCTTTGTTGGTTATATAAATTTCGTTGATAAAGAAGGTAAATAAATATAATCTATCATTTAAAGACAGTTCGTGATCTTTAACTAGGCTGTACCCAATATCATATGTATTTTTACAATTTTTGAATATCCATTTAAGTCCGTCTCCTCCCAACTTTTTAAAAGTGTTGTATATAAAGCCAGATCTTTCTTTGTGGATATAGTCTTTTAATTTGTCTTCATTCTTAAATTTTGTTATTACTTCAACTGGAATAGAGCTCTCATCAATTATTAAATCAGAAGCAATCGCTTCTACCTTCCATTTATCTTTCAATAACATTGATTTTGACTCAAGTATTGTTCTTACTTTTTTAAAGAATTCCTTTAAACTGTCACTAATATTTATTTTTTGGTGAAGCCAAAATTGTTTTTGATTAAATAGATCTCGTAGTTCTATTTGTTTTTTTTCAGTTGAATTTTTTGAATATAGTTCAATTAAAGATTCAAGCTGTTGAAGCTGCTCTTCACTCATGAATTCTACAAAATTTTTACAATTTGCAAGTTCATCGAAAGATATATTACTGGTTGTTATTAGAGAAAGGTACAAATATATATATCTATCTAAACCATATCGTATGGTGTCTAGAGATTGTGAGAGTTTGATATTTAAATCATACCATTTGAAAGATGGCATGCATGTAATAAGACCTCCAAGAGTAATTTGTTTAATTTGTTTAATTACGAGATTTTTACATGGCCCTGGATATTTTGAAGATAACTCTTTTAAGATCCTTTCTCTTGAATCTACAGCTTTGGTGTTTCTACAACAATAAATGTCAAACATCAATACTAGCAATTCAGTTATTTTATTGTAGATTGAACTGTCTGAGCTCTGCATTGTTTCATTAAGCTGTATAAGCAGTTCTGTTACTTGTTTTAAATTTGTCATATTCTTTGATACAAAGATCAATGAATACAACAAGTCATCGGAAAGATAAGGATTGAAATAATCATCTAAATAATCATTTGTCTTTTCTATTTTTGCTTGTTTGCAATAGCTCAATATAAGATCGTCTACAATATTTAAGTAATTACTGCAATCTAAATAAGAAAGCTGCTCTATAAAAGGAAGAATCGCTTTCAGAATGCTGTGTTGTTTATTGTCATCATTGCTATTGGCTTTTAATGCGTTGAATGTATTATTTTGTAGAGCTTTATTTTTTAAATAGTATGGATAGTCATCTTCTATGATGTCTTTTTTTATAAAACATAGAACATCTAGCAGTCTGATAATAAGTTGAGCCAATTCATCAATTATATAATTTGAAGGTAAACTTCTTCTACAGTCGGTTGATTCTGTTTTATGTTGTAATTTTAATACACTTAGAAAAGCAGAATAATAAGCAAAAGACTCCTGATTAGTTATGCAATTTCTTTCAAAGAAAATCCCAGTCTCTGATGTTATTTTGAGATAGATTAAACTTTCTATAATATTATATAGTCGATTTAAAATGTCTTCTTTATTGATTGTTGTTACATCATAAATATAATCAAGCACAATATATCTTGATGTAACCTTATAAATTTCTTTATAAAAACAAGCTATGTTTTGAGAAAGTTTTAGGTGGACAATCTTTGCTAGTATCTGTTTAATATCTTCTGTTTTTTTTGAGTACAAAGATTTTAGAACTTCAACTTGAAGACTATCTTTTGTATTGATTTTTCCTATTAGGCAGAAACAGAAAAGAAAAGACAGATCCTCATTTTGTTCTATTAAGTTTTGATTGAAATGTCTTCTTGTTACCTTAAAATCAGTTCCTTTTGTCAAGATGTTTCTCAGGTTGGAAATTGAACCTTCTGATAACAAAGCTAAATGTCTGCAACTATTTGGATTTAAAATAGCCTCAGCATTTTTATTTTGTTCTTGAGTTTTGTTTTGAGTAGAATCTTTTTCTTCATAAGATTTGTTTGATAAATAATTTGTTTTTTGTGTAAACTCATTCAGTGTATTTTCAATTTTATACCAGGTTAGAGGATTTAAAATAATTTCTTCTTTAAAAGACGGAAAACTGTTAGTATTTGAGATAATCTCAGAGCGTTCTGCAATTGATGAGTTTTCTTTGTAAGGATCTGATATATCAAAGTTATACAAATTTCTTATTGAAATAATCCTTACATTTTTGTTTTCTCTGCAAAGTTCTTTTATTCTATCGTCAATGATCTCCTCGTCAACAATTAGAATAGACTTTACTTTTAAAGCTAAAATTAGCTTTGCAAGTAAGGTATAGTCCTTTATGTAGTAGGTGTTTAAAAAGAGATTTGTATATCTTGATTTTTGATAACCATCAAAGTCAGTATCTTTCTGGTGGTTCTCATCGTCAGGATCTTGAAGTGAAGTCTTTACTTGATATTCAAGTCCATTGACAATATCGTCTGCTGAATTGTTTTTATCTTCAGAGTCATATACCTTTGCAAGGTAACAGATAAAGGCTTTTGTTAAGCTCTTACTTTCAGATGCTGCATTTAAGATGTTGCTACATAATCCATCTCTTATGAAACAACTAAATAATCCATAATAATCATTTTTGTATAAGCTAAATAAGTTATCTAAAAGTTCTTCACCATTTGCAATTCTGTCAAAGCTCATTTTTTTGTACATGAGCTTGGATGTTTGAATGTTAGTTAAAATGTCATTATCTGTAACATTTGAAAATTGCTTTGAGAAATGAAGTTGTGCTGATACAGATTGATTAGCCCATTGAGCTAAAAGCAAAGCATCAATAATTCTAATATCTTTAAATTCAGAACCATCTTTTTTCTTTTGACGGATCCACTTTTCTTGGTTTTCATAACTTATTGTTCTGGGGAAAACTGCAACATAGGTTACATCATGGACATCTGTTGATGGAGATGACTTTGAAAGCTTTTCTTTTGCTTTATAAAAGTCTTCATCAAATTTTCTTTTAGGATCTTTGTTGGTACCAATCTCCCATACAGAGAATCCTTTAGGTATGTAAGGATGATTTTGACTGTAACTTACAATTCCATCAAATCCTTTTAAACTAATATCATCACCATATGGAAGATAGAATTTTTCTAAATACTCATTACTTGTTGTAGTAGCTATAAGTGTATAGACAAGTTCAGGAATAAGACCTCTACATTCTATTTGATTATTATCAACATAGCTTTCAATTTTTTCTTTTGTGAATTTTGCAAAGAAAGGAATGCCTTGATCCTGAATTGTAGGAATTTTGCTTGATTCTGGTGTGTTGTTTGATAAAGATGATTTCTCATCTGAAGGAGCTCTTGAGCTATCAATGCAATCATTGTCTTGTGATGATTGTGTATTTGTTTCTTCATCCATATTTAAATTCACTCCTGAGATCTTATAAATGAGAGCTGCCTGCTTTTTTAGAAGATCATCAGATTTTATACTATTATCAGATGAAAGAGAATTAGAAGAAAAAGCTGTTTCTATCCTATTTGCAAAAGCTTTAGATAGTGATCTTTTACCTTTGAAAAGATCATTTAATGTGCTTCTTGAGCAATTTAAGATTGAGGCTAACTGACTTGAGTTCAGATTTGTTTTTTTAGTTAGTTCTTCTTTTAGGAAAAGACCGAATTCTTCTTTTGATGTCATTTTAGTGACCTATAGATGGAAAAATATATTGTACTGTACAATTATATCGTACAAATGTAATTATTATAAATAATATTTTGTAATACAATTTATTACAAATTACTTTATAATTAACTGTAATCTTAAATCATGCTATTATTGTTATAAACAGAAGCTAAACAATCATCATTAATTTAGTGAATTTTGAAAGAGCAAAACAAAAGACATTTTTTGGAGAGTTAAGCATGAAGATTAAATTTCCTGATAGAGAGGGTAAAACTATTTTTCTAACCCTAAATGAAAATAATACTGAAGATGAAAAGAGTCAAAATGATATCAACTCAAATCAAAAAAACGACGAAAAACAATATGTTGAATGTAAGAATTGTTCTGATAAAAATTCTATAGTTTTAATTGGAGCAAATGGATCTGGTAAAACTAGGTTGAGTGTTTGGATAGATAAAAACAATGAGAAATTGGCAATATCTAGAATTTCAGCTCAAAAGTCTCTTGAAGTTCCTAGTTTTACTCAAGCAATTGATGTTGGAGATGCAAAAGAGCAACTTCAATTAGGTAACAAACTTGATCAATATACAAAACAAGCATTACAAGAAAAAACACCAGGATTAAACACAAAAAGTTATACTATGACAAATAAGTGGAATGATGCTCCAGAAACCCATGAGTTAAAAGATATAGATGCATTAATGCAATATCTAGTGTCTGAAGATCAATTATTAAGTTCTAACTTTTACCATAATTCTATAAATTACACAAATGATCATTGTAATGAAGAGCCTCTATTAGAACAATCAATATTGTGCAACGTTAAAGTTCTTTGGGAGAAAGTTATATCTCACAAGGTTCTAATTATTGAATCTGGAAAAATCTTGGTTCAAAGCAGAAACTGTGCAAATAGTGACGAATTATATAACGGACATGAAATGAGTGATGGTGAACGTGCTGTATTCTATTTTATTGGCCAAGTTTTGTCAGCATCAAAGGATAGTCTCATAATTATAGATGAACCTGAAAACCATTTGCACAACTCAATCATATCCAGACTGTGGAATCTGCTTGAGGAAGCCAGACCTGACTGCGTCTTTTTGTATATAACTCACAATTTAGATTTTGCCCTTAGGAGCAAGAGATCTGTGCTTATTTGGGTCAAGGATATGCCTTCTAAAGATATGTGGAATTATGAATTTATCAACGAAGATGATGACGATAAATTTGATTCATTACAGTTGCAAATGCTAGGGTGCAGAGAAAAGATTGTATTAGTTGAAGGTAATGAAAATAGTTATGACTGTAAGATATATAGTGCACTCTTTCCAAATTGCAAAATAATACCAGTTGAAAGCTGTGCAAAGGTTAAAGAGCTTGTAAGAACTTTTAATAGCAAAAGCTCTAAGTTCTTTAGAAAAGATGCAGTTCAGGTTTACGGAATTGTTGACAGAGATAGAATGGATGACTCTGAAGTTGCTAAATTGAATAATGATAAAATTCTTGTTCTGAATGTAGCAGAAATTGAAAATGTTTTTCTTCTTCCAAAAGTTATTGAGGAAGTTTCTAAAAACCAAAGAAAAAATGCAACTTCAGTTCTAAAAGCATTGCAAAACAAAGTTATAGATCTTCTTAGTAAAAACTTGATCAACCAATGTAATCTTCAATTTAAAAGCAAATTACAAAATATGATAGAAGAGCATTTGCTAAATAAAAAAAATAAAGAAAATAGAAAGTTGGATGAAGTATATCAACAACTATTTGAAAATTTTATATTTGATAAAACTTTTGAAACTGAATTCTCTTTAATCAAAAGATATCTAGAGAGCATAATTAAAGACAACGATTATGATCGTGCTTTACGAATATTCAATAATAAAGGTTTGTTGCGTGACTCAAATCTTTGTAAAGACTTAGGGCTGGAGGTATTTGGTTACAGAGAAATATCCATAGCTCTTCTTAGAGAGAATAATAATTTAGTTGATTACGTGATTGAATACATTTTTGACAATCAAGATATTTTAACTATCCTTAGGTAACTTAATAGTTTATGACATGAAATTAAGCAAGAGCTAAATGAAATTTGCAATCTTAAAAAAATAAAAACGTAAAAGATGTTGATAATTATTTAATGATGGGTTATAAAAAGAATTATGGAATATAAAAACGAAGAAACTGTTTTTAATTTTAAGGGTGGCAAATGAAGATACTTCGTATTACTGCTCAAGGACTCCCATTGTTTAAAGATGATTTAGACATTTGTTTTTATAGTAAGCAACGAGTGAGTGGGGATGATAAAGATAGCCTGTATAAGATGGAGGACAATTATTATCTAAATCCAGCTTGTGCTTTTATCGGTATCAACGCATCCGGTAAAACATCCGTACTAAAGGTTATCAATTTGGCTTTGAGTATCGTTAATAATGAGCCAATTAATCATGTGGATTCTAGGTACATTCTTTTAGGAACAGAGAAAGCTACTATTACCACCTATTTTTACGACAATCGAAAATATATCTGTTGCTTAGAAACTGTTATCACAGCAAAGAAAGCAAAGACAGAAAACTTCATCTATTCAATTCTATCTGAAAAAATGTGGGAAAAACCTCTTTCTTCTGTCAAGTCTAAAAAATACCTGACTGATTTTACGGGAATAGAGCCAATTAAAATCCGTAAGTCAGACGAAGAATTTTTACCTGATGATGTCAGCCTGATTATTTCGCATAATAAAAAGACAAATGAGACTGTTGAAGTGTTCAGTTTGCTTTCGTATACAAATGTGAATGTTCTTCCTTTTACAGAGGACATTCCTCTAGAAGTAATCGCTTTTCTTGATCCCACAATTGAGACACTTCATTTTGAGAAAACTGAGGGAAAAATATTCATTCATTTGAAATTCAAGGATGAAGAAGAAATTATCCTGAACAGAGCTATGGATTTGGAGAAGTATCTGTCTTCAGGCACTATTAAAGGAATTATTACGTTTTCAATGGTAAAAGAAGTTTTTCAATCTGGCGGTTATCTACTGATTGACGAAATTGAGAATCATTTTAATAAGGAAATCGTTACAACATTGATGCGATTCTTTATGGATAGTAGACTGAATAAAAATGGCGGAACACTAGTTTTTACAACACACTACCCAGAACTGCTTGATGAATATGACCGAAATGATGGGATCTGCATTGTGCGAAACCGGAAAGGTATCACTGTTGAGAATCTGAGCAATATTCTAAAACGTAATGATATCAAGAAAAGTGATGCATATCAGAGTGGTTTCCTTGAGGGAACTACACCTGCATACGAGGCATACCTTAACTTAAAGAAGAAACTTGCCTCTTCAATACACTAAGGTGCAGCACAATGAAACTTGCAAAGTGTATATTGCGTTATCGTCATAATTTAAAAGTAGGATTGGCATAAAGATATGCATGGTAGGTTTTAAATAGTTACAAGTGATCTGATTAGCACTCATATAATTAAAAGTATCTGAAGATGACAATTTTCAAGGCAAAAGCTAAAGATTAGATCAAAAGTAGAACTTACTAATATGCTATTTTCTACTATAAGTTGGAGAAAAAAGATGGCTAAGGCTGAACAATATAGAATTGAAAGACAGCTAAATTACTATTTAGCAAAAAACATCGATACTCTTAAGAACAAGTTCTATGGTGAAGATGGCATATGGTCTAAGTATCATGCTTTTACAGAAAGATTCAAACTTGAGGTTAATGAAGTTTGTTGCATTAAAAATCTCAATAATCCTAATATTGAACCACTAGATCTTGATACATACTGCCTTGGAAAAGGTGACAAAAATCCAGATCATAATGACAACGGATATGGAACTTTTTCTTGGTGGGTAGAGTTTTATCTAAAAGATTTAGGTGCTGTTGGAGGATCTAGTTCTGCTGTACACGGTATTTATTACTCTCCTAAAAGCAAATGTTATAGAAATGGCACAAATAATGGCATTTCTCAAGAAATAGGTAATGAACAAACAGAAAAAACTTCCTCAAATAACAATGCACAATCTTATTTTACAGAGGGAACATATCGTTTCATAAAAGGTGAATTAGGTATTGATAAAGATAGCGTAGCCATAGAATCATGTTACTCAAACTGTAAGCCAAATGCAGTTGTATTAAACAAAATCTACTATTTGTTTAATATGGAAAAGTCAGATACTAAACTTATCCCAATCTTTAAAGAAGATTCACTCGATAATGTTGTAAAGCAAATTGTTTTAGATGAAAGCACTCAATTAAATAACTGGGAGAGCAAATCTCAAGCAATCTTTGAGCAATTTGTTACTTTTCTCGATTCAAAACAAAATAAAATAACAGAACTTGACTCAATACCAACAGCATCAGGTGCAGACAACAATAAAGTTGAATATGTAACCATTAACGAAGGGTTAAAATCAACGGCAATTAACCTTTTTAAATCATATTGCTTTGGTTGTTTCTTCTGGTCAACTTTTGAAAATCAAGGTGGCTTATCAAATAAGATTGATGAGCTAATTTCACGAGGTGATAAGAATATCATCTTAACTGGAGCACCAGGCACAGGAAAGACCTTCGCTTGTCAAAGCTATGCTCGTGAACAAGTTAGCAACTTTATATATGAAAATAACCTAGAAAAAGCTGAAGGCAAACAAAGTGCTTATCTAACTGTCGATTATTTTATTAAAACAGTTCAGTTCCATCCTGGCTATGACTATTCTGATTTTATTGAAGGTTTAAGACCTAAAAAAGTTGATAGCAACATCATATATGATAGAAAAGATGGCATATTCAAGGATTTCTGTAGGCAAGTTGTCGAGTTCAACAAAAATCATAAATATGCTAATTTAGCTGAAAGCGCAAAATTCTTTTTCATTATTGATGAGATCAACAGAGGTGAAGTTTCAAAGATCTTCGGTGAAGCTTTCAGTATGATTGAAACTGATAAAAGAGCACCTGTTGATTCAAAATCTGAAGATGTATCAAACAAAGTAGATACTCAATATTCGTCTTTAATTGAAGATAAAGATAATGATCCTTTCCAACATGGCTTCTACATCCCAGAGAACGTTTATATATTAGCAACCATGAATGAAATTGATCGTAGCTTAGAAGCTATGGACTTTGCTTTTAGAAGACGATTCTCCTGGCTAACAGTAAATGTTCAAGACACACTCAATGAAATCATTGTTAACTCTGTACTTGATGATTGTACAAATTCTGTGTCTAAACATATGAGTGAAATTGAAAAGTCATTTAATGAATTAAACAAGCTTATTAAAAAGAATCTTGGACCTGACTATATGCTAGGAGGTTCATATCTAACCTCACTTAAAAATTCTAGCAAAACATCAGTTAAAACTTTAAAAGAAGAACTGTGGAATAACCATTTAGAGCCAATTATCAAAGATTACATTAAAGGTTCAGAAGATAAGATAGAGGACTACAAATCTAAATTTGTAGACTCAAAGGTAGGCTCGAAAAATGATGACTCAAAAAAAAGATCCTCTTAACGTAAAACAGTAAGCGCTGATACAAATGCCTAGCAGCACACATAATAATGGAAAGGTAAATTCTTTCCAAGATAACAGCCCCATATCAGAAAACAGCTTGTTTGATGCGCTATTTAGCAAAGCTAAAGGACCAAAAGAACAGGCTCAAGATAATGTTGGTGCTGAAGAAAAGCATGCAAAGATCTTTATTTGGTCATCAGAAGGTTTGGTTCAAAAAGAACTGTCTGATGCCACTAATGGATCTGTCTTTGTAAAAGATAAAGACATCGTTTTATTCAGAAAGTTAGGCTCTCAATGGTTTACAGGAAACTTTGTTGGTGTCTTATCTTTAGGCAATGATAGCTGTATTGAGATTTACTCAAGGTTTGAAGATGTCAAGCATAAGTTTGCATTTATAAACCACATGCTCAATAAGATCTATGATCTTAATGATTGGTTATTAACCCAAGGTGGTAATAACAAGACAGACCTAAACCTCGATCTTTTATTAAAACTAAGCTTCTTATCAAAACTTAAAAATGCCTATCGTGAAGGAGAGTATAAATCCTATGAAAAGGTTCATAAGAATGATACTTCCCCTAGAGGCACTATCGATATAGCAAGACACATCAAGTTAAACATGTGTCCTGAGAACTACAAAGTAGCTTATTCCTATAACGAGTACACCTCAAAGAACAGCTATATCTATCTTGTAAGACTTTGCTACGAGATGCTTTTTGAAAAAGGCAAAAAGCCAAAAGGAAAGGAAATTGATGATCTGCTGTTTAAATCTCAAGACTACTGGTCTTATGATAAAAGGCAAATTATTCACAAAAATGAGAACAAGCCTATAACATCACCTTTGTTTAAATGTCACAGAGATCTTCAAAAGTTCTGCCTTGATGTTTTAAAACACAAGAAAATGACCTTAGACAGCTTTGGTACTGAGAATGGTAAGTATGGTGTCTTAATAGACTGTGCCTGGCTTTGGGAAGAGTATGTGGCAACCTTGCTAAAAGATTACTTTATCCATAAAACTATGTCGTCTAAAGAAAAGGATTGCCTTTTTGCAGATGAAATGGGCAAACCATTTCAAAGAATTATTCCTGACTATGTAGGAAAGAACTATCTGCCTGTAATTGCAGATGCTAAATACATGAACCTTTATGGAAAACGAGATCTTAAGGATGAACAGAGAAACAGTGTTTATTATAAAACAGTCATGTACATGTTAAGGTATCAGGCAAAGTTAGGCATGATCTTTTATCCTTCAATATCAGAAGGAGATAATGCTGAAGAAAATTCTCTAGATACAGAAGAAGGTATTAAGCCACAAGAGAACGCAGAAGGCAGTAAAACTAAAGCTAACGTTGCTCGTTGGTCTATTGAGTCTAACGATAATAGCTGCAATGACAAAGCAAGATCATTCCATCTCATCTCTTTGAATTTAAATTGTCTGAGTAGTAAAAACACAAATGGCAAAGAAAATACTTGTAAAAATGTAGCAGTGGAACTTAGTAAGGCAGAAGATTCTTTTAAAAGAGCTGTAAAAGAGAGCATTGAATCACTCAACAAGATCTTGGAGACCACAGGAAAGTCGACAGGATAGTTAACATGATAGTTTACGTGACAGTTTGCAGAATAGTACAGTGATTTGATCACAGAATTGAGAATGTCACCAATTACTGATGAGATTTTAGAAAGATGCTGGGACTATCTTTTACCCATTAAGGTTGATGATATTGCCTCAAGATTAGGTGTTACCATAAGACCTCTAGATGAAGATCTTTGTAAAGATTACAGTGGATTTGCTTTTGTCGATAGCACAACAAGACTAAAGCACATTTACTATAATCAAAGTGAGTCTTTTAACAGGCAACGTTTTACTAAAGCACATGAATTAGGTTACTTGGTTTTAGAACATACTGTATTTAAAGACAAGTTCTATGATGACTTTAAGGTGAATTTTATAAAGTCATCGATGATCATTTTGAAAAAGAAGCTAACTTGTTTGCATCTGAAATCTTAATGCCATCAGCTACGGTCTTAAGATTAGCAGGATCTAAGGTGGGTAGAACAGAATATGATTTAGCAATTCTGTTTAATATTTCTATAGAAGCTGTAGATTGGAAATTAAGGTATCTGCATATTATTGATTAAATATTTGTTATTTTTAACAGTAAATTGTTTATCAATATATAACAAATTATAAATAGATTATTAAGTAAAATTCAGTTACACTAGGCTCATAGAATACAGTCTTTTGATGCTACAAAATGTAGATAGCAAATTTTTGGTAAGCATTTTTTTGCAAAGGCAATAAACTACAGTTCACATTGTTAATGTTGAGTAATGCTAGTCTAAATGTTCTGTACTAAAGTAATGTTGAGGTTTTCGTGATTAAGTCTTTCTCAGTAAAGGTTATAAAAAGTTAAATCGTTTTGAGCTTAGAGATTTAAGTAGAATTAACCTGATTACAGGAGAATCAGACTTAGGTAAATCTTGTATATTAGAGAGCTTATATGCATTTTGCAGTGGTAATGATGTCAATATGCTAATAAGAGGATCATCTTACCGTATTTCTCGTTATGATCTGAATGTTTTAGATTCTTCATACAGTGACATGTTATACCTTCTGTATTCTTTCTCTAAAAGAGATAGCATGCCATTGACTATGAGCTTTTGTGCAACATATGATGACGATAATAAAACTCGTGAGTTTAAACATTCGGTTGTATTTACTGACTTAATAAATAAGATCTGTGATTTTGATGTAGCGAAGGATGAACTTCAGCTGTTTTTTGACACATACAATAAAACCTTAGAAACAGACATTACTGATGAGAGTTTTAAAAGAAACTTAGCCTATGATCCAGTCTTAGCTCATTGGACAGTTGAAGATTCGAATGCTGGTACATCCTCCTACCCAATAACAAGGTTTAATACAGATACCTCAGATGCAACTCATCCTGTCGCTGTTTCATATATTGATATTCTTCAGCACACCTTTCTTATTCCTTTTGTGAATTTGATAAAAAGTCTGCAAAAAAATGATCAGTTAGATACAGTGGTTGCAGACTTAAAAGTAATTTTACCTTATCTTGATACAATCAAACTTATAAAAATGCCTGATGGAAAAATTTATCCATTCGTTATAGATGTAAATGGGGAAGTTCGACCTATTTTTAGTTTTGGTGAATGTCTGCAAAGATGTTTTTATATCTTAGGTTCTGTTTTTGCTTATCCAGATGGTCTGCTGCTTCTTAACGATGCTGATTATGGAATAGATTTTAGAGTTCAACAGGACTTTTTTAAGTTGCTCTTGAAGTATTCTAGACAGAATAATACCCAAATCTTTATGGTAAGTAATAACCAAAGCTTCATGGATCATTTAATCTTATCTTCTCAAGAAGATAGCGCCTTAGAAGAGTTAAGGGTAATTACAATCAAAAATCTTAATAACAACGTTTTGTGTCATAGGATTTTATCAGGATCTGATGCTTATAAAGCTCGATTTGGTTTCGAGATGGATTTAAGATAGGACTGAAACATACTAAAGCCAAGAATTTTTTTAGGACGATGATATGGAATTTACAAAGCTACTGCCAGATACAACAGATTTTGGAGAGTTAATTGACAATAATTGTATTTATGTTGATAAAACAGCAATTATCAGTCAATTTGCATCTAAAAAAGGTCCATTTTTCATTTCTCGTCCAAGACGCTTTGGTAAGTCAACTCTTATCAATACACTTCATGAACTCTTTGCCCATGGCACAGAGAAGTTTAAAGGTTTAGAGATTGAACCATTGTGGCATGATAAGACTTACAAAGTCCTGCATTTAGATTTCTCATCCTATAACTTCTTGTCTGAGTTTAATTTTAATGATTATTTCTATGAAGATTTAAAACAAGAGTTCTTAAGCATTGGATTAAAAGTTAATGATAGTACTCTAGATACAAAAATCCCAGCTTTGCTTGTTGATAATGTTCTTAAAAATAATCCATCAGATCAAAAGATTGTTTTACTTATTGATGAATATGACACACCTCTATCTGCCGTTTTAAACAATGAAAAAGAATTTATAGCAAGAAGAGATATCCTTCATGGCTTTTATTCAAAAGTTAAACAGTATCAGGGCAGATTCCGTTTTATCTTTATTACAGGTGTAACTTACTACTCACATACCTCAATATTCTCAGCATTTAATAATTTAAAAGATTTAACTTTAGATCTCAGATACGGTGCATTATTAGGCTATACCAGTGAAGAGTTAGAAAAGTACTTTAGTGAGTATATTGATAATGCTGTCGAGGTCTTAAACAAGAAGTACCATACAGAACGATATACACATGATTTAGTTGTATCAGAGTTAAAAAGAAACTATGACGGCTATAGACAATATGAAGTGACCTCCGCGAATGTAAATTCGTGGATTTACCGTGTAAACTGTAGATGTTAAAAATTTAACAGAAACGGATTTACCGCATACATTAGGAAGGTCACTTATGTATAAGATAATCTATATTGGAATGGATGTCCATAGCACAAATTTCACATTATGCAGTTTTGAGCCTGGATATGGCTTTGAAGCTGATAAGATCTTTGGACAAACACAGATTAAAGAAGACATATTTAACAGTACAGTAAAATATATCAATAAGCTCAAGAGCATGAGACCAGATGTTGATGTTCGCAGATTACTATGTCATAAAAAACTTACAAAATCTGCGTAAGGAATGTAGTGGAAACAGAATGAAATGACAGAGAAATGAATCTCTCTTCTTTTATAATGAAAATGAAGATGATGAACAATTTCTCATTTATAAAAGAAGTTTCAAAATGTCATCCACTACAGTTAAGATTTTAAACAATGAATAGCACTGACTTTATAATCTATCCTGTAGTTATTTGCACACTTTTTTTGAGCTTGGGCTTAACTCTTGCTTTAACCCTATTGAGGCTACATATAGGCATCCAACTGATAGAAACATTGCTAGGATAGTTGACAATAAATCTGTTGTAGAAATAGCTACTCCTGTAGCAAAGGCTGTTGCTGAAGCTTGTAAATCGGTTTTAAAATAAAATGAAATCGACTATGGCTTTGTCAAAGTTAAGCTAGATTTGTTTCTTAAAAATTCATTTATTGAGGGAAATTATGCTCTGTCTTAGCTTAGCTAGTGTTAAAATCCACAGTTTTTAAATTTTTAAATTGTAAAGAGAGCTTGAGATTGTAGCTCTCTTTGAAGATGCATTGCTATGCAAAGCTTAAGACTTTAATTAACCTAGCGATGCAGTGAGGTTGTATGTTTCTTTTTTTGAGAGCTTTCTTTATTCAATTTTTCTAACTCGTTGTTAAGTTTTTCTAGATAGTCTTCAGGATTTTTGCATTCATTAAATTCTTCCGCACCTAATATAGGGTAATCTTTTTTAAGCTCTTCGATTTTATCTGAAAACATATCACTTGTTAAATTGTCAACTTCATTTTTTAGTTGCTGTAGCAACTTCCAATTTTCTTCCCGATAATTTAATTTATATAGTTCCTCATTTAGCCAGTATAATAAGTTATCAAATGACACAGCTAGAGTAAAATTTCTAAATATAGGGTAATCGTCAATTAATTTTTGGCATGATAAACAACTGTATTGTTGTACAATTCTAATTAAATATTTAATATCTTCTTTTGTTAGCATAATAAGTACCTCATTTTATATGTTAAAGTAACCTAGCTTATTTTCAAGTCAATACAGATACGCTTAATCTGTTCAGAAGCAACTTTTACTTCAAATCCTTGTTCAAGTTTTATCTGAACGTCATTTAGCTTTCGTAGTTTAACTATTAAATCTAGAATGGAATCTTTGATTTCTACGCTTGCATCAGAAAGTTCACAGCAGTGTTCTTCACCTTTGCTATTCATCAGCGTAAGCTTAATTGCCTTGATGTTAGCTTCAGCGTCTATCTTTAAACGGTCATCATTGGATTTATCAATCTGCTCCTGAGCATTCTCTGCTTTAGGTGACTGAATAGGATCTGAAACTAGAGACTGAGGTTTATCCTTTGATTTTTCAGTAGATGATAGTGATAGTCCTGGAAGCTCGTTCAATAAGCTAGATGAAGCCTTCTGTTTTGCCTCATTTTTCTTTTTTTCAATATGAGCTTTTAAGCTAGGAATTGCACCACGATCAAAAACCTTTCCATCTCGTTTGAACTTGTAAAGTACTTCTAGTGTAGTCTGCTTATCTTTACGGTATAGTTTAATTAACTCATAGCCAGCACGTGGAGAACGGCTAATTACATTTTCTTTAAATAGAGAGATTAGTTCCTTATCATTGGCACCATCAAGTTCAGCAAATGATGTCATTTGAGACACCCAATAAAGGCTCTTACCGAAAGTCTTGGCAATAAATTCACGTTTTAATTTAGGATGATCAGGATGCTCTTTCTCATAGCTACTCTTGTATTTCATAATTGCATCAGATATTTCAAATCCAGTTAAATCTACTCTCTGAATATTTTCTGTTAACTGATCTGCATAAACATCTGAGTCATGTGAATAGTCTTTAACAATGGCATCAATACTATCAACTAGTTTTTCTTGTGAATTAAAAGTACCTGTTGCGATCTCTGCTTGCTGTTGCTTTTGGATCAGCAGTGTAGCTTTGTATCTTCTTTCACCTGAGACAATGATGTAACAGTCTTTAATCACAGGTTTTGAATAATCATCATCAACATGAGCTGGTCTTACGATGATTGGATTCTGTAAGCCTTGAGAACGAATAGAAGTTGCTAGAGCTTCAATTGAATCATCTGATTGGACTGCATTATAAGGATAAGCCTCAGAGCTACTGTGTGCATCAAAACCTTTGTTCTGTAAAGAGCGAACCTGAGGTCTTGTCATTATTTTGTCCAAAGGAATTGCTTGTATAGCCTTTTGTGTAGTATTGATTATATTCATAAAATCTCCAAATGCCTTGTATAGCAACTTAAATGATAATAGAATTTTTTTATTTTGTGGTCAAGAATTGATTTTAAAATACCCTAGCCCTGGCAACAATTTAAAAGTACTTTACATACAGCAGAAAAAGTTGTAATAATATTTATAAAATGTAACGTTTATTTGCTGCATGGAGGCTTTATGGACCTAAAAGAAGTAGTCTGTTCAAACGTAAGAAAGTGTTTGGATGCTCAGGGTATTAGTTATTCTCAGCTCAATCGATTGAGCAATGGTAAGATTAGTTCTTATTATATTAATGCCTTGCGCCACAATAAAGCTGACCTATCATTAAGTAAATTAGAGGGGCTCGCAAAGGTTCTCAACGTTGATGTAAATGAGCTTTTGGATCCTAATCTTGAGTACAAAAGAACCGATTGCGCTTTAGCTCATCAATTCAAGACTCGTAAGGCATTACTTAATGATGATCAATATTCAACTGTTAAATCATGGGAAGAGCAAAATCGAAATCGTATCAGTGAAGCTCGTTACTATCAGTATTTTAAGTTGCAAAATCTTAAGCACTAGTCAATATCGTGGTCGTCTTAGTTGCAAGTTCATTCTTTTGAGTTTAATCTTTACAGAGTCTGGATTTTATAAAGTTAAACTGTCTGCTATTTTATCAAGCTTGTTAGATGATCTTAGCGGACATATTAGTTGTTTAATGAAAAGATCTGTCTTTATATCGATTGTGGATGTATCTAATGGAAATGGATAATGTTGATGAATTAAAAAAATCTAGCTTTGCTGCTAGATTAAAATACATTAGAAGTTTTAGGCATATCAAACAGATCGATATTGTTAGAGCATTAAACATCACTCCAGCTCTTTATTCATCTTGGGAAAAGGGCAGTCACTTTCCACGTTCGTACAATTTCTCAAGATTAGCTCAGTTCTTAAATGTTCCGGTTGAGCTTTTGGTCAATGGTCCTAAAGAGGGCGTGAGTCTTGAGCAGTGCTTGTCTAAAGACAATTCTATGTGCTTGCTGCCGTTAGTTAATCCAAAAGATCTTAATCTTGAAGCAGATCTTCCTTCTGTACTGGCAAAAGCTCCTAAAGAGAATTTTAATCTCTTATCAGGTCTTCAATCTTATTATTCATCAGGGAAGATTTTTCTCTTTAACGTAGCCGATGACAGTATGGCTAGATTGTCAGGCAGATCTTTAAATCCTGGCATGCAGGCTGTTATCGTTAATGAGCCTAATGTGCAGACATATCTAAATAAGCCCGTCTTATTAGCTACAGATGACTCTGAAGGTGCCATTATTCGTGAAGTTTCAATTGAACAGCCTTATATCATCTTAAAATCTTGGAATAAAGATTATGATGAGCAAAAGTTAGATTTAACCAAAAGAAAAGTTAATATCTTTGGATACGTAGCTATGGTCTTTTGCAAATTCTATGATGAAAATACTGAGTCTGACGAGTTTTGTTCTGATGTGCTTTTAGACAAGGAAGATAATTAGCTTTTCAAGGTTGCCTGAATCTTAACTGTATATTTTTAGTGAGAAAAGCTATTGTAGTGTACAATAAGCTATATACTCTAAACTTTAGATGCAAGACAAGGTATCTTAAAAGTAGGGCAATCCTCTTTTCAATCATTAAAAGACGGTGCTGCTTTTAAACTTCATACTTGTAACCAGTAGGTCACAGCCAACATTATCTGTCGGCATCTGATGTGATGACATTGGTTTAAAGCTGTTGATAAACCTTGATTTAGGGCTTTTAATCAAACTTACAAACAAACATACAAAGATAACTCTTTACGTGGCTTAAATGAGTACTGAAGATAACAAGAAACAGGGCCTTACAGATGAGGCTGCTACAGTCGATCTCTTTAATATTAATAAACATTTAGACGGTTTATCAAGATTCATTAAAGCCTGTAACACTCCAATGACAATCTCCATTCAAGGTTCATGGGGCTCAGGTAAGACCTCTATCATGAAGATGGTAGAGCATGAAATTGAAAAGGATGTCATTCCTGTATTCTTTAATACCTGGCAGTTCTCTCAGTTTGATCTTGGTAACTCTTTAGCCTTTTCAATGATTAAGGTGCTTTTAAATAAGCTTCACGATAATGATGAGAATTTTATTAAGCGCTTTACCTTATTATGCGGTAATGCCTTAACTACAGCTTTAAAGGCTGTATCAATTTACAACTGCAATATAGATATCAATCAGTGTAAAGAAAATACTCCTGACTACAATTACGCAGAGCAGATTGAAAATCTTCATAAACACTTTCAAGAGGTAGTAGACCGTGCTTGTGAAAGAGAACATAAAGATAGGGTAGTGATTTTTGTTGATGATTTGGATAGATTGGTTCCATCTAAAGCAGTTGAGTTACTTGAAGTATTAAAGTTGTTCCTAGATTGTAAGCAGTGTGTCTTTGTGCTGGCAATTGATTATGAGGTAGTAATCAGAGGTGCTATTAAAAAATACGGTTTTGCCTCATATAACTCTGAAAAAATCGTTGAAAAAGAACGCAATCGAGAGTATGAAAAGGGTAAGTCTTTCTTTGACAAGATCATTCAGGTGCCATTTAAAGTACCAGTAGCTGTCTACGATATTAAAAACTACTTAAAGGACGGTTTTAACAAGATTAACCTTAAGATTGATGATAACGATTTACAAGATTACATCGATCTCTGTGCAAGCTCTATAGGTTCTAACCCAAGATCATTAAAAAGACTGTTAAATGCCTTTTTACTGCTTACATTCATTGGTGAAGGCTCAATCGATCTCAATAACAAGGATAAGGCAAAACTCTTGTTTGCTGCTCTGTGTCTGCAACAATACAATGAGAAGATCTATAACCTCATTGTGTCTCATTGTAAATGCGATCTGAATGATGAGGCACAAGTTGATGGCTGTGTGTCTAAATTATATGAGTTGCTTATTAAGCTTAACAATAACAGTAATGCTGCAAAAATAAATAAACAATTTAGAACTGAACTATCAGATCTTGATCTTGAATCACTAAAAAGAGCCTTTTATTCAAATTTCCTAGATGTTGCAAGGATTGAGATTCCAGAATCAAGTGATATTGAATTAAATGATAAAAGTGATATTTCTGAGTCGTCAACTCATGATAGTAGTAATTTGAATGACGTCAATGAGCATGAAAATGATGACTTGGTTTCTGAAATCAGTGAAGACAATAAGAAAGCATTAAAGCAGTTTATTGAGACCTTTGCATTATCAAGTACAACTGCTTCAGACTCACAGGGTAAAGATGATGGTAATCAGTATGCAAGTAAGTATTCAGCAAAACAAATGATGTTTATTTCCCTATGGAATGACTTTATTAAAATTGCACGCAACAACACCGATTCATCTAGCTTATACACAAATTTGGATCCATCTCCAACAGGTTGTATTTTATTTACTTCTGGAATAAGTAAAATTGCTACAATATCACTAACATTGTACCCTCAAAGAAACTTCATAAAAGTTACCTTTATAAGAAAATCTGGTTGGTCTGAGTGGAATAATATGCTTCAAGATAAAGATGCTATTATCAAAAAACTCGGTGAAAAATCTAAATTTGAAAGCAATGGAAAGGGAAACACTGAACTTTCTCAAATTAACAGATTCTTAGGTGTTAATTTTGAAAATAATGCTGATAAAGAAAGAGTATTTGCACAAGTTGCAAAATACATAGTTGATTTGAGAAATGTTGTGGTTTCCTATATAAAGTAGGCTACATAAGCTCATGTGTTTGAGTTAACTCGTTGCTGAACAGAATAACTCAACAAGTTAATTTTGTGTGTAGTCTCTGAGAGTCCTGAAGAGACGCTATTGTTTTGACGTGAAATTAAGCGATTGATTTTTTATGAGATCAATGTACAAGTCACAACTATTAGTACGAAAATAACAAGATTAAGTTGTTTATCCGTAAAGCCTATGACTTTAGAAACATCCAAAATATGATCGATATGATCTTACTAGGAGGTTCAAATATATTTATTCCACTTTCTAACAGAGGTGGTAAAGGTGTGAAAGTAGCTTAGATTTAGGCTCTAACCGTGTTCTACTTTCAATTATTTAACCATAAATATTCACGAAGAGCCCTATTTAATGTATTTAATCAAAATGCGTTGAACACAGATTTTGTGAGTTGTAAAGATCTTTATATATCAATTTTATTGACATATAAACCTAACTATCATATCAATTTTGTTGACATATAAATCTAATTATCATATCAATCAATTCTATTATGTCAATTTAATTGATATATAAAGTTAATTTACTTTAACTTGTTTCTTAACAAAGAAGGTGCTAATATATGTTCGCAATCAAAAATTGATTGCCTTTATTGAAAGTTATTTTTTTAGGAGTATTTATATGAAGGATTTAAATTATTCTGAAATATATGAGCGTATTTTTGGCTTCTTTTCAGATCTTCCAAATTACTTTATAGCTTACCAAGGAGATAGTTTTCTAGCGATTTTTTTTGCAGTTGTTATTCTTTCATGCAGATCTTGCCTTCTTTTTGAAAAAATTATATCTCATAAAAAGTCTTCTGCTTCCTTTGATTTGCGTAAACCTCGATATAGTGAAGATTTAATAAAAATAATTCTTGCAATTTTTGATATGACATTATTTACACAAGCTATTTCTTATATATTACTATATCTATTTATTATGAATAAAATTAATCATAAGTATAAAAAATTCTACTTTTAAGTTTTCTCAGGTATTATGACTTTCAAAAAAATAGAAGAAATAACAGAGCTAAGTTGTAATCGCAAGATTTTTCTATGTGGACTTCCTTTATACGAAGAAGAAAAGACATTTTTTTCAAAACAAATAGTCCTTTTCAATAAGTTTTCTCTGAGAATTAAATCTTGTAAAAGCTACCCATTTTATGACTCGAAGTTTAAGTCTTTCAAGACTTTTTCAAAAAAACTAAATAAAGTAATTTCTATTTCAAGTAAAAGAATAATGCTCTGGATAGATCACTCTTTAGGTGGAGGTACTCAAAGCTATTCCTATAATAAATTTAAAGAATATAATGACGAATACGTAATTATTAGATTACAGTATTTTCATTTATACCGTAGTTTTGTCATCTCTTTTCCAAATGGTGAATTTTTTACAGGATTTACCTTGTCGTTTGATGAAGTAAAATCATTATTTGAAAAACTATACATCAATAAGATCGTTTTAAACAGCCTTGTAGCTTACAGAAATATAAATGAAGTTTTAGCTTTTGTTCATGAATTACACCTAACTAACAATAATATTGATGTTACCTATAATGTTCATGACTTCTTTTTTATCTGCCCAAATTGCAATTTGATTTCAGCTGATAATAAGTTCTGTGGTTTTGACACTGATATTAGCTGTGAAGACTGTGTTAATAAATATCAATCATTAATGCCTGAGTATGAATTCAAGCTATTTTATGATGAATTTATAAATATTTCAGATTGGAGAAAAATGTGGCAAAAATCATTGTTAGAAGATGTCTCAGAAGTAGTTTGTTTTTCAAAGTCTTCATGTGAAATAGTGGATAAATTCTATCCTGCAATTTCTTCAAAATTAAGGTTAGTTCCTCATGTTGTACGTCCTTTAAGACAAGTTAAGGTAAACACTCATGATGGAGTTAATATAGCTGTATTAGGTAAAGTAGATACGATTCCAAAGGGAAAAGAATTTATTGAGCTACTGTCTTGTTCAATTGATAAATTCAATAAAGGACTGGAAATCTCGTGTTTAAATAAAGAAATAAATAATTCTCAATACCTAAATCAAAACAATTGCTCTGATAAGCAGGACAATGTTGAATTAAATAAAAAAGTTCAACTATTTTGTATTGGAGATTATGTAAATGCTCCTCAGAATATGACAGTAACAGGTGCTTATAAGAGAGAAGAACTTCCAGATGTTCTAGATAAATATAAAATTGATTTAATCTTAATTCCATCTATATGGGCAGAAACATTCTCATATACAACCAGTGAAGCGATTGCTATGAATGTACCTGTTGCTTGCTTTAATCTTGGAGGTCAGGCAGATCAAGTCTCAGTTTATCCTAAGGGACTCATTTTAGAATTATCTGATAGTTCTGATATTGTATTAGATAAGATCTTAGATTTTCTAGGTAAGTTAAGCTGATTATTGGTATAATTTACAAAATTTCAAAGTTACTTAAGATCTTACAGAATACCTAAAAACTTAAATGAAGAAATTCCTTGTCATAGCTCATGTCTACTACCACGATTTGTGGAACTTACTAGATAGATGTATTCAAAATCTGCCTAAAGATTCATTTGATCTTATTGTTACTACAACAAGTAACATTGATGAGCTCTCATCTAAAGTAAAAGAACACTATCCAAATGCTAAGGTCGAGCTATGTGAAAATAGAGGTTATGACATTTGGCCTTTTATTAAAGTATTGAAGACAGTAAATCTTGATGAATATGAGTTTTTGATAAAGGTTCATACAAAAAGAGATATGGGTAAGACAGTTGTCATTATCGATAAGAAATATTTCTTTAGAGGCCAGTACTGGAGAAATATGCTGTTATCATTCATATCTTCAAAAGAGAATTTTCATAAATGTCTAGAAGCATTTAAAGATCCTGCAGTAGGTATGATTAACAATCATAGACTCTTTGACAGAACAAGAGAAACTACAGATAATCCACATTTAGTTTATTGCCTTAATGAGTCAAGAAAACTATTGTCTGAAGTTGGAATTTCGGCAAAGCCCTGTGATGAAGTAAAATACGTCGCAGGTACCATGTTTATTTGTAGAGCGGCTATCTTTAAGCCTATTCAAGAAATGAATTTTGATGTAAATCAATTTGCGGTTGTAAACAGAAAAAATGAGAATGATTTAGCTCATGTAATGGAAAGAGTCTTCGGTTGGATTGTCTCTTCTCAAGGCTATTCTATTACAGACCCATACAGCAGCTTTAAAGAAGCATTTAGATTTTTCTTTCACTCTTCATACTGCAGATTAGCGCTGTTTAAATTAAGGCACCGTTGGTTTTCTAAGTGTGTGCGTTTCTTTTCAAAAATAGAATATATAGATAACTATCGCTACTTGATTCTGTTTAAGTGCGTAAAAATAAGGATATCTAAATCTGTTAAATGTTAGTTTGAAAGATAATTTTCTAACTCGAATAGATTAGAAATTTTACACTGGTTATCACTATACAAGTTTGAAAACTATTTCGTTTTATCGGAGATTTATGCTTTCTATTATTATCCCTACAATGCAAAAAGATCTTGAAGTTCTAAATAAATTGTTGTTAGAACTTGATGGTGATGATTCAGTAGGGGAAATTCTAGTTATTGATAATTCATGCAAAGGTTTTAAGACTGATTTAAAAAAGGTCAAAGTTTTTGCCCAAAAGGAAAATCTTTTTGTAAATCCCGCCTGGAATTTAGGTATTAAGTTATCTTCAAAAGAAATTCCTTTCTTTGGCATTTTAAATGACGATATTATTTTTCCTAAGAATCTTTTTATAGCTGTTGATAAATTCTTATCTACATCAGATGAAACTGTAGGCCTTGCCGGTATCGACTGTGCAACTAATACCCCTAAGAGTGAATTTGATTCTTATCCAGAAGATACAGATATTAAGTTTGAAAAGTCAGATAAGATGGCTGGCTTTTGGGGCTCAGCTTACTTTGGTAAAAAAGAGAACTATTTTGAAATACCAAATGAAATAAAGGTATTCTATGGTGATCATTTCCTTTTTAGAAGAAATCAGCAGGTAGGAAGACAAAACTATTTAATCACTAACCTTAAGGTTAAACACTTAGAGTCTTTGACATCTCATAGCTCAAAGTTTATTAAGAAACTTTTTAAGTCTGATAGAAAATATTGCATTAAGTATGATGGTGTTGAGCATCAGCATCTGACATTCTTACAAAGACTTTTCTCTTTAACTTATTATCATGAGCATTATGTGCTATGTCTTTTAGGTTTAAAGATGAAGTTTAAAGTTCATAAAAAGTAATTGAGTTTTAGTTGTGTTCAAGTATAGCTCCAGACTTTCTAGTTTTGTTTTTTTATTTATCTCAAAGTAAAGATAAAATGAGTTTTAAGAAGATTTTTTTGACAGTATTTATAGCTTATCTTTTGCTATTTCCAGTATATCTACTTTCAATCTATCTTTATGATCCTAGCCATATTTTCAGAAATCTAGACAATTTGTTCGCTAAAAGTATGAGACTGCAAGCAAGATCATATCTAAATGAAAATACAAATGTTTCTGGAATAATCATTGGATCAAGCATGCTTGAGAACACTTCATCAGTAGAGGCTAGTAAAAAGTTGTTTCCAGATACTGATAACTTGTTTCTTAATCTCTCTTTAGAAGGTTCATCCTTTGCTGAGCGTAAGTTAGTTTTAAACTATGCTTTTTCAGGTCACGATATCAAAAAAGTAATATATTCTATCGATTTAGCACCTCTTCATTTTGCTCCCAAAACAAATGATGATTGGCAAAAACTATATGATAGTAATCCTTTTAATGATTTTCTTATTTACCTTAGAAAGGAGCCTTTGCAGTGCCTGTTAACCTTGTCTAAAAGCAAGAATTGTATTGGCTCAAAAGTTGGATTGGATAGACCCTCTGCTTGGATTATTGATCCAAAATATGCAAATAGTTTTAATGGACTATGCTCATGGCCAATTACGTCAAAGATCCTTCTAAAAGACAGTTTGTATAATTATCAAAAAACAGATGCTATAAATAGTTATAATCTTGCATACCAAATCAAATATACTGAGGATAATGTTTTCTCACTTACTGATAAGCACAATAAAACAGAGTTTTATTTTGTTGTACCTCCATATTCTGCTCTGTATTATCAAATTAAGTTTTCTGCTGCTAAAGAAGAATACGATTGGACACGTAATTTCTTAAAATATTTCGTCTCTGAATGTGATAAAAGATCAAACTGTCATTTATATGGATTTGATGATCAAGCATTTATTTCAGATTTAAAGAATTATAAAGATCCTATGCATTATTCTGATAAAATTAATTCTTTAATGATTGATTCCATTGCAAATCAAGAGAATGAGATCAATGCGAATAATCTCAATGATTACTTAGAAAAATCTGAGTCAATTGTAGAGAATTTTGATATTGAAAAAGTGAAAAAAGAACTTTCATCATGTGTGGATTAGTAGTTCTGTCTTAATTGCTATAAGATTTCTTTAGATGAATGAGCTTTGTGTTGTGGTAGCTCCGATAAACAGGAATAAATTTTAGTAATGGTCTTTGCAAGTTTACCTTTTATCTTTTTTATTCTCCCATTATTTCTTACTTTAGATTTTTTATCTCAAAAGAAAAATCTAATTAGAAATTTCTTCATTATCCTAGTAAGTTTATTCTTCTATGTTTTTGATGGTGGTACTCACTCATTAAAGATCTTGTTAGCTTATGGAGTATTAAATTTCTTTTTGGGCTATATCTTAGAGTATGTAAAATCAAAAAATCATATTTTAAAAAATTTAACTTTAATCTTATTTGTTGCAATTAACTTACTGGCTCTAGTTTTCTATAAATACAGCTTTTGGCTTGTAAATCTTCTGCATGACAATGGTGTTGCAGATAACATAACGGCAAAACCTCAAATTCTTCCATTAGGTATCAGTTTCTTTACGTTCCATGCCATTAGTTATTTAATAGATATAAGCAGAGGAGAATTAAACGGAAAAAGTAATGTTGTAAATTTCTTAACTTACTTTTTCATGTTTCCTCATTTGATTGCTGGTCCTATTGTCAGATACAAGCAGGTAAAGGACGATCTTGTAGAAAGAACTTACGACCAGTCACTGTTCTCCTATGGTCTTTACCGATTTATCTTAGGTGTTAATAAAAAGATCCTGATTGCTAACTCTGTAGCTCCTATAGCCAACATGGCTTTTACTTATCATGTTGCAAGTATTTCAACAGCTGACGCCTGGTTAGGTGCTGTAGCATACATGATTCAGATTTACTTTGATTTCTCAGCTTATTCAGATATGGCAATTGGATTAGCTGCTATGGCAGGCTTTAGATTTTCAGAGAACTTCAATCAACCATATTTAAGTACCTCAATTAAAGACTTCTGGAGACGCTGGCATATTTCTTTATCTTCATGGTTGAGAGATTATGTTTACATTCCATTAGGAGGTTCTAGAGTACCAACCTATAGGATTTACTTTAATCTTATTACAGTCTTCTTCTTATGTGGTCTTTGGCATGGAGCTAATATGACCTTTGTAATTTGGGGACTTTATAATGGTTTGTTCTTAATTTTAGAAAGATTATTTTTAGGTGATCTTTTAGCTAGAGTTCCAAAGTTAATTACTCACATATATGCCGTATTTGTAGTTTTAATTGGTTGGGTATTTTTTAGAGCAGACAGTTTGTCTCAAGCATTTGATTATTTATCCGTAATGTTTGGATTATCAAATTTAGATAAAGAGAGCATTTGTCAGGCTCAGCTTTTAAACTATATTGCTTTAGTAGTTGGTTGTATTATAGTTTTCTTAAAGTTGAAAGCATTTAACTCTTCTAATACACAAGAAGCTGTTACTCATAACTATACTTATTTTGTTAACTTTGTTTTGATTTTTGTGTCTGTACTTGTATTGTACTTTGGTGCACAGAATCCTTTTATCTACTTTAACTTCTAAGGAAAAATAAATGACTAGGTATTTAAAGTTCTGTCTTGTTTTTCTTATGTTTGCAGTACCAGCAATCGGATTTATCATTACTGACAATAATACAGTGGTAAAAGGTGAGAACAGAGTTATTAACCAGTTTCCTAAAGAATACTCAGATAACTTCTACTCTCAATTAGTCAATTGGTTTAATGACAGGTTGCTGTTTAAATTAGAGGTAAATGAGAATCTGTACGCTGATTTTCATAATTACTTTAATGATTTTAATTTTTCATCAAGTCAGTTTTCTGTTGCAGGCAATAGTGGTTGGTTGTTTGCGGGTGACAGCTCTGATTATGTTTATTCTCAGCATACTAAAGATCTTAAGTTCAATCAAAACCAAATTCAAAAGAAAATTTTTACCTTGCAGGCAATACGCGATTCTTTTAAAGGTGATATGTACTTTGTTGTAGGTCCAGATAAACATGGTATTTATCCAGAATTTATGAATCAGAATATATTACAGCCAGGTAAATATAGATTTTTTGATAAAGTAAAGACAGCATTGAAGATCAGTGGGGTAACAGTCATTGATAATTATGAAACTCTAGTATCTTCAAAAGATCCAGATAAGAGGGTATCTCTTTATTACGGTGATGATACTCATTGGAATAAATATGGTGCTTATGTTGCTTTTGAAAATGTCATGAGACTTATAGAGCCTACATACATCTCGCAACATTATAAATTTTTATTTTCTCACCATGAAAATGGCGATCTTGTACATAATATTAAGAATCCAAGAAGAGAAATTTTAGACAGTGCTTTAGTTGATAATGTTAGAAAAAGTACTGTAAAGGCAAAAGATCTGTTTTCAAATACGTCAAAAGTAATTAGTTTTGATGTAAATTCCTCTTTAGATTTAAACTATAAGTATGTTAACTTGACTCCAATCTCTGATAAAAAAGTTTTTCTAATCACAGATTCATATGGAGTTTTATTTATGCCATACACAGTGGACTACTTTAAGACTGTAATTCATATGAATAGGCGTTTGCACGATTTAGGTCTAATTCTCAATGAGATTAGAAAAGAGCAACCTGACATAGTGATTTATTTAAACGTCGAAAGAGAAGTTGCTGACAGAGTGTTTTAACCACTTGATGTCATGTCAAAAAAGAAAATTCAGATAATTTACTTGAGCTTTTTAGCGCAAAACTACTCTTTTGAAACTTCGTTAATCAAGTATTCGCCAATGATAGAACCACCAAACCTTGAGTAATGAAGAGGATCTTCAAAAACTCCTTTATTTTTTTTGTATAGGGAATACTTGTTATTACCTTCTTTTAGAGGTAAGTTGCGATCTATAAATACTACGTTAATTTGATTTTTGCAGAATTCAATGATTTTTGTGTTGATTTCAGTTGTGTATGTTTCTTCAAAATCGCTTGTAATTTTAAAAAGATCAAAGTTGATGATATTTTTTAAGAAAGAGCTATTCGTATTTACTTTTGACCAAATTACTGCAGTCTTATTTGGGACAAAAGAGCATCCAACAATGTAAAATTTTAAATTTGGATGAAGAGATATCTGTTCACTTAGATCTGAAATTACTGCATCTGTGTACTTTTGTAGTGATGTTTGATTTACTTGTAAGTTGTTTTCTGTGCAATAAGATCTGTACAAGATATCCCATCTCCCACAAAGAACTACTTTATCTCCATCATTTAACTTGTTTAAGGTCTCTTTATAAAGCTTGTAGAATTTTTCTTTATCTTCAAGTGAATTAAAGAATATTGTTTTGAGATTTGTAAAATAGCTTCCGTAAGCCATCATAGCAGCATGTTCTAATACATATACTGATCTTTTGTTGATATTTTTTAGATAGTAGTCATACTGAATTAAATTTGAATCTCCAACAAAGAAGATTTTAGGAGTTTCAGTCTGAAGACCATAATGCCAAACAATCTCAT
>ERZ1034763.197-NODE-197-length-34483-cov-35.742245_pt1 | contig 34483 bp, 20 predicted proteins | sample MGYA00520701_ERZ1034763 | MGnify/ENA primary metagenome ERZ1034763 (study PRJEB33766, sample SAMN09781707) | gut metagenome | biome: gut microbiome | host: Homo sapiens | place: Madagascar | study: EMG produced TPA metagenomics assembly of the PRJNA485056 data...
TTCTTTTATAGGGGGTTCGGGGGAAAGGTTTTCTTTCGTTTCGTTCTTTTCTTTCTTCCCTTTTCTCGCAAGTGTGCCCTTGCCTGTGCCCTTACTTGTGCCCTTTGTAGTGGCTGATTGCTCTGCATCTTCTTGATTTATAGAGGTTTGCGGAGTGTTAATCTGTGCCCCTATCTGTGCCGTAGCTTGTGCCCTTGTTTTTTGCTGTGCCCTTGGCTGTGCCCCTATTTGTGTCCTATCTGTGCCCTTGTCGGGTGGTTGACCTACTAGAACTATCTGGCTTGCAGGTGTTTGCCGTGGTTTTCTCTGTGCCCTTGAGTGTGCCCCTATCTGTGCCCTATCTTGTGCCCTTACATCGTTTTGCCATGGGATAATGCAATGGGAGAGGGGGTGTGAACTGTTGATGTACACCATTGTTGAGGCTCTTGGTGCTGAGCACTTGGTGATGAAGTGCTCGGCTATGAGCGTGTCGATGGCCACCCGGATGGTCTTGACGGTGGTGTGGAGCTGCTGGGCGAGATCGCGATAGGAGAGGGTTACGGATGATGCCTCGTTGTGGGTTGAGGAGAGGAGCACATGGATGAGCACCTGCACGACAACCGGGCGGTGGAAGTATTTCCACTGCAACAGTTCGGGGGTCAATATGTAGCCATCTGATTTCATCTATATTTATTTTATTTGGATAATAGTATTTCTTTCTATCTGCATCTGCTTTCTTCCTGTTTGCCTATCTGCCTTCTTCCTGGGCTTGTATGGCTTGGAAGATTTGGTAGGCTACTTGGGGCACCCAGGCGTTGCCATAGGCCTTTATGGATTCTGTTCGCCATCGGGCGAAAGAAATGGTAAGGCGGTCCACATTGAAGGGAATCCCATCATTTCCTCTACATACAGGGGATTGAGTTGGGAAGTCTTTCCAGAAGTTTTCTTCCTGACTGCTGGTGTTGGTAACATTTCGCTGCATGCCAATGCCGTAAGACCCTTTCCCATTTGTGAATTGGGGTTGAAGGTCTTTGTGTACTTTGTGGCTTCTTTGGCGCAAGGTGTTGGCAAGAGCCCTTTTCTTGCGGCTAATGCCAAGGTTGGACGTTGGGCGGCTCCTGGCGATGGGCTGCGGTTTATGCGGCCTCCTGCCTTGTCGAGTGCGGTGGGCGTGGGAAGGAGATCCAGGGGCAGAAACTCTGTCTTGCCTTTTGGGTTGCATCGTTTGAGACCCTGCATTTGCACGGTGGGCAACAATCCAGACTCTTTCTCTTCTGTGGGGTGCTCCGACACTGCAAGCTGGAATATTAAACGGCTGGACTGTATATCCTGCTGCTTCAAGATCCTGGCAGATTTTTTCGAGTGTGAATCGGCTTTCCTCTCGGTATAGGTAATTCTCTTCGAAGAGATTGTCTGTGCGTCCCATCTTAATCTCTTGACCGGGCTCCACCATTGACTTGATTCCAGCAACGTTTTCACCAACGACCCAAGCGGGCTGTATCTGCCGTATCGCTCGTAGCATCTGCGGCCAGAGGTAGCGGTTATCGTCTGCTCCCTTTCTTTTGCCTGCAACGCTGAATGGCTGGCAGGGGAATCCTCCGGTGAGAACATCGACTTTTCCGTGCCACTTCTGAAAATTGGTTTTGGTAATGTCTTCATAACTTTCTGAATTTGGGAACCAGTAGTCTAGTACTTTGCGTGGAAACTCCTGTATCTCGCAATGGAAGAGGTTTTGCCATCCCATCATGGAGGCTGCCACTTCGGCTCCACCGATTCCGCTGAATAAACTAGCGTGATTCATTTTTCTGCTTTGTTGGAAATCACCGGGCGTGGCTGTTTGCCCGCCCGGTGGGAAATCCTTTTGAAATTCCGATTTGGATAATTTAATACATAACATATCTTCGCTTCTAACTAATTGTTGATGATGGCTTATGTCATATCACACCTTCCTTTCTGTTTGTGGGCTGGAGTTTTGCTACTGGTTCACTGGAGGCTCACGTCTTTCCGTGGGGTCAGATTAATAATAAAAAGCGTTGTTACCATACAACCACATGGGGTGCGCCTTTTCGCACCTTCTATTATAGCTGAATGCTTGTTAAACACTGAATTGATTCTGCCTCGTGAGGAGCTTGCTCTTGCCTGATGTTTGTTATTTTATGATGTTACTGCATCTTGATGGATGCTTTCTTGTTTATTGTTTTCTTGTTTCTTGCTGGCTGCGTGATTGAGGAGCCACTGCAGGTGTTCTGCCTGGGCTGGATTGCGGAAGAGGGATTTTGCCTTGGCGATGTTTGGCTGTGATTGGCTTTGGCTTTTTCTTTCTCTTCTTTCCTTTCTCTCTGCTGCCATCTTCCTGTTGTACCTTTGCTGGTATTCCTTTACCTTTTCGGGGTTCCGTTTTCTCCAGTTTTTTGCGTATTCCAGGAGTTTGTCTTTGTTGAGAGCGTAGTACCGTTGGTAATATCCTATGCCGTTTTCTCGCTTGCGGGCTGCATTTTCGTGGTATTCCTTCACCTTTTCGGGATGATCCTGGAGAAATTTGCGGCTCTGGGCGAGGATTTTATCACGATGCTTGCGGTAGTATTCTCGCTGGCGTGCCTTGCGATGGGCTTTGGCTGTTTCTGATTCCATGTTGCTTCTTATATATAATAATGTGGGCGGCTTCTATTCGCAAGGCAACTTTTCGATGTGTTCTACGTACATCTTATGCTTTAGGCAGTACTTGCCGTTGATGCAGTTGCGTGACTGCTTGCAGGGTATGCACTTGCGATGTGCCGGGTTATTTCTTGATGCGCTCATAATAGTAGGTTACTACCTGATGTTCGCTTGGATGGAAGCCGTTGCGGATGGTGAGGGTATCTACTATCTCCTCGTATGTGCTCTGGGGCATCTGTGATATGAGATTTTCATCGTGGATGCCCTGGGCCAACTTGTGGAGGCTTGCCCAGAGGATGAGGATCCAGAGGATGATGCAGAGTATGAGTTTGAACTTTTTCATGTGCTTGAAGGGATTTTATGTGCTGTGATGTTTGAACTCTGTTATGAAAGATAGTCTTGAATCTTGTTGGCGCATGCGTCAAGCTCTGAGATTCTAAATTCGTGGCGGGTGACCTTTCCGTCTTTTCCTCGTCCGAATACCTTGACTTTTCCTTCTCTTACCCATCGCTGTACGTTTTGTCGGCCGTAGGCTTTGTATGCCTTGGCCTGCGTGATGAATGGGCGGTTGCCTGATGCCTTGGATATTTCTTCCTTTACCACGTTTCTGATGGCTGAGAGGAAGGTATCGAAGGATAGCATCTTGTCGGCAAACTGTATTTGTACTGTTGCGCTCATGACTGTATTGTTTTTATTTGATTCTTGTTACTGTGATGATCTCCTGCTGGCGATTGAGCTTGGTCTTGAATTTGCGGCAGTAGATGGTGCCTAAATCGTAGCAGGTGGTCTTTATCGTCTGCATTCTCCGGATGGGGAAACTGATTGATTTCCCTGGCTCCAGTTCTCTGATCTGTGATCTGAGGGGTATTTTTCCTTCTTTTGCCATTTTATTCTATTTTGGTGTTAATATAATACTTGGTCCATTATCTCGTTGATGGTCTTACGGATGGTGTCGTTGTCGTACTCCATGTTTCGTGCGCATCTGCCAGTGCAGATTGTGCTTAAGATGTCTCTTAATTCATCATTCGAAAAATTATAATATAGATTTTCTTTAAATCTATCTTTATAGTAAGACTTGATTTCTTTCTCAGACATTTCTTCAAGAACATCTTCCGGTTCGACTTCAACGGTTACTTCTCGTGATATTTCAATATCTTTTTTAATCTCCATCACTTGCCTCCTTTCTGTTTGTTTGGCTGGCGTACTTCTTGATGCTGCTACTTGCGATTTCGAAGCACCCTAAGAGATAGGATAGACCGTATGTGCTTCCATTCTTCTCTGCGAGTTCCTGGGCTTCTGCTATTCGCTTGGTGATGGAGGAGCAGGTAGAGGTGAAGAAGTCTTCGATGGCTGGCTGGGTGGTGGCTTGGTTCTTGGCTTCTTTCTTGCCAGCTTCGTAGGAGCTGTCCTTTATGCCGAGTTGTGTCTCTGCGAAATATTTGACTTCGGCAATAGGGAAGCCGACGGTTGTTGTTTCAGAATCAAACGATATAGTAATAAGACCACTCTTGTAGTAGCTGTCTAATTCAACCTCGGATATACCCAGGAGCATGCATACTTGATGCTTTTGAAGGAATTTGCCACACTTTTCTTCTGCGGCATGCCAATTAACGTGAGTTATTTTATTTGCCATAATGTTATATTTTAAAAGTTATAAAAACGGAAAGGTAGAAAGGATGAGTAGTATGCCCAGTGGAAAATGTGGTGCTCATCAATGACTCTTTTCCAGATTTCACTCTTATCCATGCATTCATGAATGTAGCTGATGGTTTCAGACTGCAAATCTAGAATTTTTGGGTCACTGTAGTCATTGCCTGTAACTACTATGAGTTCATCCATGTAGTCTGGCATATCTTTGATTTTATGCCAGACGTGGGAGAGATTGATATACTCATGATCTTCTGCCAATAGCTTTTCCTTTATGCCAGACCATTGATTCATGGCAGCAAAAAGGGAGCTTTTCGTGATGTCCGGAATGGGCTTCGGGAATGGACCAACGAAGTATCTTTCTGGAGCATCTGGAACTTTTTTGTTATTTTGCTTCATTTTTCTTCTATTTTATTTGGTACTTATTTATTTATTTACTAACTTTACGGTGCAAAAGTACAATAAACTTTTTGAATATGTATAATATAATGGGCATTATTAGTAATAATTAACCCATTTTGTTGAACATTTAAAGGATTTTAATATGAATGTGCAAAGAATAGTGGACATCATAACGTCCAACAAACTGAGCAAAATTGATATTGCTTCAAGGATGAAGGTTAGCAGAACTACACTGGATAACCTTCTTAATGGTGCTGATGTGAAGGTTAGCACGGTTGAGAATCTTGCCGAAGTTCTTGGTGTTGATGTAGCTGAATTTTTCAGTTCTGAGAAGAAAACTCCATCTTTGGCTAGTAATGGTAATGTGGTTGACATGAATGAGCTGGAGAGGGAAGTGATAGCTCTTAGGGCTGAAAATAAGGTGCTGAGGGAGATTCAGGGGCTTTCTGCTAGAAGTCAGGTACATGTAGGGTAGTAAAGCTATTTGAGTGAAATGGATGTAAAAATGTGCGGATTCATTTCTGTGACACTGCTAATAGTGTTCATTGGAATATATTATTTAATGAGAAATGGTAAGAGAAACTATGCGAATAAGTTGCAAAGTCTTAAGATGAATGCTTCTCAATATGAATCGTGCAAAAAGATCGTGCAAGAACATTTAGTAAAAAAGAAGCCATTACCTAGAGATAATCAATTACTAACACGCTATATAGAATGGTGGTGGAAGCATGATAAAGATTTGGCATACGTTGAATCAGATAGCTTTATAGTGTCGTGTGTTTGCATCAGTATTTATGCTGTATATAATATTTTTTATTATTCAGATAAACTTATACCTGCATGCGAATCTTTAGGATTGTTAATTGGTTGGACTGTTATAGTACTTGGTTATGTTTATTCTATAGGAAGTGCTGCTGCTTATTTGTTGGGTACAGGCTTATTTAATGGAAATATGTATATCAAGACTATATGGTATTGGATAAATGTTGTTATAGTAAACATCTTATTGCTAGGCTTATTTTGTTTAATTTTGCGTTTTTATAACATTGTTGATTAAATGCATTTAAGCAGGTTTGTTGCGAGTAGATAAAGATGGAACTTAATTATGAATGAAAATGAAGAAGAATGGTTTGAAATTGATGTTGATGCTCATCGTGTGCTTTCTTTGTTCGTGTAGCAAGGAAGGCTTGAATGATGCAGATGAGGAAACGAATGTTGTTTCCTGGAATGATACTAAGTATAACGTTTATTATTCTTGGTGTACGGATCCTGTTAGACCTGCTCCATCAAACGATAAGTACTTTTGGGTAAACTTGGCTTTGGAGAACTCTGAGCATCCAGATAAGAGTTTATATCTTAGTTGCGTTAACTACATATATGGAGAAAAAGTTGATTTAACAACTGATAAGTATGATTCTAGCATAACGTTCAATGATGGCAGACAGACTTATTCCTATGAGGGTGGAAGCTCTAAAATAGAGGCTGGCAGCTATTATATCCTTTCAAGAAAGGGAGACCGTATAAGCGTTGCTATTCATCTTCTCTATTCTAATGGTAGCCATGATAAGGACAAACTGGATGTTGAGTATGAAGGAAAGTTGAGGGATAGTGATTATCTACCAGCAGAAGATTGGCAGAATAAAGCTAGTTACAGCTATGACTTCACCAGCGATGGCGTTTCATATATGTATGGCAAATGGGCTGAGTTTGATATTAAGGACGGTATTGCCTTCTTCTCTTGTTATGCCTTTGAAAAGGGTAATAGAGAAAAGACAGAGACTAACTTCGATATGACTGTAAACAACTTCGAGTTAGGCAAGAAGATAGATCTTTCTGACCGAAACTATTACAGATGGAGTAGCTTTGTGCGCCATGAAAATGTTCTCCCCGGCAGTTATATGTATGTGACTTTAGGGGAGAATGGTTACGAGATAACAATAGAATTGCTCTATAAGGATGGTAGTGGCGAAAGCCATCATCTTTTGATAGAGTATAATGTATATAAATAGAATGGTTTTAGATAATATTGATTAAATTATAGATTGTTTCGAAAGAAACGTTTAAGTATTTGAAAATCAAAGAAAAATGAATTTGGTTTGGTAATTAGTTGGGTGTGTCTTGTAATGTGTTGGATATGAGTTAGTTATTATAACTGCTTGATACTCATTTAGTACAGAATTGGATTTATGCTCTTTGTTTGACACGTTAAACGTGAAGTATGTAGGCGTTTGTTTAGAAATGGTTTCGAATAAAATTAGTGACTTATGGCTACGTTTAAGATTGTTGTACAGCATCAGAGATCGGATGGTTTCTATCCTGTCTATATTCGGTTGACACATAACCGAAAGGTATTATATATTAAGACTGATAAGATGGTCGCTCAAAAGGGCATCGTGAAAGGTTCTCACGATGTTAGGGACTCTTTTGTTCTTAACTCTCTGACCCAAAAGATGGACTCTTGGATTTCTAGACTGAATAAAGAGGATATTGAAAAATGGTCTGCAGAGGAGGTTAGAGATTTCTTATTGAGTAACGATAGTGACGTTTGCTTTTCTGATTTTGCAAGAGAATATATATTATCCCTGTCTAGATCATTAAAGCCGCAATCTCTTCGTAACTATAATCAGGCTCTTTCTAGTATAGAGAAATATTGTGGAACAGATCAGATTATGTTCAGCGATTTGACGACTAAACTGGTACAAGGATGGATAGATAGTATGGTGGATTCTAAATCTAAGAAACATTTCTATCCAACTTTCTTAAAGAAGATGTTTTTGGCAGGTGTTGCTAATTATAATGATTATGACAAGGATATTATAAGAATAAAGGTGAACCCTTGGCCACGATTGTCGATAGATAAACGTGATAAGCCGAATAAGAAGGCAATAACCATGGAGGATTGCAGAAAGATTTTTTCTGTGCCTCCATCTTCTCAGACGGAACAGTTGGCACTTGATGTATGTAAGATGATTCTTTGCCTTGCAGGTATCAATGTGGCTGATTTGTTTGAAATGCAGAAGGATGATTATTTTAGTGGCATATTGCATTATAAGAGGCAGAAAACGAAAACGGTTAGAGACGATGAAGCCTATATAGAAATGAAGGTTCCTGATATGCTTCTTCCTACGTTTGAAAAGTATTTTGCATGCAAGGATGATCCTTATTTGTTTATGTTTCATAAGAACTATAAGAGTAGTATGTCTATGAGTAGTAATATTGGTTTATTCCTCAAACATTTTTGCAAGAATACTCTAAATGATTATCTTCATATTTCTCCTTATACATTTCGCCATACTTGGGCTACTATTGCACAGAATGACCTGGGAGCCAGCTATGAGGAAATTGGTTTTGCCCTGAATCATATCAGTACGCATAAGGTAACCATGGGCTATGTGAAGCCAGACTTCTCCAGAGCTTGGGAACTGAATGAGAAGGTGGTGGAGAAGATTTTCTTTACCAATGATCCGAGCAGACGAATACAAGAGTATCATGCTCCGGTGTTTGAGAAAGTAGAGGAGACGTTTGAACTTTGTGCTGATGCTTACTTCATGGGTGAGGTGGTTGGTCATGTGGATGGCAAGGGCTACCGGAATACGGATGAGATTATCCTGCAACTGATGGATAATATCAATGATACTGTGCCTAAGAACTGTACGATACAGATTAAGGTGAAGAATGTGACCAAGAACCAGACTAAGTACTTTGAACGAATGCGTGACATAAAATAGGGCGTTTTTGGTTAAAACTGATTAATTTATGACTAATAAGGGTTAAAATCTAACGATTTTGCCCATTTTCCTGACAGAGGGCAGTCTTCTCTAAAGTAGTGAAAATTTTAGAGAGGGCTGCCCGATTTGCGTTTTAGCCATTATTAACAATTTTGAGATTCTTGATGTTGATGGTGGTTTCCTGTTTTTCAAAGTCTTCTTCGAGTTTGTTGAAGACTTCCTCAACAGAGAGGTTTCTGGTTTCATCACTATTGAATGAAACCGACTGCAATTTTGGAGCTGCATAGGGCAGGAACTTGGCCACCATCGCCAAACGTCCAGCTGGCTCATCTATATCATATAGATCTTTTTCCAGGGAATAGCCCTTTTCGTTTGTGCCATTCAGGTAGCCCACAATGGCATCACGGAGGCTTTCTCGGACGCTTTTTGTAACCTTGTTGGGGGTTCCAGCCTTTCGTCCTCCAGTCTTTTTTCTTTTGACCTTTGGTTTGGATTCATTATTATCTTTCTGTACTGCCATATTTCCTATTTTTTAATGTTACTGATAGTTTTCGATTGCAAATATAGCGAAAAAATGGATAAGTAGGTGCACGACTTGCGCAATTTATCAAAAACCTTAGCGAAAAACGCATTACTTTTACACTGTTTAAACATTTAATTCGAATTTTATGGGACTTATAGGAAAAATTGCTGGTGGAGCAGCTTCTGCTTTTGGAGGTGCTTTGGCAGCCAAAGCTAGGAACAAAGGATATGATGATTATATCCAGATGTTCAATGACCGTATGCAGCAGGTGAAGGATCACCGGGACAACTTGTATTACCAGGATCCTACGCAGACAGCGGAGAATCAGGTGGCCGTGACCAATGCCCAAAAGGTGTTGGATAATGCCGCGCAGACTGCTAAGAACACGAATATTGTGACTGGTGGCTCTGAGGAAGCGGTGGCTTTGAGCAAACAGGCTGCCCAGGAACAGGTGGGTAAGATGATGCAGGAAGCTGCCGTGCAAGGTGCTCAGACCAAAGATAATGTTTGGAATACTGCCGACTCTCAGGTTAACGCTATGACTAACTACATAGCTACTGCCAAGAAGGAGAAGGGACTTTCTACTGCCAAAGGTATTACGGATGCGACCAGTGGTTTGGCTGGAGCTGCAAGTGCTTTACCGATTTAAGGAAGGAGGAAGCTATGGGATTTAAATTGGATGATTTGATAACTCCTAAGCGTCCGGCAACAGCAGTAACGCCTGTTGCTGATTTTCCTTCTGATCATGTGGAGAAGCCGGAAGTGGAGGCTGCACAAGCAGTACAGGCTACGACTACGGAACCTGAAAAGGGTGCTGCTATTGATACTACTGGTATTGCTGGGAATGGTGGCAATGTGACCTTTGCCGAGCAGCCGGGGGCAGAGACTACCAGCACGGAAGGGGCTGGAGATATTCAGAAGATAGACTGGACCCGACCTTATAGCGAGATAGAGCAGAATGCCTTGCTTAGACAGATGACTCCTCAGGATATAGCCAGGGACTATGCTAAGAACGGTGATGGAAACTGGTATGTATTTATGCCATGGTTGAAGCAGTTTGACCCTAACAAGACCGTTCAGCAGAGTATCGATGACCAGAAGAGGGCTGAGAGAAATGCTAAAATGGAACAATGGGGTAACTTTTTGATGCACCTGGGTAACTTCTTTGGCACGACACAAGGCGCACCATCGCAGCAGATAGAATCAGCGCAAGAACTTACAGATCGACAGCGTAAGATTCGGGAGAGTACTGATGCCCTTCGTGAAAAGGGATATGACCAGATGATGGTGAATATCTTCAAGGAACGACAAGCCAAGCAGGCGCAGATGCAGGCTGAGGCTGAGGTTAGGGCTAATGAGGCACTGGCTGCTTATCGTGGAGCGCAGAAGAATCAGGAGGAGGCTCTTACTCCTGTTAAGGTTAAGACTGAGCAGGAGAGAGGAAATGCCGCTGCTGCTGCAGCTGCCTTAAGTACTTCGAAGAAGGAAACTGAGGATGCGTTGAGAGGCAAGAAAGGCAAATTGCTTGATGCTCAAACTAACAATGCCAATGCCGGAGCTGCTGATCACAACGCTAGTATAAGGGTGAAGGGTGCGCAGGTGGAGCATATTCATACGCAGACTGAGGGACAGAGGCAGAAGAATGCGAACCAGAAGGAGGCGGATGATTTCAACACCAAATATGTGAACGACCCTACTTTCAAGAAGCATGTGAATGAATGGGCTAGACATAATCATTTGGCAGTTGGTGACAACGAGGAAGGCAGTGGCGGCACCTGGGCTAACGAGAAGAACAGACAGCAGGCTGCTGCTTATGCCAGGGCTAAGATGAAGCATGACCGGACTCCTCCTTCCAGAAGGGGAAATGGTGGAAGCAAGGTTCCTCCTTCACGCAGAGGTGGTGGCAGTAAGGTTCCACCATCGAGAAGAAAATAACGGAATATTAATCATAAATCACATAAAGTATGTTTGACGAACGAGACAGAAAGTATTTCTATGATGAGTTCAAGAACAATGGCTACGAGGTAGGTAGCTATGATGACTTTAAAAATGACTTGAACAACAAGGAAGATCGTGACTGGTACTACAATGAGGCAAAGAACATGGGGTATGATGTGGGTACGCAATCGGACTTTGACAAGATGGTGATGGAGCCATCTGCATCTGCTTCTAGTGATAGTAAGCAGGTGGCTGCTTCTGCAGAAGGTAAGCAGCAGGTGGCTAAGCCTGTGGCGCAACCTGTAGCAAAGCCAGCTGCTGAAAAGCCAAAGGAAGATAACAGATCGTGGCTTACGAAATGGATGACTGGTACTCTGCCGGAGGAAGAGGAGCAGGAAACTGCTGATAAGGAGCCTGGTCTTATAGCTAAGGCATTGAATATGTTTCCTACTGGTGTTCAGACCAGCAACGGAACATATCAGCCAGCACCAGCGGTTCCTCAACCTACAGTAAAGGGTGAGGAGATGCCTGTTGAGGTGGAAACAACTCCTTCTTCGGCAAATGTGGCTTCTCCTGAATCTAAAGAGGAGGTTCCTGCATCTGCAGCAGTGGTGAATAATGAGGGCTTGATGGATGCCAAACTTGCCAACTATATTGAGAACTGGAAGCAGAGACCGGATAAGGAGGGCGATTACTTTGAGAATATGGTTGCCGACTTGTTGGCTGATGGTACTGCCAATAGCAATGAGGAGGCAGTGGGCATGGTGAAGTCTGCTCTGGGCAGATATGCTAACCGCTCTGCTATGGACGTTACCAACCAGGTGGTATCTTCTTTGCCTGATGATACTGTGCAGGATGCTGAGAAGAGTATTGAAGCGCAATGGTATAGCCATGGCGTGCAGGATAAGTTGAAGCAGGAGGCGGATAACATGGGTATCAGCTATGATGACTATGTGGGACAGTTCTTGAAGCCAGCTATGGTACAGAGTTTGGTTAACAAGTATGGTCCGAACTATCGTGACATCGCTGAGGGTATTGCTACACGCCTCTATTCGCATGATGAGCATGTGCAGGACAGATTGATGAACCAGGATATTGATGAGGCTCTTTCTAGCGTTATCAATAAGTATGTGAATCCATCTGTAGTGGATGAGTACAACAAGGCTCAGGAGGCAGGCAGTAAGGCATTTACGGAGGGAATGGAAGGAAGCCAGTTTATTCCGGCTAATCTTCGTCTGGGTACAGCACTTGGTGCTCAGTATGAGGCAAACGAGGCTAAGGATCCTGCAAAGGTGCTCTCTGGTTTGCAGAAGAAGTTTGGTAAGCTCTACCGAAATCCGGAGTTCCTGAATGATATGAGCAATGCGGCATATAAGGTGATGCAGCGATATGGCTTGTATGGCACTCTGGGTAGTGATCCTAAGCAGTTCAAGCCGATGATCAATTCTGTTCTTAAGAATGAATTGGACCAGTTGGAGATTAAGGGTATGATGCCTAAGGGTAGTGCTGAGTACATCATGAAGACTGGTTTGGGTAACACTATTGTGGGTAAGATTACTCGCAAGGCTGTTCAGACGGACTATCAGAACTGGCTGGAGGATATGGCTAATCAGCAGTATCAGCCGGGCTTCTGGGAGAACGTGGCTAGTGGTGCGCTTACTTTTGCTGGTGATGCCTGGAGTTATTGGTTGCCGGGAGCCGCAGGTGGCAAGTTGACCAAGAGTATGTTGGCTAAGGCTGAGGGCAGACTGGCTGGTGACCTGATGGCTAAGGGTATGGAGAGCAGGATGGCTGCACGTGCAGCAAAACTGCTTATCGGCAAGAGCAAGACCGCGGCTTTGAAGAGTGGAGCCGTGCATAATGCAGTTACCTTTGGCGGTCAGTCTGCAATCTCGAAGCCTATTGATGAAACTTATCGTACAGGTCAGTTTGATGAGAATGGCAAGATTTACAATCCTTCTGGGTGGAAGATTGCGCTTGATACTTTATTAGAGGGAACACAACAGAGTGCCTTAGGTGTTATCATGCAGGGTAATACTATTGCTAATATGCTAGGCAAAGGCAGAGGCTTGGCTACCAATATTCTGGCTGATATTGGTGGTAAGGTTGTGGATTCCGGTATCATGACTGGTCATCAGATGCTGGAGCGTATGGCGCAGGATCCGAACTTCAAGCCTACTGGCAAGGATGCAGCCGAGAGCTTCTTGGAGAGTATGGCGAACCTTACTGCTATCGGTTTGCCGGGCATGGTGGGCAAGTATGCTCGATTCAAGGATGCGAGGGAGTTTAACAAGAAGTTTGACTTCACGGATCAGGATATTGCCGAGTTGAAGCGATTCGGCTATGAGGATCTTCGTGATGCCTTTGAGAAGGTGGGCATCGGGGAGTATGCCGTTGAGGGTGAAAATGCCCAGCGACTCGATGGGCAGCTTACCCAGAAGTATATGAACCTGATGAACGACAAGAGTGTGCCTGAGGTGTTGAAGGCTAAGATGATGGCTGTGGTGGAAGGCAAGCGACCTTCTTCTTTCTCGCCTGTGGTTGATTCTATCATCGTTCAGCCGATGGATCATGACGGAAAGGTGTATCTCGAAACCTTGAATAAGGATGGCGGTATCATTGACAGAAAGGAGTTTTCTTCTCTTGCTGAGGCTCAGAAGGCGGACAAGAAACTGGAGTATGAGAAGACTCTGGGTTTGGCTACTGTGCTGGAAGGTGAGTTCCACAAGGAGTTCACCCAGGAGCATCTTGATGGCTTGTACAACAAGGCAGCCCAGAAATATAACATGGGTGAGAAATTGACGGATGAGGATAAGGCAGCGGTTTATCTTCATCAGAATGCTGGTGCCATCAAGAATATCATGGATAAGCAGCAGAAGGGTATTGTTCTTACTGAGGAGGAGCAGAAGCAGGTTGATACTTATCGCCACTTCTATAATTCTGCCTTGGAGAACAGTTCTGTGATGAGGGAGTTTGTGAATACCTTTGAGGACTCTCATGGTGTGGCTCGTGGTACGCTGAGAAAGGCTTTGGAATCGAAAGATAAGAAGTATGCGCCATTGGTGGAGTCTTATCTTAAGGAGCTTTATAACTCTATCGAGCTGAAACGTGAAATGAAGCAGACGATGGATGATCTCTATAATACTGCCCATGGAAATGAGCAGAAGAGGATTGAAGGTGAAAACCCTGTATCTCCTGCTGAAGGTTCTGCTGGTGGCCTGGAGCCTCCAGTTTCAGAGGAACCTGCTCCGTACCAAGACCGTACCAACTCCGTATCAACTCCGAGTGATGCAGAGGTTACTGAAAACCCTGCAAACGTTGCAAGCTCTGCTGCTGGGGGCGCAGGAAATGAGACAAAGGTTGCAAGTTCTGAGAATAAGGTTGCAAGCTCGGAGGCTAAGGTTGCAAACTCTGATGCTTTTGTTATGGGGCAGGAAGCCTATAAGAATGGGGATTCCGAGGCTTTGCAGGCTATCGACTATAATAGCGATTTGGCTACCGGGCGTTTGAAGAGAGCGTTTAAGGATAGCGATAATATGTTTGATTTGGTGACTAAGGTCTATAATGAAGGCAGGGACATGGAGCAGTTTGTGGCTCAGCGTGCAAGTCTTCTGACTTCTGCCCAGAAAGAGGCGATCAGCAAGTATGTGGAGGCTATGGATGCCAAGAAGGGTGCTATTGATGCTCTGCAGCATGCTGATGATGGCTATGATGAGGCGTTGAAGCAGCAGCTTTGGCCATATCAGACGGAAGACGGAAATATCGTGCCAGCTACTCTTACAAGCGGTAGGCAGGTGTTCTTGAAGAAGGCTAACGAATATGGTGGCGGCTTTGTTGTTGTGCCTGATGAGCAAGGACAGCCTACGATTAAGCAGGTATCAGATGCCGAGATTAAAGAGGTGGGCACTCCTGTTCCGCTTGATGAATACATCGAGAGTTCTTTGGCTCAGCAGAAGGAAGCGAGAGCACAGCAGTTTATCAGCCAGTTTGATGGCAGCGGATTGAAACCGAATGACCGGGTAGCGGTTGCCATGGAGAAAGGTGATGCTAATATTGTCATGACCTTTGCCGGATATAGCGAGGACGGAAAGATTGTGCTTACTGATGGTAAGGACAATATCGCCCTTTCTAAGGAGGAATTTGATACCTGGCGCACGAATGCACTCAATAATACCATTAATGAGCGTTTGAATCGTGAGGACGAAGAGCGTGAATTGGCTGAAATGAAGAAGGCTGAGGCTGAAAAGCAGGAGCGATATAAGAAGGGTATCTTTGGTTATGCAGCTGGGCAGCCAGACTATTCTGATGCACAGACGGCCCCTAAGGTGGCAGCAGAGTATCTGCAAGAAACTGCCGGGGATGACCGCAAGGCTCTTTTTGCTAATATTGTTGCCGAGAAGCAGGCTTTGCAGAAGCGTATCAACCAGCTAAGAGAGCATATTTCAAGTAATGAGGAATGGCTATCCATTAATGCTGATCTGGACCCGAAGAATGCTGAGACCAGAACTTTGGCTAATAAGCAGATGGAGGGACAGATTGCAGACCTACAGGCTCGTTTCGACAACTGGAATAAGATTCGTTCTGCCGTGATGACTCCTGAGGAGGCTCAGGCTATCAAGGCAGACCGCACCCAGAAGATTGCCGATGCTGGCGTGAATGAGGGTGACGTTGCTCCTATAGAGGGTCGCGAGGTTGCCGTGCTTAGTAATGAGGAATTGAAGAAGCAATATCCTACTATGGATGAGGCTAGCAATTTTATTGTCTCTGAGCGTAAGCGTATCTATCGCATTCAGTCGGATGAGGTGCAGCGTGAGATTGATGGTGTTGATGAGGTGCTTGATCGCTACGTGAATGGTGAGATAGACCTGGAGCCAGAGCAGATTAAGGAACTGAACACGACCAAGGCTCAGTTGCAGGCTAGACAGACTAATCTTACGGAATCTGCCAAGGAGTTGAAGGCTCAGGCTGATAAGCTGAAAACACTCTACCGAAAGGAGAATATGGAGGCTAGAGCCAAGGTGCTGGAGAATCTGACTCCTGCCGAGCAGCGTGCCATTAAGGTGGAGAATGCCATCAAGAATGGTAATATGAGCCAACTTAATGCTATCTATGATGAGGTGAGAGGGGCAATAGACTTCAATGACACTGAGCCTAACACGCTGGAAGAGTATGTTGCTAACAGTATTGGCCGTTTTGCCTTGAACTATGAAGGCAAGGAAAAGGGTGGTGCTTTCTCTAATGGTATTCAGCAGGAGACTGGCTTGGGACGAAAGGACTTCGATAAATTGCAGATACTTGCCAAGGAAGGTGAGGGAAAGACTGTTCCGGAGTTTGTTCATGGTCTGTATGATGACATGCCTGAGAATCTTAAGCAGATGGGATATACGGATCAGGACATAAGAAGTGCTTTCCTTGAATTGATAGGTAGTGCTCAAAGCTACCTTGACATTAAGAATTATACATTGAATAATAAGGTGGCCAATGTTGAGCAGCAGATGCGAGAGGTTGAACGCCAGGAGGAGGAAATGATGCAAGACGGTGCTCATAGCGAAGCCTTTGACAAGATTGTAGATTTGGCAAAAGAGCAGAAGGAGTACTGGGACTTGATGGAGCAGGGAGATGTAGATCCTGATGATGTGCCGGAAGTTGATGTTGCTCATGACATGGACGAACTTTTGAAGACTCTTTCTGATGAGGAGTTTAAGGAGGTTAGTGATGTTTTGAAGGGTATTGACGAGGAATTTGAGTATTTCACCGCTAATGAGTATGAGCGTAGAGAGGGCGCAAATGAGCGCAAGGAGAAGGCAGAAAATGCCAATACTTATGACGAGTCTATTAAGGAAGCATTGAAGCCTGTTTCTCCTTTTGCTATTGCCTTGAAGAGTGCTGTGGAGAGCGGTGACAAGAAAGCCATTAAGCAAGCTCAGAAGGATTTGACTGATGCCTTGATTGCAAGCGATTTGGGACTTGATTATCTTTCTGGACAGTTGGCGCAGGATAAGTTGGTAAAGAAGAAGGATGAATTATATAAGGTGAAACGTGCAACCATCAAGCCGCTTACTGATGCCATTCATGCTATTGAGAGTGCTAAGAATATTGAGGATGCTCCTTTTGCAGACAGACTGAAACATGCTATCGCTGAAACGGAGACTGAGCCTACTGAGGCGCAGAAGAAGGCTGGCAACTATAAGAAGGGACATTTGACTTTTGGGGGATATGACTTTACTGTTGAGACTCCAAAGGGCGTGACTCGCAGCGGTAAGGATGAGCAGGGCAAGCCTTGGAGCGTGACCATGCATGATACTTATGGCTATATTCTTGGTAAGATAGGCGTGGATGGTGATCATATTGATATGTTCATCAATGACGCTGCAGACCTTGATACTTTTGATGGTAACGTTTATGTTGTTGACCAGGTGAACCCAGAAACTAGTGCGTTTGATGAGCATAAGGTGATGTATGGCTATCCTTCTGAGGAGGCTGCTACAGAGGCTTATCTTGCCAACTACTCTAAAGGCTGGAAGGGACTTGGTAAGGTTACTTCTGTGCCTAAGGCTACCTTTGACAAGTGGCTGGAGTCTTCTGACCGCAAGACTAAGCCTTTTGCGGACTATGCCATGATTCAGCATGCGGAGGCGCAGAAGGTTAAGGAAACTGATGAGACTCTTCCTTTTGGTGCGTCCATGAGTATGGATAATTTGCCTTTCCACCGCGATGTGAAGGAGGTGAAGCCATCTGATATGACGGAGGCGCAGAAGGTGGCTTACGATGCCGTTTCTGCCATGCTTAAGAAGGCTGGTATTCCGGTGAAGGTGGTTAGCAATGAGGATATGGAGAAGGTGGCTGAGGCGCAGGATAATCTGAATCTTGCCATGCTGCTGAATCAGCCTGAAATGAGATTTAAGATTAAGACTCCTGAGGAGAAGCAGGCTGCCGAGAATGCTTATAACTTTGCCAAGGAGTTGCGCCCGGATAAGTGGAAGCAGTATGCCGTGGTGGATATGAGCAATCCGAATAAGATGCCGGAGTACTTTGAGAAGCAGGAGCTGGCTAGAAAGGAGCGTTCTTACTATAATACACTGATGTGGGGTAACTACAAGGTTTTCAATCTTGATAAGAGTTTTGAGGACAATGTGTCTAGACTTACTGGCTCTTTTCCTTCGGAGTTTGACCCATATAAGATTGATGCTCAGACTAGTAAGAAGAATGAGTTGAAGAAGCAGATGAAGGAGATTGAGGATGCTTACAACTCAACCGGGCAGGAACGTAAGGAGTATCAAAATCAGCTGATGAAGGAGTACATGGATGAGCATGGACTGGCTTCTGAAAACGATATTCCTGATGATGTTTGGAGTGAGTTGGATAATAAGGCTCATGAGAAATATCAAGATAAGCTTGATTCCTTGTTTGCGAAATATAAGGATTTGGATAGACAGTTGAAGGCTATTGTACAGCCTGGAGTGAGATTCTTGCGTACTTATCATGGTACTGGTGCTAGCTTCGATAAGTTTGATTTGTCGCATGCTTTGGAAGGTGAGGGTAGCGAGACTTTTGGCCATGGTGTGTATGTTACCACCTCTAGGGAGATAGGACGTGAGTATGCTCAGAGGGCTAAGCAGAAGAAGATGGCTAACCTTTATAAGACTATTCGTTATCCTGATGGTGTGAAGGGCGATACGTTAAAGAGAAGACTCTTTGGTGAAATGGTGAATGACGTGGCTACTGGCGGTGACGTGAAAAGTGCCAAGGAATTTGCCAAGAAGCGTGTTGGTTCTGATGCTAACGATGTTGAGCGCACCCTTGAAAACTTGAAGGATAGAGAGAAGGGAACCGAGTATGAGCAGAACTTGAAGGATGGTCTTGCTAAGTATAAGGATGCCTTGAAGTGGATAGATTCTCTTGATGATGATTATCTTACCCAGGGGAATGCTACTCGATATGAGGTTGAGATACCAGAGGATAATGGTAGCAATTATCTGGATTGGGAAGACAAGGTTCCTGATTCCCTGGATAAACAGAAGGTTGTAGAGAATGCCTACAAGGTTGTATCAGATGATCAAGGTTTCAAAGATTCCAAGGCTACTCCTCTTAATGATTTCATTGCTCATACATTGAAGACTTATGTTGACACAACTGATGTGGCTGCAAGTGTTGAGAAATTGAAGTCTGATATTAAGGATGTAATTGAGGATGACCTGGCAGATGATGATGTGCTTGCTTTAAACGAGTACTTGAAGGATGCTACTCCTTATGATGTTCTTGCTACCATCTGGTATAATGACCTTGTTAGTGACATTAATAATGCCGGAACAGGGGAGGAGCTTTACAGAAAGTTGAGTACTTATGTTGGCGATAATGCAGCTAGCCAGATTCTTTCAGATAATGGCCTAGTTGGCATAAAATATCCTGCTGGCATGATTCATGGCGGTGCAAAGGAAGGTGATTACAACTATGTAATCTTTGACGAGAACAATGCCAATATCGTGGGTAATACTAAGTTTGCGCAGGGCAAGGGTGTGGTTTATGGCTATACCGATGGGAAGGAGATTGTGCTGAATCAGGAGCATCTGAATGCTAATACTCCTATTCATGAGTACCAGCATCTTTGGCGTACTGCTGCCAAGGAAATGAATCCGGAGCTTATTGAGCATGGTGATAAACTCATCATGCAGACCCAGCTGTTTGCCGACTTGAAGGAGGACCCTAACTATAAGCATCTGAGCGATGATGAGATTTGCGATGAGGCTTTTGCTCGTTTGACTGGCGAGGACGGTGCTGCCATCTTGGAGCAGATGGCGAAGGAAGCCATTAAGGAGAATCCGTTAGATACTGCTAAAGAGCTTACTATCATCAACCGATTAAAGAATTGGTTGAAGAAGTTCTGGTATTGGACTCTTGATACATTTACGAAGTGGAAGCCTGAGGACATTAAGAAAATGACCTTAGAGGATATTCGTAACCTTGTGTTGAGAGATTTGGCGAATGGCGTGGATCCACGTACTGTGATGAACGAGAAGAAAGAAGGGGCTAAGTTGTCGAATAAAGAAAAAGACGATGCAACAGAGCGAATCGATAAACGAATTGCAGAGTTGAATCGTCAAGAGAAGGAGCAATCTCTCAAATCCAATAACGGAAACTTAGCCGAATCCCATGATAATGGGTACCTCCCATCTAAGGATAATCTTGATGGCGTGCAAAGCGTTGCTCCTTCATCTGCAAAGATAGATAAAAAATTCCCAACTAAGACTTTTTATCTAGGAAATTTAGCAAACTTTATCATTTCAATGGGGAAAAATGCCGATATTACTGCTGGCAACTTCACAAAAAAGTTGTTTGAAGGTATGGGTATGACTCCGCATGGAAAAGATACACAAGTTTCTGAGTACTTCAAATATCAGACAGATGATGGTGGAAAGACTACCGTCCGCCTTTCTGATCATAGTGGAAATGCACTCAGCATTATCAAGAAAGGTGGTAGGGCAGATAAAGGCTACTCTATAGTGGTTCGCGTTGACTCTTCACCTAAGACTAAGTTCAAGGCTAATAAGTATTCTAATGTAGCAGAATATGTATATGAGAATCCTAACGCTGATGGTTTGAAGGATATAGCTCGCAGTGTATTCAACCTAATTGACACAGGTGAATATTTGGACTTGGCAGGAGCCAACGAAGTACACGTTTCGCCTAGAAACAATAATTCTGAAACCGCCAAGGGAAATGGTGGAAATTTATCTGTAGAGGATAAAATAAAGGCTGTTTCTCAGCAATTTGGGGTTGATGAGGCTGATGTGGCGATGTATGCCAATGCAGTTAAGAAGGGTTCTACTGCTGAGGCTGCACGTGCAAGAGCCAATATTAAGCGTCACTTGTTGCAAGTAAATGAAGGTAACATTTTCTCACTTAAGGATGTTGTTAAGTACACCAAACCTATAAATGAAGCCTTGAAGGAGAATTTTGGTGACCTTGATGCAATGATTGAGGAACGAAGAAAGCAGGTTGAAGCAGAGCGTAATGCTATGGAAGCTGCTAGAAAGAGAGCAGAGGAAGAGGAAGCCAAGCGCAAAAAGCACTTGGAGGAACTTTCTTTGATTCCTGATGATAAACTTGACAAGCAGTATATGGATGCTCTTGCTAAGGGTGATGATGCTACAGCCAGGGAAATGCTTGATGAGGCTGCCAGACGTAAGGGATATGACGATACCGAAAGCGCATATCAGGGCGTAGGTGCATGGGCTGCACCGGGAAACCCTGGATATGAAAGCGACAAGGCGAGACGTGACGATTGGGAATCCAGTGGCTCAGATGTAAACCTGGAGGATATGGCTTTTGGGTACACTCCTCAGCCGGATGATTACTTCTCTCACCCTGAGCGTTATTCGCAGAACACTCCTCATGGATTGGAATCTGTGAAAGCCATCAATACGGCTATTGATGCCATTAAGAATGGCGAGAAGGATGTTGAGGTAAAGGTTTATCGTGCTGTTCCTACTTCGGTGAAGGAAGGCAAGTTGCGTAATGGTGACTGGGTTACTCCTTCTAAGAAATATGCCGAGATGCACGGAACAAACCGTCTGGAAGGCAAATATCGTATCATCGAGGATGAAGTTCCGGCTACTCAACTGTGGTGGGATGGTAATGATGCTAACGAGTTTGGCTTTGATGATGGCAAGGCGTATAAATACAAGAATGCCAAGAACAGCAGAAAGTTGAACGACCTTGTTACCTATGATGATAAGGGTGACGTTATTCCTCCTTCTAAGCGTTTCAATTCTCGTAAGAGCGATATTCGCTTTATGTTTGGTGGTGAGAAGGGCGCTGCAGAGGCTGACAAGGCTGAGGAAAAGACCTATCGCATGGATAACTTGAAGGTGGCGAAAGTCATGGAAGAACATGCGTTAAAACCTATTGCTATAAAATATGCTACTGGTTGGGAACGTGGTGCTGATGGCAAGTGGAGATATGAAATGCCGGATTTCAAGGCTGACAAGCCGATTACCATAGATGTTGATATAGATATATCGCATGTAGGGCCTTATTCTCCTTATAAGGAGCCTTTATGCAAATTGTCTGATCTGATTGATGACAAGAACTTGTTTGCTGCTTATCCTAGTTTGAAGAATATTGATATTCTGTTAGTTGGAAATACTGCTTTCGAAGGTATGTATGACAAGCTTCATAATAATATTGCATTAAGAACGAATGCAGTATCTATTGATAGTAAGTATTCTCAGCCTTCCAATGCTAAGGAAATAAAGGCAGCTCTTGAAAAGTTTCATAATTTTTGGGACTCTCTTACGGGAGAAGACAAAGAACTTGCGGATGATGCGATAGATGCTTATGGTGGCTATACAGAGGAAGAGCTAAATGAGGATAGCGATTTCAGAGAACTGGAGAAAGGAAATCCAAAGGTAGCAGAGTTGGTACGCTTGGGAAACTCAATTCCTTCTAAAAAGGATGTTCGATTTGAAGGTACACAAGTAGCTTTGAATCATGAAGGCAAACTGACTCTTGCTCATGAGATTCAGCATGCTATCCAGGATATAGAGGGTTTTGCTGAGGGTGGAAATCCTGAGCAATTCCAAAATCCTTCTGAATTGGAATCCCAATATGCTACTTTTGATGAACTTGTGAAAGATAAGTTTGGCAACAATGATGCAGGGACAGTTATAGGCATTATAAATGGTAGTACTCCTGAATACCAACAATTCAGAAGTGAATTTGGTAAGTCTTGGGATGAATATTTCAAGAACTTGAAAGGTATGCTTGGCATGATGAATGGAGATGAAAAACTCTTCAAGGAGAATTATGATTATTATGTAAATGAAGGCAGAAAGAAGTCGGCTTTTGAACAATATCAGTCTCTTGCAGGTGAGGTTGAGGCTCGAAACGTTATGAAGCGAATGTGGATGACTCCTGAGGAGCGCAGAAACTCATTGGCTGAGGAGACTGAGGACGTGAACCGAGACGAGCAGATCGTAATGAATGGTAATGATGCTAGCTATAGCATCGTGAAAGACCCTGAGACCGTCAAGAAGCTGGATAAGGAAGACACGGTGAAGGTTTATCGTGCCATGCAGGTAGGTGATGATGGAAAACTCTATCCACCGATGGCTGCAAAGGTGAAGGGCAAGTTTGTGGAACCTATCGAACTCGGTAAATGGGAACAGGCAGACGAGCGACCAGAGCTTGCTGATGATAAGGGTATGTTTACCCTCAACAAGGGTAATGGTAAGTCGCTTAAGGCTGCTTACAATCCTTATCTTCATACTTCTCGCACTCCACTGAACGACCAGTTTAGTGAGGCTCAGAATCGCCCTAATATCGTGACCGTAGAGGTTGAGGTGCCAAAGAGCGAGCTGACCAGTGGCTACAAGGCTGATAAAGCCAAGGATGCCGTGGGTGAAGTAGAGTGGAAGGCTGGTATCATACAAGGACAGCTGACAGGCAAGCGCAAAGTGGTGCTTTCTCGTTGGGATAAGCCTGTGCGTATCGTGCCTGACAGCGAGGTGGCTGATGTTATCGTCAATGATATGTTCAAGGGCAAGAATATCACTATGCCTTCGAATGTGGTTACTCCAAGTCTGAGAAAAGAGTTGGAGAAGCGAGGTGTGCCGTTTGTGGAGACCGATAACAGAGGCAGAATCGTAGGAGGTGAGAATGATGGTGTGCATTATTCTAAGGTGTACGGTAAAAATGCACAATCTCCTGTCTTGGAGCAGAAGTTGAAGAAGCACCCTGATTCACTGATGAAGGCTGGTACCTACTTTAGTGGTGGTGGACTGGTTGAAGAGGGCTTGAAGGGCATTATTGACCCAGTGGTGGCCGTGGAGTATGACCGGAAGATAAGCGGTGTGTATCGCAATAACTTCGGGCAGCATATTGTGACGGCTGACGTGAGAGACGTGGATCCGAAGGATCTGGTGAAGCAGATAGATGGCGAGGTGGAGTATTTTCATGCTTCGCCTGTATGCAAGAACTACTCGCAGGCCAAGACCAATGGGGGCGAGGTGGAGCTTGACAAGGAGACTGCCAAGAGTACTGCCGACTTTATCAATGCCGTGAAGCCGCGAGTGGTGACCATCGAGAACGTGAAGGGCTACAAGGACTCTGAGGCGATGAAGATTATCACCCAGGCACTGGATAAGAACGGCTACACATGGGATGCTGACGTTTATAATGCCGCAGATTTTGGTGGCTACACTAATAGGGAGCGACTGATAGTGAGAGCCGTGAAGGATGGAGAACTGCCTGAGAAGCCTAAGAAGCAGCCACGCAAGAGTGGATGGCTGGAGGCTGTGGAGGATATTCTGCCTACTTTGAAGGTGAAGGAAAGCGGTGTGGCTCCATGGATGGATGCCAGATTGAAGGCTGACGGTATTGATTGGCAGAAGGTGGAGAAGCCTCTTTACGTGATGGGCAGTGCTTATGCCGACGGCAAGATTCCTCATGCCTATGGGGATGAGATTCTGCCTACGCTGAGAACCAAGAGCGGAGACGTAATCATCATGCCGGGCGGAAAGGTTTTGCGTGCTGATGGCAGGGTGCTGGCGAGAATTACCGGACTGGGTGATGACTATCTGCTGCCTAAGACGGAATCTTTGGCACATACCATTATAGGCAATGGTATTCCGGTGCAGTTGACCCAGGGTGTGATTGCTCCTCTGCTGAATAAGGATGACCTATCGGGCAGAAATGTGCTGGCACGACTTGGAAAATCTATCTTCAAGAATGACTGGGATGTAGATAAGCAGAAGAAGGTGAGTGAACAGGTGGTGAACACTGCCAACAAACTGGGTGGTGCTGAGGCTACGGTTTACACTTCTGTGGATGAGGTTCCGGATGCTTATCTGAGTGATGTGATGAATGGGGCTACCGGATGGTATGACCCTACTACACACACGGTGCATGTTTATCTGCCTAACTGTGCTGATGCCAACGAGGCTGAGAGAACGGTGCTGCATGAGAAGATAGGCCATGAGGGCATGGAAGTGCTTCTGGGTGGCGAAGATGATGTGAGAAAATTTGCTAATTTCGTTTATAATTCTGTCGCAGCAAGCACTCGTGGCAAGATTCTGGAGATAGCCAATGAGTATGATCCGAACTGGAAAAAGCATGATCGCATGAATGTGGGTACGCAGGAGTATATCGCTCGACTGGCTGAGGAGGGTGTGAAGACTGCTGAAAATTTTTCTCTTTGGACCAAGATTAAGCATTATCTTATTAAGGTGCTTAAGAAGCTGGGTATTCGTGTTCCGGGACTTCTGAATGACAAGGATTTGAGATACTACCTGATGAAGGCTGGCAAGGCTCTGCATGTGTGGGATGATATGCCTGAGGCACAGCAGGAGGCCATGATGAAGCAGGCTAGCAATGCTGAAATCAAGGATTCGCTGGGTGAGGGAGCCGGAAAGGGTAAGCCTCGCCAGAAGAAGGGTGAAAGCATGATTCAGTATATGAAGCGTGTGCAGGAATGGCGGAAGTGGAAGGATGCCCGTGAGGATGAGAATGATCCGGAGCCACCGATGTTCTATGATATTGATAAGGATGAGGCTGGCAAGAAGGAATGGGAACAGCTCAACAAGGAGTGGCGTGACAGACACCATCTTGCCGGGGAGGAGCCTACTGGTATGCCTATCAGAATGAAAGGCGAGACGGATGATGCCTACATGACCCGCATTCATGACTACGAGAAGTGGAAGGATGCCATGAAGGATGAGGAAGACCCTATTCCTGATATGTTTGACTTTGAGAAGAGAAAGCAGGAGGAGGTGAAGCGCAAGTATGAGGACTGGCTGGCCAGACATGAGCTGCTGGAGCAGCAGCAGGCGGACCTGGACTTGTATGAGGGTAAGATTTATCCGGCAGAGACCAATCCGAAGGCTGATGATCTGGAGCAGCAGGTGATGCAGGACTTGGCTGAGGTGACGAGTACTGACGTGAGCAAGGAGGGTGCTGCCAAGACCGTGAAGCATGCCGTGATTCATAGACGCAAGAACATGGAGGAGGCTAGTGCGGATGATGCCATCTATATTAATGACGTGAAGAACAGAATAGAGAAGATGGCTGACAGCGGTGTGTTTGACAAGTTGCTCTCTGACTACAAGGGAAAGAAAACCCGGGCAGAAAAACTGGCTGAGACTATACCTTATATAATAGAGGCTCCTAGACGTTTGCGCGACATGGCTCAGAACTTAAATGCCACTGGTGCTTTTGATAAGGGACATATCCATATTCAGCCAGCTGATGTTGAGGCTATCCAGCCATACGTGACAGACTTGATTGTTGAGACAGCCAAGAAACATACAGAGATAAAAAAAGGCAAGGAGGTAGAAGTATACGATAATCCTCAGGCAGTGAGCGAGGTGGCAAGCAAGATGGCACAGGCTATCAATGCCAATCACCAGGGCGAGGAAGGTTTTGTTCCTATTGACGGAACGGATATCCTCAGTAAACATGTTTTGAAACTCGTAAAACAGAGGGTAGTGCCTGGACGTATCAATTATAAGGAACTTTCTCCTGAAATGCAGGCTGCCATTGATTCCATTCGTGACTGGTATAACTATACCTACGACTGGTTGATGGATAATCGCACTTTGAAAGCGGGCACTGGCTATAATGTGGACTATGTAAACCATATTTGGGACAAAGAAAAATCAGACCCTAATGCGTATGCTACCTTTGTGGAGAACAGACAGCGCACGAAGAGCCCTAATGAGAAGAAGCGAACCATCAGCACTTTGATGGAAGGTGTTTATGCCGGACTTGTGCCAAAAACTACTGACATTACGAAGATGATGGCATATTACAGCAGAAGCAATATTGAGGCTTGGGCAAACAAGACCATGTTGCAGGAGCTGAGCGGACTGAACGTAATTGAGCGGAATGAAAAAGGAGAGGTGATTTCAACTGATCCACTACTTTCTTCTTCTGCTCCATTCAATTTGGAGCAATATAAGTACTTTGAAATTCCGGGTGTGGGACCTGTGTGGGTGTATAATGTATCGCCTAAGCAGGTGACGGTGAAGAATCCTATAACTGACAACGAAAAGGTGATCTATAGTGAGGCCAGTGCCGGTGACAGATTTGGAGTTGTGTTTGATACCTATCAGTCTTCCCCATTCTGGAAAACGTTTGATACGCTTGCTTCTAGTGCCAAGAAACTGGAATTGGGCTTTAGCGGTTTCCATGCCGGAGCCTTGACGGAGGTTTATATGGTGCAGAACATGGTGGAGTTTGGTCCTAAGAAGGCCATGGCCAACTTTATGAAGTATATCTTTGCTGATACTGCCAAGAACCATGAGCTGCCTTGCTTTGCCAATCCGCAGGATTTTCAGGAGGCTGCTTCGCATCTTGTGAAGTTTGGAGCGACTAATGACTATGCTGCTGCTGATGTGCAGAACATGTTTGATAATTTGCGTGATGCGATGATGAAGGTGCAGGAGAAGTTGAAGGACGGAAATGGAATTTCCGGAACGGTGGCTAAGGCTTCTATGACATTGAAGGTGGCAACGCAGATGCTTTCTCTCATCAATAAGGGTATGGATGTAGCTTTGTGGGATTTTCTTCATGACGGACTGAAACTTGCGACCTACCGGATGAGGGCTGACAAGACCAAGGAGCGTGCCAAGAAGAAGGGATGGACCGAGGAGGAACTGAGCCGGGCTTTGGATGAGGACGGTCAGTTTGTGAACGATATGTTTGGCGGTCAGCACTGGGATGTGTTGGGAGCCAGTCATAGAACCTTGCGCTATGCCGGACGAGTTCTTCTTTCGCCAGACTGGAATGCTTCTACTACCCGCCACTTCCTGGCATTGTCCGGATATGGCTCTATATGGAATGAGGCTACGTTTGAGAACTTCAAGCAGTACTATCAGAGACTCTGGAATAAGGAGCTTACTCCGGAGGATGAGGGCAGAAGAGGCAGACAGATTTCGGCTCTGCTCTGTTATGGCATCGGATTCATGGTGTTCTATGAGGCTTTTGCGAATGGCATTAATGCTGCCTTCCGTGCCATGGACGAGGAGAAGGAGCGCAAGAAGGCTGAGGAGATGAGGAAGACCAACCCGGACTATAAGAGCATGTATGAACTGGCTTATGGTGACGAGGGGATGAAATGGTATGACTATCTGATGCGAGGAAACAGTCTTGGCCAGCAGAGCAAGATCTTCTTGGGCAGATATGCAGACGGAACGGAAATGTATATCAGACATGGTAAGCAGTTTAGGGAGGTTCCTGAGTATCTGTTTAACCATAAGGGTGAACTGGAGTTCCCTGGTCCGATGGTTCAGAGAATGATAGGTAAGGCTAACCCTATGGTGAGAATGACGCTGGATGATATTAATTATCTGAGCGATTTCCAGGCCAGTCATGCGGATCAGGAGATTCAGCGCAAGTATGGCAAGAGTATTGGACTGCTTTACAAGGATGCCTTGTACTGGGCACCTTTCCTGATTCCTAGCCAGGAGAACAAGGAGTTTAAGGCGGTGGATTTCTTCTTCCCATCTAGTAAGGGCTTTTCTCCATGGAAGGCTCAGAGTTACTTTAAGGATTTTATCCTTAGCGGTGACATGGAGGGCGTGGTGATGACTTATCAGAGCTGCAAGCGCAATGGTATTGATGCTGAGGCTCAGATTAAGGCTGCCATCGGAAGCGTGAAGGCTCTGGAGAGTGCTGAAATGAAAGATGGCGTGACTTCGCTGCAGGTGGCTTGCCAGCGTTTTGATGCGGCCAAGAGTATCACGGAGAAGAAGAAGATGCGCCAGAAGATGAAGAAGTTCCTCTCGATGAGTGACTACAAGGCTTTTACCCAGAAGGAGGCTCTGGACATGGTGCAGGGCTATCTGAATGGTGAGGAGGACTTGAAGGAAATGGAGAAGGCTGACAGCAAGTATCTGATGGCGGCTAAGGCTGAGGACGTGACGGAGGACTGGAGAATACAGAATGCCTGGAACGGAACCATGGAGGCTTATGAGGAGTATCAGCGTTTGAAGGATATTGATAAGGCGAAGGCGAATGCCTTTAAGAACAGCAAGACCAACAAGCGACTGTTTGCGGCCAGAAAGGCTATCTCTGCTGCAAAGAGGAAGATGAATAAGGCTAAGAAGCAAATGGATGGTACGAATGGGGCTGCCAAAATGGTGGAGATCAGAAAGACCAGACATGAGCTGCTTGAAAAGCTGAACGGAATGGAGTAGCCTTCGGGCTACTTCACTTCTTCCTTCTGGGAATAGAAAAAGGGACTCGCTTCACAGCGGGTCCCTTTGATAGTTTTTGTGTAAAATCTATTATCCAAATAAAATATAAGTAAATTTTTTATAAGAAGAAAAATTTCAAATTCCTTGAAGATGTTGGAGCGATGTTAGCCGTTCATGAAGGAACCATTGGCTGCCTTTTTAGGCTTTGTCCATTCGATGTAATTCTGCATTGCTTCGTCCATTCTTGCCTGTTCGCTTTTTGGGGCTTCTTTTTTCTTTTCGCCCCAGAGACGCTGGACGATGCGGTCGAGACACCACTGCCAATCGCCATCGAGGGTGACGAACTGGGAGCTTGGAACTACGGTTACTGGTGTTTCTGCCTTCTTATCGCTATTTTCTTCCTTTGCCTCTTCTTTTGTGAGGATGGAGGCGAAAGGAATATTATTATCGGTGAGAAACTTTTCTACGTCTTCCTTCTTGCTTTGGCAGAGAAGGATGTGGACGGAGACTTTATTTTTCTGCAAGGAGGTGAGGGCTTCTTTTGCCTTACCTACCATGGAGAGGTTGCCTTTATCATCTTTTGTGATGATGCATGCTTCGTGTACATTGATTGACTTACTCATGATAAAAACGTTTTTAAAATGAACTTCGGTGCAAAAATACATTAAAAAAGCGAGGAATGTTTGATAAATTGCACAATTTATCAAAGATGTTAGGCGAAAAAAGGGTATTTTTGGAGAAAAATTTCGGAATATGGCAAATCATACGGTTATAAATGATATTACGAACTATGCTGAGGCAGGGCCAAATTCGCTTGAAGGAGTAAGCACTCAGAAATTTAGGGTGAGTGATTCTACTCTTAAGCTATTGCAGTGGCTATCCCACTACTACGACAATATGTCTGAGTTGAGGAAGAAGTGGAAGCGGGCGCAGGATTTCGTGATGGGCAGGCAGCTGGAGGAGAAGATTGATTGGAACGGACGGAAGATTACTATCCGTGAATATATGGAATTGCAGGGTATGCCTATATTGGAATATGATGTGATTTCGGATAAGTTGATTTCGCTCGTGGGCTTGGTTCGCCAGCAAAGGGCTACTGCCAGTTGTACTGCTGTGGATCCGAATGAGGAGGACTATATCAGTTTCTTCAATGAGTATCTGAGGCAGAACGACAATAACAATAACCGCCAGGAAATGGATGCGCGACTCTTTTATGAGTTCTGTGTTTATGGTTTTATTGGTATGAGTACAGTTTGGGACAGAAGGAATGGCAGAGAGGGTATCTTCAATGACAAGGTGGATATTTACAAACTTGCCGTGCCTCCGTTCTTTAAGCCGGATTTGAGCGATATTGAGATTTTCGGAATCGGTCATGATCTTACCTGGCGTGAGATTCTTGCGAAGTTTACGGATGGCAGTGATGGGCAGGCGCAGCAGCTCAACGAGATATATCTACAGACTCAGACGCACTACTCGCCAGAACAGGGCTACCAAGCTACTGGTGAGGCGCAGCTGACCGGACTGGAGGACTTTCTGCATTCTTCGATACAGGGTAAGTATAGGGTGATTGAGGTATGGACTACAGAGTCTAGACAATCGCTCTGGGTACATGACTGGGATAAGAGTGATGCCGGATTTATGCCTATGGGCGTGAAGGCTGAGCTGGATGCGGAGAACGAGAGCAGGAAGCGTGCCAACGTGATGAGGGACGAGAACGGCTTGCCTATTCTTGATGAGAATGGGGAGGAAATGTATTATGTGGACCCGGATGAGCTGAACCTGATAGAGTATGAGCCGCAGATGGAAACCTTCTGGTATCGCAGATATATTACTCCGAACGGCTACTTGCTGGATGCCAGGGAATCGCCTTACTTTGTGCTGAGAGATGGCTACAGATGCAGTATTCAGCCTTACAGTTTTCTGGCTTATCCTTGCTTACAGGGTGAGGTGAAGAGTCTTATCATGAGAATGGAGAACAACCAGCGCACGCTGAATCATTATATGATGATGATTAACTTCGTGGTGGCGAATGGTGCCAAGGGTACATTGCTTGTTGATGATGCTTCTGTGAGCGACAAGGTTTCTCCGGAAGAGAATAGGAAAAACTATAATAAGACGAACGGTGAATATCACTGGGATAGCAGTAAGGGCGGTGAGAAGCCTGAGGTGCTTATGAATAAGAGTATTCCTGCTGGTGTGGAGTTCATAATCAATTTTGCGAAGACGATGGCCGCTGAGGGTAGTGGTGTGCAGGGTGCTTTGCAGGGTGTGCACAGGAACACGAGCGGCAAGCAGTATCAGCTGGAGAGGGAATCGGCTTCTACTTCGGTGACTGACTATGTGGAGAGCTTTAACTGCTTTAAACTGAGGGAGGCGAAATTGAAGACGTACCTGATTCAGGAGTTCTGCAATGAGCATGACAGCGTGAAGCTGGTGGGTGATGATTACCGGACTTACTTCAACCCGGAGACTATGCGCGATATGGACCTGGATGTGGCCATGGACTTGGATAGCTACTCGGCTACGATTAGGGACCAGATTGTGGATCTGCTCTGGCAGTTGAAGAAGGATGGCGATATTGATGCTTACACTATGCTGACGAATGGCAAGTTCCCTGGTACTTACAGAATACGCAAGTATTTGAAGGAGAAGATGGAGGAAAGGGAGGCTATGGAGGCGCAGATGGCTGCTGCCGGGCAGGTGCCTACTTCTTCGGGTGCTGGACAGCAGGGCGGTTCGGGGAGCAGTGCTGCTCACTTGAAGGATTCGGGTAGCGGACTGGATGACTTGGCTAATTTGCCTTCGGCTTCTTAATAAATTAATGGTTTTGAATTTGAAAATGTTCTTAGATTAAGGTTCATAATATAAATTTTAGTTAGTTTATAGATTGTTAGTAGTTAATTGGTTTTTAGGTTATTAGTAATTTCTTTTGATTGTTTGTTTTAAGGATTACAGTTTGGAAAGAGGAGGCTGGGAAGTCTCCTCTTTTTTTATGTGTGTCGGGCATGACACTGACCTAGTTGGTTCAAATCCAACCGCAGGTATTTACCGCCAAGCGAAGCGAACGACAAGTCGTTGCCAGTAATGACAAGGATGGAGGAAGTCGTGTAGCGAGACTTACGAGCCTACGAACAGAAACTTGGTACAAGGCTAAATGGGAATGGACAAGACTGCATAACAAGTTGAAGTCCGAATGGTAAACGTATCCCCCCAAAACAGTAAACCAAGAGGTTGTGGAGTCAGAAGGTTAGTGCCTTACCCCGAGAGACCCATCCAGCGTGTACTCACGTGCGATAAAAAGCTTATGGATGGGAGTCAGCTGAGCCCATAGTAGGTGACTCACCATCACTGAAGGGGTTAATGTATATATAGTGCAAATCGCTGTAAGCAATGTTTGCGCAATCCGAAAACGAGGTATAACCAAGGTGAGAGAATCGTAATCTTTCTAGGTTGGAAGTAGTTGGGATAATCGCAAGTATATTTACAAGCAGAACGAAAAGCAGCAAATGAAATTAATAAACGAGATTGTAGAAGCAAGAAACTTCTGGGAAGCCTGGGTGTCTGTCAAGCGCAACCATGGTGCCGCCGGCATAGACAAGATGCCGACTGAAGAGCTTGACGTGTATTTATCAAAGCACATGGATGAAATCGTATCATCTATATGCGACAAGAAATACAAGCCATCCCCCGTAAGACGTGTCTATATCCCTAAGCCAAATGGTAAGCAACGACCACTTGGCATCCCGACCGTTGTAGACCGAGTCGTTCAGCAAGCTGCAGCACAAGTGCTGAGCCGAGTGTACGAACCAGTCTTCAGCGACTACAGCTATGGTTTCAGACCTCAACGCAGTTGTCACATGGCGATACATAAGGCGTTGGAGTATCTGAACGATGGCTATGAGTGGGTAGTGGACTTCGATATAGAGAAGTACTTTGACACGGTCAATCACGACAAGTTAATTTCAATCCTACGAGAGCAGGTCAACGACTCTGCTACTCTTCACTTGGTTCGCTCCTTTCTCAAAGCGGGAGTAATGGAGAATGGGTTGGTTCATGCTACTAGCGAGGGAGTTCCCCAAGGTGGTTGTATATCGCCAATTCTGTCTAACATCTACCTAGACAAGCTTGACAAGGAACTTGAAAGTCGAGGACTCAGATTTGTCCGTTATGCGGATGACTTCGACATCTTTGTTAAGAGTGAGATGGCAGCGAACAGAGTGATGGCATCGGTCAGCAGTTGGCTAGAAAGAAAGCTAAGGCTGAAAGTCAGTGCTACCAAGACCAAAGTGGTAAGACCAATGAAGAGCAATTTTCTCGGCTTCACATTTTGGAAAAGTACCAAAGGTTGGGAGTGTAAACCCACCGATACCGCCAAGAAGAAACTGGAGACCAAGGTCAAGGAAGTTCTCTTGCGTAAGAGAGCTGTTGCCCAACCTTTATACATCGTCTTCACCAAGCTGAACCAAATAGTCAGAGGTTGGGTCAATTACTACCATATCGGTAGTATGAGTACGTACCTCAGGGATAAGTTTGGTCCTTGGCTTCGCCATAAAGTCAGAGTTGTGATAGTCAAGCAATGGAAGAAATGTGATACAATCTACAAGAATCTGTTGACAATGAAGAGAATTATCAAGAGTAATCTTGATGATACCTCCATCTATCAAGCTGCAATGACGAGGCTGGGATGGTATCGTCAATGTGGGCTATCTGTCTTCAACTTTCTATTGAGTCCCAAGGTACTTGCTATGCCAAAAGAGAATAGGACTGATAAAAGAAAGAGCCGACCTGGCTTGGTCGACCCTTATGCTTTATATCAGAATTTGCGTACTCCTATATGTATGTAGCGCCGTATACGAGACCCGTACGTACGGTGCAATGAGAGGTGCTAGGGGAGTAATCCCCTACATCTACTCTATTGTTCTTTTTTGTTCTACTTTGTTCTATGCTCTCTAGTGGAGGCCGTATTTCTTTTTGTAGGCGCGAAGTTTCTGCATTGGGACGGAAACTCGCCACATGTAGTAGGACTGCCACTGACGGAGCTTGTTTGCTCGTACTTTGTTATCGGCATCGCAACCGATGGCGCCCCACTTGGATGGGGTGTAGTAGTAGGAGGCGGCCTTGATCTCTTCTACGTTGTGGAAGTAGCCTGTGGCTTTCCACTTGCCTAGCTGGACTAGACGACGATAGGAGAGGAGCTGCTTGCGATTGGGGTCGTAGGTCATGATGGCCCAGTCTTTGTGGGACTGGTCGTAGAGCATGTAGAAGCGGGGGGCTCCACCTTCCTTGTACTTGGACAGGGTGGCTTTTATGCCTTTCTGCCACATGCGGGTGGAACGAAGTAGCTCGATGCGAGTGATAATGGGCGTGTAGATGCTTACTAGCAACTGACGCATGTTTTTTTTGTACTGATTTTTCAT
>ERZ1034763.199-NODE-199-length-34175-cov-6.323974_pt1 | contig 34175 bp, 35 predicted proteins | sample MGYA00520701_ERZ1034763 | MGnify/ENA primary metagenome ERZ1034763 (study PRJEB33766, sample SAMN09781707) | gut metagenome | biome: gut microbiome | host: Homo sapiens | place: Madagascar | study: EMG produced TPA metagenomics assembly of the PRJNA485056 data set...
AATATATATCATTTATATTATTACTTTACAGAAAATCCATATACAGAATAGTTATCTTCACTTCCGCCAAGAATCTCAGACATCATATCATCGAAATTGACATTGCAATAATATTTGTCGCTCTCACCATTCGTAAGGACATTGAAGCTGCCGTCCGTTGTCAGGTACGCATTTTCATATACATAGCCAAAATATATAGTTTCTGTATAATCAGAACATGTTATGTCCGCTGAGAATATAAGAACTATCTTATTCTTTGCAAGCTCCTTTGATGCTGTATTGCTTCTTTCGAGGAATTTTGAATCAATCATGGTAATATTATCAGCAGTCTCCTCATTAGGCTCATGAAGATATTTTTTGTCATTAGTAGCCTTATACAACATTCTGAATGATGTGTCCTCTGTCTCTTTCTTAATTGAAGCTGTACACAACTGTACACGCTGTAGAAGAACTGTATTATCTATCTGGCTTGCATCTTCAACATAAGTACTTAACTTATCAACAATATATATCTTGTCAAAAGAATCTGTTATATACCCATGTCTTCCAAGCTCAACATCATCGACATTGCAATGGATTGTAACCTCATCATTAACTTTAATATTGTTCTGTATATCCGCAGTATATGATAACTGGGACAGAAATTCATCTTCCCATGTATTCCTTGTCACAACATACGCATCAGGGCTTATTCCTGCAAATATTACATCTACATTGTCAAACAGGTTAATCTTCTTACCAGCCTCAATACCTTTGGCTCTTACATTAAATGAGCTGCTGCCAACTGATATCCCTGCCGCCTTTGCAAGCTCCTTATCGTATGTAACAATAACTGAAACCTTATCACCATTAGAGATACCTGACTTTTCAGTCTCCGCAACATATCCCTCCAGCGAATCTGCAAACTGTCCATACAGATATTTCTTTGACTCATCTACGCCTTTGCCGACAAGCTTGTCAACAATGGCATCTCTTTTTATGACACACCCAGCAGTTGCATAACCATCTGCACCAGTGTATGAAAGCTCAACATAATCCTCAAGTGCAATGTGCTTTTTCCCCATATTCCATGCTATGATAACAAGCACCATGCACGCAATAACAGCAACTATCGCCATTATGAATTTAGTCTTTTCATTCTGGCTATCATTAGTTTCATTCTGCGGATGTTTAACGCCATATTTTTTTGTCAGACTTTTACTGTTAATAGCTGCCACCTCCTACACATTTCTTGTTGCCTGAATAAGCCAGTCAAGCTTCTCACCCTCAAAATATGGTGTAAGTTTCTGTCTTACCCATGCATGATATTCATTAAGAGCCGCTTTTTCCCTGTCATCAAGAATACTTACATCAACAGCATCAAGGTCAATTGGCGCACATGTAAGCGTTCTGAATTTAAGCCATGTTCCGTACTCATTCTCATAATCTTTTTCAGCTATAATCTCGTTCTCAATTCTGATGCCGTACTCACCCTCGATATACACGCCAGGCTCGTTAGATGTCACCATCCCCGGCTCAATCACGCATAGGTCATTCTTACCTATCACATGCTTCCATCTGAACCCATTAGGTGCTTCGTGAACATTAAGCAGATACCCTATTCCATGTCCTGTTCCGCATCTGTAGTCAATACCTTCCTCCCACAGCGGGCCTCTTGCAAGCATATCAAGATTATAGCCTGTGCAGCCGGCAAGGAAATGTGCTTTGGTAAGTCTTAACATTCCTTTTAATGTAAGTGTAAAATGATGTATTTGGCTTTCAGTAAGTTTTCCAAGCACAATTGTTCTGGTCACATCTGTAGTGCCTCTCATATACTGTCCGCCTGAATCTACCAAAAGCATTCCCTCTTTCATAAGGACAGCACTGTCATCTCCTGCGTGGTAATGCATCATCGCAGCATTCGCACCATATGCACTTATAGTATCAAAACTTGGCTCTAAAAAGTCCGGAATACGGGCACGCAGTCCATCCAGATATTCTGCCGCACCAGCCTCTGTAATCGTCTCACCTGTGGCAACATTTTTCTTAACCCAGTATATAAATTCAGTAAGTGCCGCGCCATCATCAATATGGACATCTGTGAGATTTTTAATCTCTGTGTCGTTCTTAACAGCCTTCATTCCGACAACCGGATTCTGTCTTTCCACTATAACCGCACCAGCACTTTCCAACTGCATATATATTGCAAGATTAACTCTTTTGGCATCAACGAGTATCTTCTTTCCTCCAAGATTATTAATATCCTCATAGATACTGTCATATGGGCACACCTTAACTGCTTCTTTTGTGAACCTGTCTTTGACATCCTGTGGCAGACGCTTCTCATCAATGTAGATGTATGCATCATCATGTGTTATGAATGCATACGACATGACAACTGGATTACATTTAACGTCACGTCCTCTTATATTAAACAGCCAGCATATATCGTCAAGCGTAGCTATAATATGTCCGTATTCATCTTTCATATTATCTCTTAGCTTATTTAGCTTATCATTGCTGCTCTGTCCAAATTCTGCATTAAATACATCTGTTGATGGGAATGCAGGTCTGTCAGTCCAGATAATCTCTGTCGGGTTAAAATTGCACTTTATATGTGCCCCCTTGTGCTCTAACCTGTCTTTTAAATCCATTCCAAGGACGCCTGAAACCATTCTGCCATCCACGCCAAGAAGTCCGTTGTCAGGCACTTCTGCCTCAACATAATCCTCTAATTCAGGAACGCCTTTGCATCCCATCTCCATAAGCTTAATAGTTGTTCCCTCAAGCTGTTTTTTTGCCTGGACAAAATATCGTCCATCTGTAAATAAAGCCGCTGTATCTTTAGTTATCACAAGAGTTCCTGCCGAGCCTGTAAAGCCAGACAGGAATTCTCTTTCATTAAAATAATCGCCTGTATACTCAGACATATGGTAATCATTAGTGCAGACCATGTACACATCCACACAATCTTTATCCATAAGTTCCCTTACTTTTTCAAGTCTATGCAAAATGTCTTCTTTCATAATCCATTGTCCTCTAATACTTTTTTTAGTTTTTCGAGAGATTTTTTCTCTATTCTGCTGACATAGCTTCTGCTTATCCCAAGATTATCAGCTATCTGGCTCTGCGTAAGCTCTTCATTGCCCATAAGCCCGAATCTGTGCCTTATAATATAAGCCTCTCTTTCGCTAAGCACACTGTCAATGCTCTTCTCGATAACATCTACCCTTTGATTAAAAACCATATCCGCAACAATGTCAACAGGTTCACAGCTTACTGTCTCTATTATGCTTATCTCATTGCCCTCTTTATCCTTGCCGACCGGCTCATACAGTGAAACCTCTCTGGATGTCTTTCTCTCAGCGCGAAGCATCATAAGCAGTTCGTTATCTATACATTTGGCTGCATACGTAGCAAGCCTTATGCCCTTGTCTGGGTTAAATGAATTGATAGCCTTTATAAGACCTATTGTACCAACAGAAATCAAGTCTGAGATATCTCTTTCTGGCACAGAATATTTCTTTGTCATATGTGCAACCAGACGCATATTCTTCTCAATCAGAATATTTTTTGCATTCATATCTCCATCGTGATAAGCCCTAAGCATCTGCTGCTCTTCATCCTGCGTTAATGGCTTTGCAAAACTTTTCAAAGAAAAAGCACCCCAGACACATATTTTATATATATTATGTGCCAGAGTGCTTTTTATTGCTTTTCCAATAGCTGTTATTCTTCTTTTCTTCTTAATATATCAAACTCGTCCAGCTCCACGCCTAAGTCAATAAACAGCTTCTGCTTAGGATGTGGTGCGCTCTCCATGTCTGTTCCGTTCTCGTCTGTTATACGCTTGACTGTGACAGTTAAGTTGCTTCCATCAGGCTTCATAACTTCTATCTGCTCGCCCACAGAGAACTTGTTACGCTGCTCAATACTGTACAGTCCCTGCTCATTCTTAGCACCCACTATGCCAAGATATGTGTATTCTTTAACATATGTGTTAGTGTCATATATCTGTGTATTCTCATTAGGCTTGCCAAAGAAAAATCCAGTTGTGTACTGTCTGTATGTGCATTTGCTGATTTCTGACTTATAGAATGGTATTCTTGACTTGTAAAGCTCAGGGTCCTGTAAGAACTCATCTATAGCAAGTCCATATGTTCTCGCAACTGTGGCAACATACAGAGCTGTCTTCATTCTTCCTTCTATCTTAAAGCTGTCAATACCAGCATCTAACATCTCTGGAATATGCTCTATCATGCACAGATCCTTGGAATTGAATATATATGTTCCTCTCTCATTCTCATAGACAGGCATATATTCTCCAGGTCTCTGCTCTTCTACAACAGAATACTTCCATCTGCATGGATGGGTACACTCTCCCCTGTTAGCATCTCTTCCAGCCATAAAGCTGCTGAGAAGACATCTTCCAGAATATGATATGCACATTGCGCCATGCATGAATGACTCAATCTCCATCTCGTATGGGATATGCTCTCTTATCTCTTTAATTTCTTTAAGAGAAAGCTCTCTTGCAGAGACAACTCTTGTTGCTCCCTGCTTCCACCAGAACTGGTATGTCATGTAATTAGTATTGTTAGCCTGTGTGCTTATATGGATATCAACCTCTGGCCATACTTCCTTTGCAATTGTAAACATTCCAGGGTCAGATATAATAAGTGCGTCAGGGCCTACTTCCTTTAATTCCTCAAAATACTGTCTTGCACCATCTAAATCATAATTATGCGCAAGTATATTAGCTGTTACATACACTTTACAGCCTCTTGCATGGGCGAATTTTATTCCCTCTTTCATGTCCTCAAGCGAGAAATTCTTTGCCTTCGCTCTCAGTCCAAATGCTTCACCACCGATATATACGGCATCTGCGCCATACATTACAGCTACCTTTAAAACCTCAAGATTACTTGCAGGTATAAGCAATTCAAGCGTTCTGCCATTATATACTCTCTTACCCATTATTTATCCAACCTTTCCTTCTTAACACTCAATGTTATTCCATCACCTATCGGTACAACCGAAGTAACCAGTCCCTCTTCATGTGTGAGAAGATATATATACTCTCTCATCCTCTCATGTATTGTTCTGTTACGTCTTGTAACACCATATTTGGACTGGACAATCTCGCCCTCCTGAAGGACATTATCAGATATCAGAAGTCCTCCATCTGACAACAGCCTGTATATATGAGGATAGTAATTAATATACTGCCCCTTGGCTGCATCCATAAATATAAAGTCAAAGCTTCCAGTCATATCCTGTAACACTTCAAGCGCATCACCCTCTATAAGTGTTATCTTATCTTCCTTACCCGCTCTCTTAAAATTCTGTCTTGCAACAGGGATTCTCTTATCATAATTCTCTATAGTCGTAATATGGCAGTCCTGCGGCATATTCTCACTCATAAGAATAGATGAGTAACCTACTGCGGTGCCGACCTCTAATATATTGTGCGGCATCTTTAGTGCAAGAAGCACTTTAAGCAGATTTCCCATCTCTTTTCTTATAATTGGAACATCGGCAGCAAGTGCCTCACGTTCAATCTCATCACATATTGAAGAATTGCCCGTATCCAGAGAATTAATGTATGAAACAATTCTTGGATCTACAATCATCTTTTACTCCTCAGCAGTAATCTTACACATTATCTCAAACATCTCCGATGGTTTCATCGAAGTATCAAGCTCATATGTCCCTGCCTGAAATTTATCTTTGTAATCTGACAGAATAATCTGCAGATAAGCTATAGTCTCATCTTTAACAAGACCTTTGTTATAGAGTGTCTTAGCTATACTCTTAGATGTATCACTGGATGTAACTGTCACAGAAACCTCTCTTGCATCCGCCTGTGTAGTAACAGCCTCCTCATTGAATATATTATGTCCAAATGAATACGCCTTGTTGCCTGCTGTGAATATAAGATACACACCAGCAAGAATAATCACAGCATTAAGAGTTATCGATATGATAAGCCTTATTGTTTTATTGTCCATATATTTTCTCCAATCTTAAAACTCATCATGTAAAAAATCCACATCAAAGTCCACAGCACTCACTATATTCATGCATATCTCCTGCACCATTCTGCACACACACATCTCTGCACGAAGATAACTCTCAACATATGGCTGCTTCTTGACATCTTTAAAACGTCTTGAAAGATCCTCTGTTGCCGCCATAACATCACCAGCATCATCGGAATACTGGAAGAAAAAATTCTCCCTTCTGTAATCATCCACAGCTCTCTTGATATCAGGATATCTCTCGATAGTCTCTGCAAGCTTCCTGAATTCCCTGTACTCCTCGCTGTCAGTTATAGCCTTCTTTAATTCATCTGTGAGCTCATCTATCTGATTCATAAACAATCCTCATGCCTTATCTATACCAATACTATAAAGTTGCTTCCATTATAATTGGAAGAATAACAGGATTTCTCTTCATCTTCTTCCACAGATATTCTCCTAAATCATCCTTGATAGTATTCTTTATCTTGCTCCAGTCTGTGACATTCTTATCCATACAGCCTGATACAGATTCCCATACTACAGACTTAGCCTCATCAAGAAGCTCTTCTGCCTCTCTTACATATACAAAACCTCTTGTTACAATATCAGGTCCTGCTATAAGCTGTCCACTGTACTTTTCAAGTGTGAGGACAACTATGATAATTCCATTCTCTGCAAGATTCTGTCTGTCTCTAAGTACAATATTACCTACATCGCCTACACCGAGACCATCAACCATGATAGCACCTGTAGGAACCTTGCCTGTTATCTCAGCCTTGTCCTGACTTAACTCAATAACATCACCTGACTTGGCAATTATTACATGATCCTTGTCATATCCTAATGACATAACACAGTCCTTCTGACCGCACAGATGTCTGTACTCACCATGTACAGGGATTGCATATTTAGGCTTAACAAGTGAATATATAAGCTTAATCTCTTCCTGACATGCATGTCCTGATACATGTGTATCCTGGAAGATTACCTTTGCGCCCTTCATACCAAGCTCATTGATAACCTTGGCAACAGACTTCTCATTACCCGGAATTGGTGTTGATGAGAATACAACGCAGTCTCCCGGCATAATAGATACCTTTCTGTGAAGGTTAGCCGCCATTCTTGACAACGCAGCCATAGATTCACCCTGGCTTCCTGTTGTTATAAGAACAATCTGGTCAGGAGTATAATTCTTCATCTGCTCAGTATCTATCAGTGTTCCATCTGGTATGCTAAGATAATTAAGATTCTCAGCAACCTCGATTATATTAACCATGCTTCGTCCTTCAACGCAGACTTTTCTTCCATATTTGACGGCAGAATTGATAATCTGCTGTACTCTGTCAACATTGGAAGCAAATGTAGCGATGATAAGACGGCTGTTCTTGTTATCAGCAAATATCTTATCAAATGTAGCACCAACCGTACTCTCTGACATGGTAAATCCCTGTCTTAAAGCATTAGTACTATCACACATAAGTGCAAGAACGCCCTTCTTTCCAAGCTCTCCTAATCTCTGTAAATCAATAGGGTCGCCATATACAGGTGTGTAATCTACCTTAAAATCACCTGTATGGATAATTGTTCCTGCTGGTGTAAATATAGCTAAAGCTGCAGCATCAGCTATACTGTGGTTAGTTCTTATGAACTCAACTCTCATGCAGCCAAGGTTGATAGACTGTCCATAGCTTACAACCTTTCTCTTGACTGACTTAGTAAGATTGTGCTCCTTAAGCTTGGAATCAATAAGCCCCATTGTAAGCTTAGTCGCATATATAGGCGCATTAACCTCCTTGATTACATAAGGAATAGCTCCTATATGATCCTCATGACCATGGGTAATAACGAATCCCTTGACCTTATCTATATTCTCCTTAAGATAAGTTACATCTGGAATTACAAGGTCAATTCCTAACATCTCCTCTTCTGGAAATGACAGACCACAGTCAATGACTACAATACTGTCATTGCACTCAATGGCAGTAATGTTCATTCCTATCTGTTCAAGACCACCAAGCGGTATAATCTTGACAGAACCTGTTAATTCTTTCTTCATTCAACACCTCATTTAAAAAAATATATAAATACAGCACCAACTGGCTGTTAAGCTTCTTCATCCTCTAATAATTCTTCAAATATCTTAAATACACTCTCAAGCTCATTATCATCCTCTACGAATTCATACGCAGCTTCGCTTGACTCCTGTGAAGACACATCCTTAAGTATGTAACACTCTGCTTCATCGTCATCTGACTCTGATACTAAAAGATAGTTCATGCCATTGACTCTTGTCTCTTCTATTACATAGAATTTAACCTTCTCATTATCATCAGTCATAAATTCTAACTGTTCCATACACATATAACCTTTCAATATATATTGCTAATTATTTGTCCGCTGACGTATTGCTCTTATAATCCAGATATCCCTGCAGGATAAATACAGCCGCAATCTTATCAATCACAGCCTTTCTGTTCTCTCTTCTTACGCCGCTTTCTATCAGTACGTTCTCCGCTGATACAGTACTTAATCTCTCATCCCACATAACCACTGGAAGTCCTGTTCTTCTCTCTAGCTTATCAGCAAATTCCTGGCAAGCCTCTGCACGCTCTCCCAATGTATTATTCATGTTCTTAGGCAGTCCTACAACAATCTCCTCAACTCCGTATTCGTCGATAAGCTCCTCTATTCTTGCAAGAGTCTGTCTTAACTTATTCTCCTCTTTACGTGTTATAGTCTCCACGCCCTGTGCTGTTATACCAAGGGCATCGCTCACTGCAACGCCAACTGTCTTAGTACCATAATCCAATCCAATTATTCTCATAAATCACAATATTATTCACTAAATTAAAGACCCTTGGCATCGATAAAATAGCGAATAACCTCCTCAACAAGCTCATCACGTTCTACTTTCATAATAAGACTTCTTGCGTTATTATGACTTGTAATATATGTTGGATCTCCTGACATAATATATCCTACAATTTGATTGACAGGATTGTATCCTTTTTCTTTTAAAGCCAGATATACCTGTTCAAGAATTCCCTCAACAGAAATTGTCTTCTCTGGCTGTTTAAAAAACTGTGTACTATTATCTACCATAACTTCCTCACTTTCGTGTCTTACATCACGCACTTTTTTGTATACCTAATTATAATATACCAAAAGCAAGTACAAAACAAGTAAAACCAGTATATTTCGTGTAAAAAAACAGCCGGTACACGCTAAAATGTACCGGCTGGCTATATGCACATATATCAGATTAGCGCATCTATAACCAGATTTAATTAAGAATCTCGTTATTAGTCTCTGCTACTCCAAGTATTATGTTAAGATTGCCATTTCTTGTTCTCAATTCATCAATGAAAGTCTTCTCTTCTGAATCATCCTTCATGTTGACATTATATGTAAGCTCAAACATCGTTCCCATATTAGTTGTTCTGACCTTCTTGAGTACATGTGAAGAAAGATACTTATCAAATATATCATCAAATGTATTAGTATAGTTAAGAGTCTCCGGTACCGTAATCTTTAACTGCTTTTTAACCTCTTTACCCTCTGCAAAATGTATTGCATTGAGGAACAGCATAACAGCTATCATTATAACAACAAATACACACGCAAATGCCACATATCCAAGTCCACATGCAAGTCCTGATGCCATTGCAAAGAATACTATTGCAATATCCTTGGCATTACCCGGCGCACTTCTGAATCTTACAAGTGCGAATGCACCTGCCATTGAGAATGCTCTTGCAACATTGCTTCCGATAAGAAGTATTACCACTGCCACAATCGCTGGCAGGATAACAAGACCAATTATAAAATTCCTGCCATATCCATCTTTTTTGCATATATACATATATGCACATCCTATTATTAATCCTAAAACAATTGCCACACCTATTCCTATCAATGATGATGTTATGCTGATGGCATTATCTGTCGCTGAAGTTGTAAATATTGATTCAAACATAATTCTTTTTCCTTTCTTGTATTAATCTTTTTTGTCTGTAGTGCCTCTGAAATGTACTTTTTGTACTCTGTTCCATACTTTGAAAATGATGTCGGATAAATATTTAATCCTGATATAATTTCTGAAAACCACATTGGAACAGCCCCTGATATCTTGATTTCCATAAGGTAAGTGTCTGGTGGAAGGAGCTGGCTTCCATAACTTCCTGATTCAAGTCTTACATCCTCTCTTCTGGTCGTTATATTAGTATCAAATGTAACTCTGAAATCCCCATCGTCTTTTTCAAAATAGGCTCTTCTGTCATATGACAGGTAAACCTTAGGTATAAGTCCATACAGGTTCTTGAAATAATCAATCTCTTTTAACACCTGGGTGTTGATGCCTCTGTAGTCCTCCATAATGCTCTCAAGACTTATATCGCCATAAAGATAACTGTATGCATCTTCAAGTCTCATGGATGTCCTTCTCTTGTTGACAATTCCATTATATTTCTTCTTAATCTCAACGAATACCTTGTCAGATAACTCCGGCACACCGTAGCTTCTCATTCTCAACTTTTCCTTGTACACCGGTTTATCTATTGATGTCCTTATAAGTCTGTCATCCCATGTATCGTAGTATATATTTGAAATCTGATAAAATTCTTTATCCTCATTATATCTGTCTAACATCATATGGCTGCTCATTGCATCTATTATCTGGTGATACTGCATGCCTGTGAGCATATATTTCTTTTCATATCTGTTAAACACTTCAATTGCCATCGTAATCACCTCTCATCTATATTTTGTAATTATATGGTAATTAAAATTTGTGTTCAAATTATGTAAAAAGTGCGTAAAAAAAGTGACTTCTTAGTCAGAAGCCACTTTTATAATTTATTAGTATGTTAATCCTGCTTTACATGCACATCGAGCTGGTTAAATGGAATCTCAATGCCATTCTTGTCAAATTCCTGCTTAAATCTTTCAAGGAATATAAATCTTGTGTCCCAATAAGCATCCTGGTTAACCCAGCATCTTGTCTCAAGCGTAACACAGCTTTCATCCAATGATTTGACAATAACATCAATGCCTTTGTCTTTAAGCACAAGAGGATAATCCTCTATAATCTGCCTGAGTACTGCCTTTGCCTTAGTTACATCACTTCCATAGCCAATTCCAACTGCAATATCAAGTCTTCTTATACCGCCGGCTCCTACATTGATAATATTAGAGTTAGCGAGTGCACCATTAGGCATCATAACCATCTTGTTATCTATCATTCTAAGCTTTGTATAGAGAATATCTATGGATACAACTGTTCCTTCACAGCTTCCAGATACAATATAATCTCCAACCACAAATGGCTTAAACAGAAGAATCAGTATTCCGCCTGCCATATTAGAAAGGCTTCCCTGCAATGACATACTGAGTGCCAGTGCCGCAGAACCAAACACAGCAATAAGAGATGCCGTCTGGAATCCTAATATATCAAGTATTATCAGCAGTACAACTGCATATATGCCGGCTTTGATAAATGAACTTATGAATTTGATTACACCGACATCAAATCCTGCCTTGTCCAATGCTTTAGCAGCTATCTTTAATACCCATTTAATAAGATATTTTGATAACTTCCATATTATCAGGGCTATGATAATATCAATCACCTTGGCAACTGCCGTGTCCGCAAACTGCGTAATCATGTTAGTCATATTCTCTTTGTTAAAGAAAGCTTTTGCCTCATCTGCTCTCTCTGCCACCTCACCGGTCTGCACTTCAAGCATAAAATTATAAAATATTGTATTTAATAACATATTTTATATCTCCCTGAACCTATTATTTAATCTTCTTTAATGCGTCAAGCTTCTTTTTAGCATCAAGCTCTATCTGCTCACAGCGTTTTTTCGCCTCATCCGCCTGCTTTTCAGCCTCTTTGCTCGCATTAGCCGCATCAAGAGCCGCTTTATACGCTTTCTGCTCTGCTTCCTTGGCAGCCTGTGCAGTAAGTCTTGCCTCTTCCTCTATCTCTTTAGCCTTGAGAGCCTTCTGCTTTGCCTGTTCAAGAGCCGCCTTAGTCTCATATATGATAGCATTTTCTTTCTTTTCTATATCTGTGTATGGCTCATATACAAGATAGCACACATCAAGTCCTGCAAGCTCCAGTAAGATAGAATTATCCAGTCCGTCAGATTCTTCACTGACAGACTTATATGTCACACCTGTAACTGCATCTGTGTACTTGCCCTCACGAGGCACTCCCATCTTGAAATCTTTTCTGTCAACAGGCGTAAAGTTAGCAACACACAGCACCATGCTGTCATCTGATGCAAATCTTGCAAAAGATAAAACAGTCTCATCTGAACGGTTATCATTAACCCATGTAAAGCCAGCAGGATTATTATCTAGTTCATATAAAGCTGTGTTCTCTATATATATTTTATTGAGTGTTGCTATATAATCTTCTATACCTTCACATTCCTTGTAATTGACAAGTTTCTTACCCGGATATGCATACATATAGGCAATTGCATTCTTAGCATGTGCTTTTGCAAGGACATTCGCAGCATCTTCTTCCATATTCTCAGGAACTGGAGCTGACTGTGCAAGAAGTCCTCTCTCCCATCCATATCCGTCTCTTGAAAACTCAACAATGAAATCTTCACTGTACTGGTAAAGCATACTGTATGTAAGCTTGTCATACTTGCCTTTTCTAAACAGTGGGTCTGTCGTATAGAAATCCATAAAATCCTTCTTCCAGCCATCATTCCACTGATAATCGAACCCAAGTCCGTCATGCTTGATGTCTCCTGTAACCATTGTCCAGATACTGCTCTCCTCAGCAGTCATAAGCACCTGTCTGTCAATCTTGTCTATATATTTTCTTATGCCCTTGATAAACTCAACTGCATCAAGATTCTCTTTACCGCCATAGATATTAGTCTTCCACTCACCGGCATTCTTGCCATAATCAAGATAAAGCATTGATGCCACTTCCATCATTCTTATGCCATCAACCTTAAACTGTTTAACCCAGTAATCAACTGTTGAGCAAAGATATGAGCGCACCTGTGGCTTTGAATAATCATATGATGAACATTTAAGCTCTGGATGGTTAGCCATGTCAGTATCACACACATCATAGAGGTGTGTTCCATCATAATACACAAAGCTTCCCAGTCCCTGCTCCATGAATGCCAGATTGCAGTCCATAATAACCGCAATGCCATTCTTATGGAATTCATCAATAACACTCTTTAGCAGGTCACTTTCAATTCGTGGATTAACGCACATATTGCCTGCTGATATACCATCTTTTTTGTCAATGCTTGCCACTATTCCTGACAGCTCAACACAGTTAAATCCCATATTTTTAACTTTTTCAACACATTCTTTAGCAAGAACTGCATCTGCATCAAGCTCACATATTGCAAGCGGCTTATCCTTGGCAAAATCTGCCCTCCAGCTATCATCATCCCATATATACTCACATTCAGGATTATTGTCACCTGTATAGTATGGGTCAGCCTTTTTAACTGTCTGTCCATCCTTTAACTTAATCTCATAGCAGTACTTCTGTGTATCTGTTATTCCCGGAATAAACAACTGGAATATTCCTGCCTCGTCACTGTTCATCTGGCAGATTCGTCCATCCCAGTTATTAAAATCTCCCACAACGCTCACACGTCTTGCATTCGGTGCCCAGACTGTATACAATGTACCTTCTATGCCATCAAGCTCTGTGATATGTGCTCCCATATACTCATATGCGTTAAAAGCTGTTCCTGCAAGAAACTTCTTCTTATCAGCAGCCTTAAGCGATACATTAAAGCTGTATGGGTCATAATATGTGCGCATCTGGCCTGATACATCTTCAACTGTAATACTGTATTTTACAGCTTTTTTAGATGATATAAGCACTGCAAAATATCCAGCCTCATCCACCTTCTCACAGACATGCTTTTTATTATCTGTAAGAGTTGTGACTGTCACCTCAACCGCATCTGGTCTGAAAATCTGTATAAGAAATCCCTGTCTGCACACATGTCCACCAAGCAATTCTCCCGGATTAGTGCAGTCTGCATATGTTATTCCCTCTATCTCCGGCCAGTTCATAAGATCATATACCTTACTCTTCATACACCCCTCCTGTATATATTCAGCTTTATATATTGTTCTTCATCCATGTCTCAAATAAACCAGTCCATGCAAACACTTCTGGCTGGTAATGTTTTCCATCTTTTGTGTCTGTCTCTTTCGTTCCAAGTCCAAGTCCATGGCTTCCATTAGGGAAGATATGAAGCTCAAACGGCACTCCATTAGCCCTTAAAGCCATCGCAAACTGCAGTGAGTTCTCAACTGGAACCGCACCATCTGACACTGTGTGCCATAAGAATGTCTTAGGTGTATCACCTGACACTCTTTTTACCAGGTTAACCGAATCAATAAGCTCGTCATATCTGTCACCAAGGAGTCTTTCAAATGATGCTCTGTGAGCAAATCTGTCGCTTGTAAGGACTGAATATCCAAGCAGCATTCCATTCGGCTTTACCCTGTCAGAATCAATGCCTTTATAATCAAGGAATGACTTTAACTCTGGCTGGTTATACATTGTTCCAAGACATGCAGCAACATGACCGCCTGCTGAAAATCCTGCAACTATAATCTTATCAGGGTCAACATCCCACTCGTCTGCATGTTCTCTTACATAATCAACTGTGTATGCCAGTTCATATAAAGCACATGGAAATTCATTAGGCATCAGACTGTATCTTAGAATAACTGCATTCATCCCGATATCAAGCATTTTAACCGCTATAGCCTCGCCCTCTCTTGGAGAGTGATGATGATATCCACCACCCGGACATATAATCATAAGCGGTCTCTTAAATGGCTTCTGGTCATTCGGATACATCTCTTTAATATATGTTGTTATTGTTGCCCTGCTCTCATCATGCTTTATACCTAATTTTTCATAATCAATATCTACATCTATAACTTCGTGTATCAACCTTAATACCTCCATAAAATTTAGGCAAAGCCCCTTCTAGACTTTGCCTAATTAATCGCAATTAATCTATTCTATGTATGAAAATACCACTTCTAAGCTTTGGCTCGAACCATGTTGACTTAGGCGGCATAAGTCTGCCGGCATCTGATACTGCAAACAGCTCTGATATAGATGTCGGATACATAGAAAATGCAGCCTTACAGTCAGAATTACATCTTCTTACCAATTCATCAAGGCCTCTGATTCCACCTACAAAATCAATTCTCTGGTCTGTCTTAGGGTCTTTGATTCCCAATACCGGCTCAAATAAATTATTCTGTAATATAGCAACATCAAGCCCATCAACAGCATCATCTGATAATATCTCACTCTTAGCTGTGAGCGTATACCATCTGCCAGACAGATACATGCCATATGTGCCTTTCTTAGCTTGTGCAACAGGAGTCTCTGAACCTTCCACTGTGAAATGTTCACTTATCTTATCAATAAACTGCTCATCTGTTAATCCGTTCAAATCTTTGATTACTCTGTTATATGGAAGAATCTTTAACTCTTCATCCGGGAACAGGACTGAGAGGAAATAATTAAATTCCTCACTGCCAGTATAGCCAGGATTCTGCTCACGTCTCTTTAAGCCAACCTTAACCGCTGAAGCTGCCCTGTGATGGCCATCAGCAATATATATCGAATCAATTCCAGCAAATGCATGGTTTACATTTCCAACAAGTTCCTTGTCTGTCATCTTCCACACCTGATGTCTGATTCCATCAGGAGATGTGAAATCATACAGACAGTCTGTCTGCTTAGTCTTATTCACAGCATCCGTTATAACACTGTCAGCTCTGTATGCAAGGAATATAGGGCCAGTCTGTGCTCCAAGAGTATCAACATGGTTAATTCTGTCTAACTCTTTGTCCGCTCTTGTATTCTCATGCTTCTTGATAACATTATTCAGGTAGTCATCTATAGATGCACACGCAACAAGTCCCGTCTGTGTCCTGCCATCCATAGTAAGCGCATATATATAATATGTCGAATCCGTATCTGTTATAAATGTTCCATCAGCTACACGCTCCTCAAACAATTCCTTTGCCTTATCGTATACCTGCTGTGAATACATATCAACCGACTCATCAAACTGTGTCTCTGCCCTGTCTATAGCAAGAAAGGACTGAGGCTCTCTCTTAACCTCCTGCGCTGCTTCCTTTCTGTTATACACATCATATGGAAGAGCTGCAACTTTATCCACAATACTCTCATTAGGTCTTACACATACAAAAGGTCTGACATCTGCCATAAGTATACCTCGCTCTCTTAAGAATTAAGTTTTGCTGTAAGTTCTTTCAATTCATCTGATATCTCAACTACCTCGCCAACAGTATGGCTGTTCTGCTCACTTATTTGGAATGTATCATTAGCATGTGCAGAAACCTCCTCAGATATGGCTGATATAGTAGATACGCTGTCAACAATGTCTTTGTTAGCCTTGGCAAGCTTTTCAACGATATCCGATAACATCTTGGAACTCTCATCAATGCTTGATGAACTTGATTTAATCTGATTGAAGCTCTCTTCTGTATTAACAGCGGCCTCATGCTGTCCACTTATCTCTTCTACCATCTTGGCTGTAACATCAACAACTCTGTTGATTGCATCTGATACATTGCCAATCATATCTGTTATCTTGACAGTGGCATCCTGTGTCTCGCCTGCCATCTTGGAAATCTCTGTCGCAACAACTGCGAAGCCCTTACCAGCCTCACCAGCTCTTGCCGCCTCTATACTCGCATTAAGTGCAAGAAGGCTTGTCTGTGATGTAATTCCGGTAATTATATCAACAACTGAATTCATATCAGACATAATAGCTTTGAGCTGCTCTAACTCATTAGTTACCATCTTACCATCTTCAACTGATGTATTAACACGCTCAATAAGTACTGATACGTTATTATTACCCTGTGAAACAGCGCTCTGCGATTCCATGATATCTGTTATAATCTGGTCTGTACTGCCTCTTACATCATCTACCTTATGCTGTATATCCTCAGTCATCTCAAGCTGCTTCTGTACGGCTTCTGCTGTATCACCAGAACCAACTGTAACCTCATGCATAGCTTCTCTTGTTGCACTAATTGCCTCATCAAGCTCTTTAATCTTAGAATCAATCACATGGATACGCTCACCCATTTTATCAGCGACCTCCATTGTGTTGTGAAGAATCGCTGCGGTCTTATCACCATGTTCTTTAATCTTTTTAAGCTTGGCATTGTTATTCTGCTCAAGCACTCTGCTTGAATACATTGAATATGCCGCGATTATAATCATAACAATAATCTGAATCTCTAATCCTGCAAGATTATCCATCGTGTATACACCATTTTTAATAAAAATCACTGCCTGTACGCAGTTAACTAATACACAGCACACATTGACTGGTATTGAGAATTTATAATCATTAAATACCGATATAGCTATAAACATAGGAACTACATATGTAAATGCAAGAGTATTATTCGTTGTCATCATAATAAATATGTAGAATAAACCAAAACCATATCCAAGAACATGCTTAACCATAGTTGTGTCATGCTTTCTGTTATAGAAAAGCCACTCCAGTGCAGGTGCAGCCATTCCGATAACTATTGTAAGCAGAACATACGGCAATGTTCTTGCGCCTTTAAAATATTCCATAATATATGCCAGTGATATAACAATAATCTCCACTGTATGACAGATTGCAGCCGTTTTATTGCATCTTGCCAGTTCCTGATTAATCTCTGGCTCTGTCTGAATATCAGCATTGCTGTATTCTTCAGCTCTCATTTCTTTAACCTCCATGTACAAATATAAATAATTATACAGTACCCCACTTTAATTGTAAAGCTAATAGAAGTCTTACAGACTGCCATAAGCAATCCATAAGACTTCTATAAAGAAATACATTTATTTACTTAACAACACGTACTTTGATAACGCCGTCAATAGCATTGAGCTTGCTTACAACATCATCTGAAACTGCTGTTGAAACATCAAGAAGTGAATATGCATAATCGCCTCTTGACTTGTTAGCCATCTCTTCTATATTAATACCAGCATCGCCCATAACACTTGTAATCTTGCTGATTACTGCTGGAACATTCTTATGACATATAGCAACACGTCCGATTGATGAACATATACCCATGTCGCAGGCTGGATAATTAACGGAATTAACGATATTACCATTCTCGATGAAGTTTCTTAACTCCTTAACAGCCATAACTGCACAGTTATCCTCTGCTTCCTCTGTTGAAGCACCAAGGTGAGGAAGAACGATAACGCCCTCCTGACCAGCAGTTGTTGTGTTAGGGAAATCTGTAACATACTTGGCAACCTTGCCTGACTTGATTGCATCAAGAATAGCTGGCTCATCAACAAGGACATCTCTTGCACAGTTAATAACAACTGTACCCTTCTGCATCATATCAAATGCAGCCTTGTTAATCATTCCCTTAGTACTGTCAAGTGCTGGAACATGAATTGTAATGTACTCACACTCTTTGTAGATATCTTCTACATTAACAATGTGCTTAACCTCACTTGAAAGGTTCCATGCAGCATTAACAGAAAGGTATGGGTCATAACCATATACTTCCATGCCAAGGCTTATAGCAGCATTGGCAACAAGCTGTCCGATAGCGCCAAGACCGATAACACCGAGCTTCTTGCCCTTAATCTCCTTACCAGCGAATGCCTTCTTAGCCTTCTCTGCTGACTTGGCAATATCAGCATCATCCTTATTAGCCTTAACCCAGTCGATACCACCGATTAAATCTCTTGATGCAAGAAGCATAGCTGCAAGAACATGCTCCTTAACCGCATTAGCATTAGCACCTGGTGTATTGAATACAACGATACCTGTATCAGCACATTTATCAAGAGGAATATTGTTAACACCAGCACCAGCTCTTGCTATTGCAAGAAGTCCTGCTGGAAGCTCCATATCATGCATCTTGGCACTTCTTACAAGAACTGCCTGAGACTCTTCAAATGAAGCAGATGTATTATAATCACTTGAAAATAAATCAAGACCTACAGAAGCGATATTATTAAGACAATTAACATTAATCATTACTTTGTATTCTCCTTTTCAAACTTTCTCATGAATTCTACAAGCTTCTCAACACCCTCGATTGGCATAGCGTTGTATATAGATGCTCTCATACCACCGACTGTTCTGTGACCCTTAAGGTTAACAAAACCAGCTTTTGTTGCCTCTTCAACGAACTTAGCATCAAGTTCCTTATCACCTGTTACAAAAGGTACGTTCATAAGAGAACGATCTTCCTTAACAACTGTTCCCTTAAACATCTTGCTCTCATCAAGGAAATCATAAAGAATCTTAGCCTTCTTCTCGTTATGAGCCTTCATAGCACTAAGGCCGCCCATCTTCTTAATCCACTTGAATACCTTTCCGCAGATATAGATATTATAGCAAGGAGGTGTATTGTATAACGAATCATTGTCTGCCTGTGTCTTCCACTTAAGCATTGTTGGTGTTCCAGGAAGTACATCATCTGTTATGAGGTCTTCTCTGATAATAGCGATAACAACACCTGCTGGTCCAATGTTCTTCTGAACGCCGCCGTATACAACGCCGTACTTAGTTACATCCATTGGCTCTGATAAAAAGCATGATGAAACATCTGATACAAGAATGTGGCCCTTTGTATTAGGAAGAGTCTTATACTTAGTACCATAGATTGTGTTGTTCTCACAAATGTATACATAGTCAGCATCTTCTGGAATATCAAGATCTGAACAATCTGGAATATATGAGTATGTCTTATCCTCAGACGAAGCTACAGCAACTGCATCTCCGTAAATCTTAGCTTCCTGAAATGCCTTCTTAGCCCACTGGCCTGTGATTATGTAAGCTGCCTTCTTGTTCTTCATAAGATTCATAGGAACCTCTGCAAAGAACTGCGATGCACCACCCTGAAGGAACAACACCTTATAGTTATCAGGTATGTTTAAAAGATCTCTTAAATCCTTCTCAGCTTCCTTGATAATGTTGTCATAAACCTTGGAACGATGGCTCATCTCCATTACAGACTGTCCACTGCCCTGATAATCAAGCATCTCGTCTGCCGCTTCTCTTAATACCTCTTCAGGTAACACTGCTGGACCTGCACTAAAATTATAAACTCTTGCCACTTTTCTTTCCTCCTATAATTAAGCCGCTGATGCGGTTATTAACGTATTGTTAATATAATACATCTAACTTGACAAAGTTACAACAAATAATATTCCAAATAACTACTGATTATTCTTTGCATCTATGTCTTTTCTGTCAAATGCATCCGAAATTGGAGCACCTGGTGCAACCATTGGGAACACCTTGTCATCCTTTGCAATCTCACACTCAATAACACATGGTATATTGAGCTCTATTGCCTCTTTCAACGCACTGTTGAATGATTCTATATCACTTACTCTGTAAGCCTTGGCACCCATTCCTTCTGATACCTTGACAAAATCTGTCACATCATCAAGAACAGTTGAAGAATATCTCTTGCCATAGAAAAGATCCTGCCACTGTCTTACCATTCCAAGAACATGGTTATTAAATATAATCTCTATAACAGGGATATTATATCTTGTAGCAGTTGCAAGCTCATTCATGTTCATTCTGAAACATCCATCACCTGCAATGTTGATAACAACCTTGTCCCTGCATCCAACCTTGGCACCTATAGCCGCACCAAGTCCATATCCCATAGTACCAAGTCCACCTGATGTAAGAAGTGTTCTTGGCTTCTTGTATACATAATGCTGTGCTGCCCACATCTGATGCTGTCCAACATCTGTTGATATGATTGCATCGCCATTAGTTATCTTATATATATTCTCCATTATCAATGGGCCATTAAGACAGTCTGTTCTGTATGCCATTGGATATTTCTTTTTAAGCTCGTCAATATGGGCAGTCCACTCACTGTGGTCTAACTGCTCAAGCTTGGCATTGACACGCTTAAGAACTTCAAGAGCATCACCTATAACCGTAGCATCTGTCTTAATATTCTTATTAATCTCTGCCTCATCAATATCAAATTGTAAAATCTTGGCATTGCTTGCAAACTTTTTTGCATTGCCTGTAACTCTGTCTGAGAAACGTGCTCCTATTACAATAAGAAGGTCGCACTCTGAAACTCCGAAGTTAGATGCCTTAGTTCCATGCATACCGAGCATTCCTGAATATAATGGGTCTGAGCCATCAAATGCACCTTTACCCATAAGTGAATCTGCAACTGGCGCATTAATCTTATGAACAAATCTTGCAAGCTCGTCAGATGCACCCGATGCAATAACACCACCACCGACAAATACATATGGCTTCTTAGCTGCTTTGATAAGCTCTACTGCCTTCTCAACATCCTCTTCCTTGATTGTATCTGTCTGTCTCTCTATAAGCTTAGGTGTCTCTTTAATGTAGTCATACTCTGCTGCTGTGACGTCCTTAGTGACATCAATAAGTACAGGACCTGGTCTTCCTTCCTTGGCAATTCTGAATGCCTCTCTTATAACATCCGCAAGGTCTGCTATATCCTTAACAATGAAGTTATGCTTTGTTATAGGCATTGTTATTCCCTGAATATCAACCTCCTGGAAGCTGTCCTTACCAAGAAGTGGTACTGTAACATTACATGTTATGGCTACAACTGGAATAGAATCCATATACGCTGTAGCTATACCTGTTACAAGATTAGTAGCACCAGGGCCAGATGTCGCAAGACATACGCCAACTTTGCCTGTCGCCCTTGCATATCCATCAGCAGCATGTGATGCACCCTGCTCATGTGATGTAAGAATATGTGTTATCTCATCTGAATGCTTATAAATAGCATCATATACATTAAGGATTGCACCACCCGGGTAACCAAATATAGTATCTACCCCCTGCTCCTTAAGACATTCAACAATTATCTCTGAACCATTCAATTTCATGGATTCATCTTCCTTTCAACTATACTTTATCTATAATTATTCCTCATCAGGATTCTTCATGATAGCGCCTCTGTTACCTGATGTAACCATAGCTGCATATCTCTTTAAGTATCCTGTATTAACCTTAGGTTCTCTTGGCTGCCATTTAGCCTTTCTTGCGGCAAGCTCCTCATCTGATACCATAAGTTCAAGCTTGAACTCTGGGATATTGATGCTTATCATATCGCCTTCCTCAACAAGAGCGATAGGGCCGCCTACTGCTGCCTCTGGTGAAACATGTCCGATAGAAGCACCACGGCTTGCGCCTGAGAAACGTCCATCTGTGATAAGCGCAACGCTTGAGCCAAGTCCCATACCAGCTATAGCTGATGTAGGATTTAACATCTCTCTCATACCAGGGCCGCCCTTAGGACCTTCATATCTGATAACAACAACATCACCTTCTACAATCTTACCACCCTTGATTGCCGCAATAGCATCCTCTTCACAGTCGAATACTCTGGCTGGACCTGTGTGTACAAGCATCTCCTCAACAACTGCTGAACGCTTAACAACTGAGCCGTCTGGTGCAAGATTACCAGAAAGTACTGCAAGACCACCTGTCTTAGAATATGGATTATCGACTGGTCTTATAACCTCTGGATTAAGATTCTTGGCATCCTTGATATTCTCGCCAACAGTCTTGCCTGTAACTGTTATACAGTCTCTGTTAAGTAATCCAAGGTCATCAAGCTCTTTCATGACTGCATATACACCACCAGCTTCATTGAGATCTTCCATATATGTAGGACCTGCTGGAGCAAGGTGACAAAGATTAGGTGTCTTTGCATTAATCTCATTAGCAAACTTAATATCAAAATCAAATCCAACTTCATGTGCGATAGCTGGAAGATGAAGCATACTGTTAGTTGAACATCCGAGAGCCATATCAACTGTAAGAGCATTAAGGATTGCTTCCTTAGTCATGATATCTCTAGGTCTTATGTTCTTCTTTAACATATCCATGACTGCCATACCTGCATGCTTAGCAAGTCTGATTCTGTCAGAATATACAGCAGGAATTGTACCATTGCCTCTAAGTCCCATACCAAGAGCCTCTGTAAGACAGTTCATTGAGTTAGCTGTATACATACCTGAACATGAACCGCATGTTGGACATACTTTCTGCTCGTATTCACGAACCTGCTCCTCTGTCATAGCTCCTGCGGCATATGAACCAACTGCCTCAAACATTGATGATAAGCTTCTCTTTCTTCCATCAACCTTACCGGCAAGCATAGGGCCGCCGCTTACAAATACTGTTGGCACATTAACTCTGGCTGCTGCCATAAGAAGTCCAGGAACGTTTTTGTCACAGTTAGGAACCATAACAAGTGCATCAAACTGATGCGCTGTTGCCATACACTCTGTTGAGTCAGCTATTAAATCTCTTGTAACAAGAGAATACTTCATGCCTACATGTCCCATCGCAATACCATCACATACTGCTATAGCCGGGAATACTACTGGAACACCGCCAGCCTCTGCAACACCAAGCTTAACCGCATTAACAATCTTATCAAGATTCATATGTCCTGGAACAATCTCATTATATGAACTTACGATACCAACTAATGGCTTGTCCATCTCTTCCTCTGTGAATCCTAACGCATTAAATAATGAACGGTGAGGTGCCTGCTGCATCCCCTTTTTAACATTATCACTCTTCATATATATCTCCATTCTGCTGTATACAGCTATTAATTATATTCTCTCAGCTATAAGGTCGCCCATCATAGTTGTACTGCACTGTGTCATTCCGTCTGACATAATATCTATAGTTCTGTAATTCTCCTTGAGAACCTGTGCAACTGCTGCTTCCACTGCATCTGCCTCTTTGTCAAGGTCAAGTGAATATCTTAACATCATAGCTGCACTAAGTATTGTTGCTATTGGGTTAGCAATATCTTTGCCTGCAATATCTGGTGCTGAACCATGGCTTGGCTCATATAATCCAAGCTTAGTCTTACCAAGACTTGCTGATGAGAGCATTCCGATTGAACCTGTTATCATACTTGCCTCATCAGATAAGATATCACCAAACATATTCTCTGTAAGAATTACATCAAACTGTCCCGGATTCATGACAAGCTGCATAGCGCAGTTATCAACAAGCATGTTAGTCACCTCAACCTCTGGATAGTCCTTTGCAACCTCTGCAACAACCTTTCTCCAGAGTCTTGATGAATCAAGAACATTAGCCTTATCAACGCTGACAAGCTTCTTGCGGCGTTTCATGGCAATCTCAAAGCCCTTGATTGCTATTCTTCTTATCTCTTCTTCATTATATGTAAGAGTATCAACGGCTGTCATAACACCGTTAACCTCCTCTGTATGTCTTTCACCAAAATAAAGACCACCAGTTAACTCTCTCATGATAACCATATCGAATCCGTCACCGATAATCTCATCCTTTAATGGACATGCATCCTTTAATTCATTATAAAGATATGCTGGACGGATATTGGCAAACAGCTCAAGATCCTTACGAATCTTTAAAAGACCTGCTTCTGGTCTTAAATTAGGTGCAACATCATACCATCTTGAATTACCCACATTACCACCGACAGCACCAAGCAAAACTGCATCTGAAGCCTTGGCAGTCGCAACTGCCTCATCAGTAAGTGGAACGCCACATGCATCAATTGAACATCCACCCATCAGAATCTCTGTATAGTTGAATTCATGTCCAAAACGCTCCCCAACCTTATCAAGGACTTTTCTTGCTTCTCTTACTATCTCTGGTCCAATGCCATCACCTGGAATCAGTGTAATATTATAACCCATAGTATCCCTCCATATATCTTACATCATAGTATATATTTAATAAACTACATCTTTTATATATTACCTTATAAAGCCATATTTTTCAACTATAATTATCCTAATGCAACCACACATGCCACATTATGCACTTCGCTAAATCTGAAAATGCGTCCCTTGAAACATACATCATAAATGTACATATCAAGAGACGCATAAAATGCATAAATATTACTGCTCGCTTGAAGCTGCTGCTGGCTTTTCAACCTGCTCAATAGCACTCTTTCTCATTGAGATACGGCAGTTCTTGTTATTACCAAACTCTACAATAACATCATCATCTGTTATATCAATAACAACGCCATAGAATCCGCTTGTTGTAAGAACATAATCTCCCTTTTCAATAGAATCCATAAGCTGTTTCTGCTTCTTCTGTGGTCTGACAGCGAGAAAATACATTAACGCAATAATAACTACAACGTAAACTATAAGAACAACGCTCTGCATAATAATCCTCCAAATATTGTATTCACGTTAAAATAATTAACAGTGTTAATAATAACCTAAAAAGTTACTAATGTCTAGCACTTTATAAAGTCTTAAGAAGTTCAAGTCTTTCTTTCTTGAATGAGCTGTAATTGCCCTCATCAATCGCATTTCTGATATCTTCCATAAGATGATTGTAGAAATACAGATTATGGATAACACAAAGTCTCATTCCAAGCATCTCTTTTGCCTTTAACAGATGTCTTATATAAGCTCTTGAATACTGGCACGCCTCACACTGGCATCCCTCTTCAATCGGCCTGTCATCCTTCTCATACTGTGCATTGAAAAGATTAATCTTGCCAAACTTTGTATACACATGCCCGTGGCGTCCATTTCTTGATGGGTATACACAGTCAAAGAAGTCAATACCTCTGTCTACAGCCTCTAAGATATTAGCCGGTGTACCAACACCCATAAGATATGTTGGCTTATCCTCTGGAAGATATGGAACAGTCTCATCAAGCACATGGTACATCTCCTCATGTGTCTCACCAACAGCAAGTCCGCCTACAGCGTAACCATCAAGGTTCATCTCAGATATTCGCTTTGCATGGTCAATTCTGATATCTGTATAGATTGCTCCCTGATTGATACCAAAAAGAAGCTGGTCAGGATTAACTGTATCTGGAAGCGAATTAAGTCTGTCCATCTCCTTCTTGCATCTTTCAAGCCATCTTGTTGTCCTGTTAACAGAATTAATAATATAATTCTTGTCCGCCTTGGCTGGCGCACATTCATCAAATGCCATGGCAATTGTAGAACCAAGGTTAGACTGTATCTGCATACTCTCCTCTGGCCCCATGAATATCCTGTGTCCATCAATGTGAGAATTGAATGTAACGCCCTCTTCTTTAATCTTTCTTAATCCTGCGAGTGAGAATACCTGAAATCCGCCTGAATCAGTAAGGATTGGCCTGTCCCAGTTCATGAACTTATGAAGTCCGCCCATCTCCTTAATAAGCTTATCTCCCGGTCTTACATGAAGATGATAAGTATTGGACAACTGAACCTGTGTACCTATCTTTTTAAGATCCATTGTAGACACAGCACCCTTAATCGCAGCAACTGTACCGACATTCATAAACACTGGTGTCTGTATTGTTCCATGTACTGTCTGGAGTTCTCCTCTTTTTGCTCTTCCGTCTTTTTTAATTAACTTATACATATCTCTTTTCCCGTCTTATATATTCTTATAAAAGTCTACAATTCTGTCCATTCTTGCTGTCATATTCTCAAATATCTGGTCAACCAGTGCGATAGCAGCCATAGCCTCAACAACCACAACAGCTCTTGGAACTATCATTGGATCATGTCTTCCCTTGATTGATACCTCTATCTCTTCACCATTCTTATTAACTGTGTCCTGAATTGATGTGATAGATGGAGTTGGCTTAAATGCTGCCCTGAACACTATATCAGAGCCATCACTCATGCCTCCAAGGATTCCTCCTGCATGATTAGTCTTCTTGACAACCCTGCCGTCTTTCATGGCAAATGCATCATTGTTAGATAACCCTGTAGCTTTAGCCACTTCAAATCCATCGCCAATCTCAAATCCCTTGACCGCTCCTATTGAAGTCACAGCCTTGGCAAGTGTTGAACTTAACTTGTCAAACACCGGTTCACCAATTCCCGGCATAACGCCTGTTATAACGCACTCGACAATTCCTCCGACAGAATCACCTTTGTTCATTATCTCCTGCGCACGCTTCTCAACCTCTGCCGCTGCCTGCTCATCCGGCATATTAAATGGATTCTCACTCATCTGGGAAAGATTGAACCTGTTATAATCAATCGCAACTCCTGCAATCTCTTTTGAATATGCATTAACACTTATGCCTAACTGTGCAAGAATCTTCTTAGCCACTGCTCCTGCGGCGACTCTGCCTATTGTCTCACGTCCAGAACTTCTTCCGCCGCCTCTGTAGTCCCTGAAACCATATTTTTCGTCAAATGTATAATCAGCATGTCCCGGTCTGTAATACTGCGCTATCTCAGAATAATCAGATGACCTCTGTGTCTTATTCATAACAGCCATTGATATAGGTGTACCTGTTGTCTTACCCTCAAACAAGCCTGACATAATACACACCTCGTCAGCTTCCTTACGTGGTGTAGTAAATTTAGACTGTCCCGGCTTACGTCTGTTAAGCATCTGCTGGACATCTTCTGTTGATAAGGAAAGTCCTGCCGGACATCCGTCAATCACCACGCCAAGCCCCTCTCCATGGGACTCGCCCCATGTCATTATCTTAAATCTGCTGCCAAATGAAGAACCAGCCATATCATACCAACCTTTCCATCTAATAATACATTTTGCCAAATCACTATCGGTGATTTTAACATTATTTAATCATATTATCAATTCTTTTCTTAAGAGGCGCAAGCGAACCCATGCGCCCTGCCGCATCATCTGACAGTTGTGCCATGCTGTCTGCCTTAGATGAATTGCCGGATGTCCCATACACCTTTCTATAGAAGTTTGCTTTGTAATAATCTGCTACAGCCATACTCTCATACAGCTCTTTATTACTGTCATCTGCCTTTTTCGTATCATCAAGTATGAATTCATTACGGCTCGTATAATTGACTGCCTTGCCATATTCTCCATTCTTATAACATTCCATAAGCCTGTATGAGCTCCACAAACTGTTATTGTCATTGCGTTCCTCTGTCACTGCGATTATAACCGCCGCATTGAGCACGACAAGTATAACAATTATAACATCCATGATTATAAGCTTTTTTCTGGTCTTTTTCCCACCAATATTATGTCTGGCATCACTTTTCATCAGTAATACTCCTCTCAATAAGACACTTGCTGATTCTCGCTTCTGAATATGTGCTTATATTCTTAATATCTTCATCTGTCAGATGATAATACTTTTTCAGAAGTTTCCCCATATCTTTCTGCATGCACTCAAGATAAATTCTGTTCTCATCCGTTATAGTAACTTTTTTATCTTTATATGCTGTCATCTGTGTATAATAATAAAATTCTTCAAGATAACTGCTAAGATAGGCAACATCCTCTTCCTTAAGATTGGCATTGTCACCATCCATATGCATAAATCCTTCAGACCATTTAAAATATCTGGCTCCCATAAGCACTGAATACTGCTTTTCAAATGTATCATTATCAAGTGCATCTATAGAATCACTGTAATCAGACACCGCCTTATAATCGCCATTTTCAAGATACGAATATATAACATCATTAACCGACTGGCTGTTATTACTGATTGACGCTTTGGTGGCAGATTGCTTAAGCGGTTCTACCATAAATGCACCTATAAATCCAATTATAAAAAGAGCCGCTGCCACAGCGATAAGTGCTATCTTTTTTGATTTACCAGCATCTGTGGCAGAACGCACATAGGCATCTTTTTCAGCCTCATTAAAAGACTTGTCAAAATCTCTCATGTTCTTTTGATGTTGTCTCATATAATCGTTATCTTTATCTGCTTTCATTGATTAACTCTTCCCTGATCTGATTAAAATGTTCTACATCATTATGATGGTCATAAGCCTTTATCAAAGCAATTGCCGACACTATCAATGCCGCTGTAATCAACACAATCGCCAGCACCTTCACAACCTCTTTTATGACAAGTCCGGCTCTTATATCTGCAAGCTCTGACATTCTCTGTCTTAAACCCGCAAGACCTGTCATATATCTTTTTTCCTGTCCGTAGAAACTCGCTGAACCACAATATGGACACTCTGTCAGTTCACGGTCATACGATGCACCGCATGACGGACATATTATATTTACTTTATCACTCATACCTAATCACCCAACGCATCATGTCTTTCGATGCTCTCTTCAATAACAAGCTGTATCTGGCTGCTGCTCATGCTCCTTACAGCCAGTGCCTCCTCATCATTAATATAGAAATATGTCTTTAATATATTACCCATATTATCATAGATAGACTGTACCTTCTCGTCTGAATCTGCGCCCATTGCCAGCTTTCCATATATGTAATGAAGGTTATTCATGTCATAAAACTCATCAAGAAGACTGCACGCACCAGACAATGTCCTGTTCTTATCATATGTATTATCTGCTGCCAGATACTCTGTCACATAATTATTGATAAAAATATATAACTGTGCTGCTTCTATCTGCGGATGGTATTCAAGAAACGGACCATCAGCCCATCCGTCTATATTAATGCTCTCAGCATAATTAAAGAAACTGTAATAATCTTCATCTTCCCAGTATCTGTCAAGATTAGCTTTCACCTCATCCTCACGTTTTGCTGCATCACTCTGGATTTCAAAATAAGAATCATGACAAAGCAGATAAACCACCCCTGAAATAAACGTAACAACCAATACCGCCATGATTATTCCACGCACCAGAAACTTTACTGTATTAAGCTTCTGCTCGCTGATATACTGGTCTGCTTTATCTGTCTTTGCCTGATACCTGTCTGTGTCTTTCTGATACTGCTGTCCAATTGGATTATCCCTGCCACAATGCGGGCATATCTTATCAGTGAGTGCTACACTTCCTCCGCAATACCGGCAATGCATATTATCTTTCAACTCAAATCTCCTAAAATCAATTCATGTAAAATATAGCGCATATAAAAGCCCTGTGCTATAAGAACTTATCAAGTTCCCTCTCTACATCCGGCATCTTCTTTGGCTTTGGATTCTTATGTACCTTTCCCTGTGCTATAACCATTGACAGATTTCTAAGTGCCTTGACATCTTCCAGTGGATTGCCATCTGACACAATTATATCTGCCTGCTTTCCAGCTTCTATAGAGCCTGTTATATCATCAACACCCGCAAGCTTCGCATTAAGACTTGTTGCTGAGTACAGTGCAAATGCATTCGATACACCACAATATTTAACGAAATAATACAGCTCTCTCCACATATCATAATGTGTGATATATGGACATCCCACATCTGTTCCAAGTCCTACCGGTATGTCATTTTCCAGGCATGCCTTGGCGCAGTCAATTATTCCCTTAAACACAATGTTACCATTAAACTGCTGTTCCTCTGTTGCATGTGAAATGCTTCTGTCAAACAGCGCATATGGCAGTGCTGGTGAGATTGTTGATACATGGAAAGCTCCTCTTTCCTTAAATAACTCAATTATCTCATCTGTAGGTTCTGCTCCATGTTCAATAGAATCAACTCCGTTTTTCAGTGCTACAAGAACTCCTTCTGTCGACTCAACGTGTGCCGCAACTTTAAGTCCAAGCTTATGCGCTTCATCACATGCCGCCTTGACTAATTCAGGCTGCATTTTAAGCACTCCCGGCTCTCCCTTAACCTTGGCATCAAGCACACCGCCAGTTATCATAAGCTTGATAAGGTCTGGTTTATCTTCCGCAATTTTCCTTACATACATAACTGCCTCATCCACACTTGTCGCCTCGTACGCAAGCGAACCAGCCATGTGTCCCTCTGGAACAGAAACTGCCATATTGGAAGCAAGTACTCTTGGACCGTCAATCTTTCCAGCGACAACTTTATCACGGATTATTGTGTCATAATCTGCCACGCCACCGACTGTTCTTATTGTAGTAACACCACCTAACAGCTCCTGCTTTGCATATCCTTCGCACATTTTGACACCAATTCTGTTAGTCAGCGCATTGCTTGTTATCAGTTTAACAAGCTTTCTTACATCTGACTGCTTTTTCTTAGGTTTGCCGCTCGCTGGAAGGTGTACGTGAAGATTGATAAGTCCGGGACATATGTAACCGCCATTGCACTGGATTCTTTTCATGTCCTTTGGCACATCAATATTATTCACAATCGCTTCTATCATTCCATCATTGATTATTACAGCCTTGCCACTGACAGGCTTCATATCTATATGTCCATCAAGTATTATTCCATTAACGAGTGCATATCTCATATTATCTGCTCCCTCCTTACGTATTTTTTAATTATCGAGTATTGTTATGCTTTTTATAACTGGCTGGTTGGCATATGGAACTGTACCATTATTATCGGTTGGTTTTACGTTGGCACAGATGGCATCAACAACATCCATTCCATCTGTCACATAGCCAAATGCCGCATACTGTCCGTCCAGATTGGACTTATCAGCGTGCATTATGAAAAACTGTGAGCTTGCGCTGTCATAACTGCTTGAAGAACGTGCCATCGAAATAACTCCCCTCTTATGTGAAATGTTATTCTGCACGCCATTCTTAGAAAATTCACCTTTTATCTTGGTTCCTGAACCGCCTGTTCCGTCATGGTCAGGGTCGCCGCCCTGAATCATAAACCCACTCATAATTCTATGAAATGTGAGTCCGTCATAAAATCCTGATTTGGCAAGATTGACAAAATTGGTAACTGTTATTGGAGCTGTATCTGCATCAAGCGTGAGGCTGATTGTTCCATAATTGTTAACCTCTATCTTTGCATCAATCTTCCCTGTAAGATACTGCTGGTTATCTGTGTCTGCTGCCACATTGCCATCTGTATTTTTACTGCCACAGCCTGTTAACAGCATCAAAGCCGCTGTCATGGCCAGTATTATGCTTATATATTTTTTCATAGTGTTGTAATCTCCTTTACCTGATATCTAACTAATCCACGTTGCAAATCCAATGCATTTCTATAATCCACTTAAATCAATCCTATATATTGAATTTTCCAGTTCTATATTGTCCATAAACATAATCATGTATATCGGCATATATATTCTTTTGCCATCTATCTCTATATTGCCATCTGATAATATAAATGCCTGTTCAATATTATAATTATCACTGCCAAGGACATTATTAAGTGCTGAATGACGTTTATAATCTTTTCCCGATTTAACTTCCAATGGTGTAACTTTACCATTTAATTCAATAACAAAGTCAAGCTCACCCTGTTTTTTGCTGTTATAATAATATTCCTTATGGCCTTTAGTTAAAAGTTCCTGTGCCACTGCATTTTCAAATAAAGCCCCATTGTTGATAGAAGAATCTTTGTTAAGAATTGCCATTTTCACCTGGTTAGAATAGCAGCTTGTTAAAAGTCCCACATCAGAGAAAAACAATTTGAAAAGACTTCTATTCTCACTAATTATCAATGGAAGTTTAGGTTCGCTGACATTATATACAGGTATTGCAACTCCAGCATCTTTTAACCATAAAAAATCAATAGCTACCCGGTCATAACTAATGCCTTTTCCCAATGTATTAAGCTGGAACCGTTTATTTTTCTGGTCAAGCTGCCCAGGCATCATGTTATATATCTCCTGAAGTTTAAGCTTATACCTAATCTCATACTTAGTAAAATCCTGCTTATAGAGTCTGATTATTTTATTATGAATCTTTGCAACTCTGTTCAAATCATTAGTCTCAATGTACTCTTTCACCGCTTCTGGCATGCCGCCAATTATAAGATATAGATAAAACACATCAAGCATTTTGGAATGAATATAATCATCTACTGGCACTTTATTATCATAATTATCCTTAAGTGCAGATATCACATTATCTCCAACACCTAACGCACACGCAAATTCCTTGAAGCTGAGTGGATACATGTCAAAAACTGACATATAACCTACGGGGGCTGAGCGAAGGTCTGTCAGCTCTACACCTAAAAGAGAACCACTCATGATATACCTATAGCTTCCTTCTTCTACAAGAAACTTAATTCTTGTAACAATCTCTTTAAACTCCTGAATCTCATCTAAAAAAATAATTGTTTTTCCAGATTCCAATCTGCCTTTACCTGTCAGGCTCAAACGCATTGTTAAATCCTTAGTATCTTTAGCATTAGCAAATAAATCAACTAATTCTGGATTATCTATAAAATTCAGTTCAATATATGGAATTTTGCTTAACTCAAGGCATTCACGAATCAAATATGTTTTTCCTATCTGCCTTGCGCCAGTAATAAGAAGCGCATCCTTTCCATGCTCAATCCAGTTAATTACTGTATTCTTGGCTGTTCTTTCTATCATAACATATCACCATCCCAATATATATTATGTAACTTTTCCAACCTAATAATACATTAATTTTGCAACTTTTCCAACCAGTTTTTTGCTTATTTCGCAACTTTTCCAACCAGTTTTTTGTTGTTTTTGCAACTTTTCCAACCTTACCTTATTGGATAATGAATGAGGTTACATGTGTTATAATAAAACAAATTAACAGATTGGAATTTGGAGGTTGAGGTATGGAGAGGACAAAGAAAAACATTATGATTCTTTGTTATTCGTTTGCAATGATATGTGCGGTTACATTCAGCGCAAGATTTATCAAATACATAGATATTCTTGCACTTAGAATCACACTTCAAGTATTACTCAATATACTAAATGGTATAATTGCAGCCCTCTTATTTGGACTTTGGCATATCATCAATGGTAATATAATTCAAGTGTTATTCACCTTTGGAATTGGTCTGGTGTTTGGCTTTTCCAAGTATAAAATCAAAAATTGCGGATATATTGGGGTTTCATTAGCACACGGACTATACGATTTTTTGAATACCATTGTTAGAATGTTTATCGTTTACAGTTTTTGATTTCACTTAATGTAATATAAGTTCCTACTAATATTACCAATACCGATATAACTATCAATATAATTCCATACAATACTTTTTCCACTGTATATTTAATTTCATCCGAACACTCCTCTCCTATCTACCTCACTGATAAATTTTTCTATCAGTCTGTTTACTTCATCCGGCTTATCCGTATTGGAATTATGACCGGCATTTTTTATCCACTTAAGCGGTAAACCTTCCCTCTGATGCCATTTCTTATTATAGCTTTTGGCTGAGCCAGCTTTATCCTTTTCGCCACAGATAAGAAGTGCCGGACAACTGATATGATATGGCAGATCTGCTTTGATTGCCTCAGCAAGCATTCT
>ERZ1034763.202-NODE-202-length-33666-cov-6.866324_pt1 | contig 33666 bp, 30 predicted proteins | sample MGYA00520701_ERZ1034763 | MGnify/ENA primary metagenome ERZ1034763 (study PRJEB33766, sample SAMN09781707) | gut metagenome | biome: gut microbiome | host: Homo sapiens | place: Madagascar | study: EMG produced TPA metagenomics assembly of the PRJNA485056 data set...
GATTTGCTTACAGCTTCCTTCAGATTCTACCTCGCGATAGACACCCTTGCTGTTCAGCTATACACTTCCCACTACCTGGGCATGTTCGGGACTTACACCCGTTAGAGCGCGCCCATGGCGCGCAAACTAAAATAAAGCCATACATTTTCATGTACAGCTTTAAAAACTGGAAGTTAACGCTTCCATACCATTATCTGTATAATTCATACATCAATCTATCCATGATTAACATCAAACCCTAATCTTTTAACATATGGATACCACCAGTATACAAGATAATATGTATCTGAATTAAGTTTATTCATCCACTTCTTTTTCGTAAGGCTTCCCTCAACTATAACAGTAGATAATGTAACTATCTGTTTTTCTCCAGGTTTTATCGTATATTTATAAACTCCTCCTTCAGGCGTTACTCCATTAAAAGCACCACTATTTTTAGCTACCATACTAAAATCAGTAGTTCTATATGTTATATCACTTGATGTAGTATTCTCATATTGAATCTTGAATACTAATGCTCTAATCTTATCAGAATCAATTCCTTGTTCAAATCCGCTAGATGCGCCGGAATAATTATATAATTCCTCGTATTCCTTATAATCATATAATTTGCATTCCATAGGAGTTATTATTAATCCACCCTCATCTGCCGGACTATCATAACTATAGGTATAAGTCTCAGCAGGTTCTGGAAATCTTTTATTAATATCATAAATAAAATAACTCGCAGTTACTGCTATAATACACACAACAACTGTAGCAGCCATACTAATACTTTTCTTATTTTTAAAGAGCATTTGACTTCACCCCATTCATAAAATACATAACAAATGTCGGCACAGCAACTATCAAAAAAGTACCAATCAACTCATATCCTTCAATTGTATTTGGCTGTGACATATCAACTATAGTCATAGGATTAATAATAATCTCAATACCCTTTATTATCAGACATTTATTTAGAATAGTCAGTCCATACCACGCTATGAATGGCATCATACTAACTAAAAAAATATTATCAATAATATGCGTGAAAGTAAGAACAATCGTTGCAAACATTCCAGCAAAAACAAAATTAATCACTAAGTACACAGCAATATATAACATTGGCTTATTATATAGCAGCTCTTGAAATAAATCTGCCGCCGAATTATATTGTCCATTTCTTATCGGATTAAGTGCTGGTAACATACAAGCTGATATCAACATGTTAAGCAAATACGGAATAATAATAACTATTCCACCGCTAACAAAAGTTATTATATACTTTGCAGATAAATAATTAATCCTTTTAGTTCTTGTATATACACTTTTTATATATCCAGATTTACAATCCATATAATAAGATAACGCATGTGGCATCATAGCTAATATAGGTAATATTGTCAGAAATATCTCCTTATATGGACTTGCATAATTCATCCCCATCCAGTACATATACATACTCCGTGGTTCTCCTGCTCTGCCACTATAACCTCCAAGTATATTCAACGCTCTCGGAATAACTTCCATAACTATCTGCACTAAAGATATAACGCATCCAACTAATATAGAAATCCAGAACATTCTGCCATTAATCATACGTTCCCACTCAGTTTTAAGCTGTTGTTTCATTACATCCTCCATATACTTCTGTTCACTTTTCATTAAAATTCAATTTATTCATTATAACCCCAATTCTTAATATATTTAATTTAATCTAATTAAGACATATCAAAAAGTCCAAGCACATATATTTAATTTTATGTATAAATAAGAGTTACTTCAACCATTATAATATTTTAAATACTATCTGGACTCCACACTCCGCTAAACTTACCTACTCCCGAACCTGAATGACGTGCTTTTATATAAGCATAATCACCATCATTCTCATTGATGTAATTAATCATTAATTTTTTAGTTCCGCTATAGAATCTGTAAGCATCACTTGATTCAAATATCTCTCCAGTATCCGAATTATATCCCCATGCCCATGCATCGTATGAATCATCTGCAGAAACGCTTGAAGTGCACTTCATATATACATATGAATCATCTTCTTTAATTCTTTCTGGTGTTGTCTGCCAATATCCATTGCCAAAATTAAATGCAAAGGCTGTATCTGCATGATTATTTGCAAATACAGGCATTGCCATCGCTGCCACCAATACCCCTAAACTGATAAACATAGTTACTTTGCTCTTTATTGAACTTTTCCTCATTACAGTTCGTACCTCATATCTGATTGTATAATGCGTTGAAGTAACTCTTAAAATAAGAATACCCCCTCTTTCATATATTGAAAAGAGGGGTTGGCACGAACGGTATTAATTTTGGCACAAGTGGTAAATTTTTTAAATTTGCAAGTTAAAACATATGTAATCAGTCTCCTCATATATATCAATATAGCCGTTATGTCTGGTAACTATATCATATATATTCTTCATGCCTATCCCATGATTCTTATCATCCTTTTTAGTTGTTTTCAATTCATGATTTGCTGCAAGAACCGATTCCTTTATCTTATTTTTTACGAATATGTTAAGCATATCTTCTTCCATGTTGATATTTAATTGAATTTCTCTTTCGTGTTCATCATTCTTCAACTCTGCCTCTATTGCATTGTCTAATAAATTACCCAATACGGTACAGATTTCTACATCTGATAGATTACTGACATCTTTACACACTGATACAGATGTATTAATTCCATTCTCCGCACAATATAATAATTTAGAATTGATAACAGCATTTACGACCTTATTATCCGTTTTTACTGTCTCATACATAAGCGAGGTCTGTTTTACATATTGATTAATATATTCAATCGTCTTCACACGTCCTCCCTGCTCATCTTCTAATAAAGTACGCATAATATTCATATGATTCTTTAGGTCATGACGAACTTTCCTTGTATGTTCATCCAAAGTATATACACTGTTCAAATACTGATTCTGCAACTGTAAATCACTGATTGTCTTTATCTGTTCACGCTCCTTTTGCTGTGAATCTTTTATCCTGTAAACCATTCTGAATACCATAAAGCAGTTAACAGCAACGCATAACATTCCGCAGTATTGATACAACTCTTTATCAACATCCATCAAAAAATTTATTATCATAACAGATATAGCCACATTTAAAAGTAACACAAATGTTTCATAGCCTGTAAACCTATGTACATCCCGCTTCATAAAAATGTTAATTACTATACACTCCACAAGACATATGATTCCAGAATTAATTATCTTATAATAATCAGATATAAGCATTGAACAATATATAGATGAAACACTTACAAAGCACAATATAATAATCAACAGTGCACTCTGTGTCAGCTTAATTCTGCCCGTTGCTATCACATACATACCAAATATGATTAAATCTGGAATTACAAGAATCCACAGTTTATCTTCTGATATGACAGCACCATAACCAGCAGCCAACAATAATATAGCTGTAATAACGATACCTGTAATATACCTTCTTTTATCATAATTAAGCACAGTATTATTCTTATTATGAAAATAATTAATAGCATCAATCGTCATATTGAACAGTGCAACTTGAAAAATAAGTATGCCTAAAATGTTATAAAACAGTATAAAATCTATTTCACTCAATAATCTCATCATATATTTTTCACGCTCCGCTGATATTGCTTATACTTTTCAAGGATATCATTCTTATTCCTTCTGCTCATATCCAGCACAACGTCATTGTACATAACAACCGTATCGTCTCTTGTGCTTACCTTCTTGACGTATCGCAGGTTGACAAGATATTTCTTGTGGATTCGGACAAATCCATATGGTTCGAGCTCTTTTTCCACTTCTGACATAGTTTTTCGCATATCATGACAATACTTTGTTGTCTGTATTGATATGTCGTGCTTATCACTCGTTATGTAACATATCGTACCGACCGAGATTCGCTCATTATCACTTCTTGTTCCAAGCAGGAATATCCCGTTCTGGTCAAGCAGCATTTTCAGCTTCTTAATTACCCTTGGAAGCACATCAACATAATTATCTTTACGTATAAAATAAAATGGCTGATACTCAAAGCTGTCATACACAAGTGCAGCATTAGATGTCAGGAATATTATCTTCGTATCCTTGTTCTTGCGTGCCAGCTTTGATGCTGTATCAAATCCTGTCATGGCACCTTCTGCCATATACAGGTCTAAAAATACGCAGTCATAGTTACTCACATCACAGCCTTCTATAAAGCTCTCACCTGACTTGTATTCATCAATATTGTATTCTACTCCTTCTGTCTTATCTAACAGCGATGACAGGCTTTCTTTAAATTCGCCTCTGAATTCGCTGTCATCATCACACATTGCTATATTCATAAATCCCCCATGATGCAATACATTTATTTTCCCAGCCAGAACTTCTCCACATCACCTATAAGCTTGTCATCCCTGCCCCGCACGGTGCACGAACACATTCTGCCGTCACTGTTATAGAAGTACAATCTGTTGCGGTACATCAATGTATCAGATGTTGACGTATTACCAGCGGCTTCTGACATAACCATCTCTTTGGATGATGATATATTATAATAATACTGTACGTTATTACGGATATAAGTTATGCCTGTATCTGTATTATTGACAGCACTTAGGCTTCCCTCTAAAACACCATCCGTTATATTCTTAGCTGTTCCTTTATTCACAGACAAAAGATTTCCATCTGCTGTAACTGCAATTATTGTCTCTTTATCTGCAAAATATAATACATTGGCAGTATTGCCAAGTGACACTATATCACTGTACTTTCCAAGCTGCTTGTTCTTATATGATGCATATCTTATATTGGAAGAATTGATTGAATACACGCCACCATCAGTAACTATATATTCACCTGTCACACTTGTTGTATCGTCTATGGCACTGGATACAGCATTTTTATCAAGGCAGTCATACAGCCTGGCTTTATTTCCAGATACATAGACTAATGATGATACATCTTTATCTGTGTTAAGCTGTGATGCCCTGTATGAATAATAGCCTTTCTTTGATACCATCATTGGATATATGGCTGTTACATCTGTATCTATCACGGATTCTTTCTTATTCTTTCCATAGTAAAAGCTGTAAAGCACATCATCTTCTGTATTATATATCACAAGCTGCCTGTCTGAGTACACGCATGACTGGCGCACCTGCTCTGACAACTGTGTTGTTGTCGGTATAATGCCTGAGTCTGTCTTAGTGAGCTGGCTTACATACAGGCTTGTCTTTCCCATTCCACCGACATCATTAATCATCTCATTTTCTTTGTATACAACATTGCCGTCATCTGAAAGATACATAACGCTCTTTTTATTAGAATTCTCAGACAGCTTGTAGTTAACATCATTATTCCACAGATATAATGTGTATCTGTTACTGTCCTCGTCATATACCTCACTCAGATAATACTTTCCATTATCTGATGCTGCTCTTGTAAGAACTGTCTTGCCTGCTACATCCTCCGGTTCATCTGGCACATAGAAATCTCTGCCATCTATCTTAAAATATGCTTTGTCATAATCACACACATATTTACTGTCTATTCCTGATACGTTATATATCTTGCCATTGTATCTTGTATACAATGTCTGGTTATTCCTCCTGACAACCTTGATAACAACGCCTACACACAAAATCACTGCTGTGACAGCCACAAGAGCAACAAGAATGCGCTTAGCCATCTTCATGCTTAGATTCTTATGTTTAGATGCGCCCCTGCTTATAACTTTACCTGCTTTGCCACCTTCCTGCTTTGCCCTGTCTACAATCTTTTTAAACACTTCATCAGGCTTTACCTCTTCCCCTGATGTCTTTTTCTTTTCTTCTGTATTAACATTTTTATCTGCATCAGAAGAAGAAGCAGACTTAACTTCAGCCTGCTTCTTTTCATATTCCATCTTCCGTTGTAGATATTCCTGATTATTAACTATTATCTTAGGTCCTTCGCAACGTGGACATGAATCCCCCGTATACTCCTGACCGCACTTTGGACATATCATAATCTACCTCATATCATTAATATGACTCTGACAACTAGCGATTCTTAGAATGTGAACTTCTCCTCAAAGTATGACTTAAGATCTTCTATCTTAACACGCTCCTGCTCCATTGTATCTCTGTCTCTTACTGTAACAGCTCCGTCCTCTTCTGAATCAAAATCATATGTTACACAGAAAGGTGTACCAATTTCGTCCTGTCTTCTGTATCTCTTACCGATATTACCTCTGTCATCAAATTCGCAGTTATACTTCTTAGAAAGTTCTGCAAATACTTTCTCTGCGCCTTCGTTAAGCTTCTTAGATAATGGAAGCACACCGATCTTAACTGGTGCAAGTGCTGGATGAAAATGAAGTACTGTTCTTACATCGCCGCCCTCAAGCTCTTCCTCATCATATGCTGAACAAAGAAATGCAAGTGTAACTCTGTCTGCACCTAATGATGGCTCAATTACATATGGAATATACTTTTCCTTTGACTCATCATCAAAGTATGCCATATCCTCACCAGATACTGTCTGATGCTGCGTAAGGTCATAATCTGTTCTGTCTGCAATACCCCATAACTCGCCCCATCCGAATGGGAATAAGAATTCGATATCTGTTGTTCCCTTAGAGTAGAAGCAAAGCTCCTCTGGAGAATGGTCTCTTGCTCTCATCTCGTCTTCCTTGATACCAAGTGCCTTAAGCCAGTCGATGCAATACTGTCTCCAATATGTAAACCACTCAAGGTCTGTGCCAGGCTTACAGAAGAACTCTAATTCCATCTGCTCGAACTCTCTTGTTCTGAATGTGAAGTTACCAGGTGTAATCTCATTTCTGAAAGACTTACCAATCTGTCCAATACCGAATGGAACTTTCTTTCTTGATGTTCTCTGTACATTCTTGAAGTTAACGAATATACCCTGAGCTGTCTCTGGTCTTAAATATACTGTATTCTTAGCATCCTCAGTTACACCCTGGAATGTCTTGAACATAAGGTTGAACTGTCTGATATCTGTAAAGTTGTGCTTGCCACATGTTGGACAGCAGATATTCTTCTCATCAATAAAATTCTTCATCTGCTCCTGTGTCCATCCATCAACAGAACCGCCAAGGTCAAAGTTGTTCTCCTCAGCCCAGTCCTCGATGAGCTTATCTGCTCTGAATCTCTCATGACAATCCTTACAATCCATAAGAGGATCAGAGAAACCGCCAAGGTGACCAGATGCAACCCATGTCTGAGGGTTCATAAGGATTGCACAGTCAACACCTACATTGTATGGGCTTTCCTGTACGAACTTCTGCCACCATGCTCTCTTAACATTGTTCTTTAACTCAACACCAAGATTACCATAATCCCATGTGTTAGCTAATCCACCATATATCTCAGAACCTGGATATACGAATCCTCTTGCCTTGGCAAGAGCTACTATCTTGTCCATTGTCTTTTCCATTATAATATCCTCCTCATGCTTTCATTCCTTTGACTGGATATGAAGCAAAACTAGAATAATTTTATATCATTTGGCATGATATGACAAGTCCTAATCTTCCCAAGGACGTATTCTGTATGTTGCACCTATGCTGTCGCATATTTTCTGGCACTCTGCTTCTTCCTCATGTGATATTGTTGTATCGACTGTCGACATAACAACATCAGGAACGTATTTCTTACACTCTTTTGCAAATTCTATCATTGCATCAAATGACTTTTCGCCAAATTTACTCCTTACAAGCTCGTTATATCTTCTGGCATCCGGATTATTAAGGCTGATTGAGACTGTATCAACTAACCCCTTTAATTCAGGGGCTATATCTCTTCCGTTGATAAGGCTTCCTGCTCCATTCGTGTTAATTCTGATTGGCTTGTTATATGTCTTTTTGATATACGCAGCCACTTCCTTTAACACATCAAATGCCTCTGTAGGCTCGCCAAACCCACAGAATACTACTTCATCAAATTCACTCATATCCCATTTGCCAAATTCATCTATAACCTCTCTGGCTGATGGCTCATGCAGAAGCCAGAGTGAATCTGACTCCCCGACTCTGTCCATGTTCTGTCTTAAGCAGAATGTACAGGCGTAAGGGCACCTGTTTGTAAGGTTGACATACAGATTATTATGAACCTTATATAAAATCTCCATTTTCTTTTCCATTATAGTAACTCCTCTCTTATCTATTTGAGCGTATGCAGAACTTCTTCAAAACATACACCGTCTGTCAGTGGTATATCTAATTCTATTGATTTTAAAATGCATTTCTTGATAAATGATGATGCTTTCTTTACGGAATCCCTGAACTCCACTCCGTTAACTGCATCCGCAGCTATTATTGATGCAAATATATCTCCTGTTCCTGAACGCTGTGTCCCGACTTTCATAGTCTTAACGTAAAAGCTTTCTTTATCTTTCTCACAACAGTAATTTGCTATATATGACCCCTGCTGTATTCCTGTTATGACTATCTTTTTCGGTCCTATATCCATAAGCCTGCATGACAGCTCTTTTAATTCTCTCTCATGCCATTCATTATGGTATGGCATGTCAGTAAGAATGCACGCCTCTGTAAGATTAGGGGTAAGAATATCAGCATGCCCTGCCAGCTCTTTCATCAGGCTGCACATTTCTTCTGTGTATGTCGAATAAATCTTCCCATAATCGCCCATAACCGGGTCTACTATAACATTAGTACCCTCATCTGCAAACTCTTCTATAAATGTCTTTACTATATGAATCTGCTCCGCCGAGCCTAAGAATCCTGATGCAATACCATTAAACGACAATCCCAGCTTTTTCCATTCATCTATATAAGCCTGCATGTTCGGTGTATAATCGTCAAAATAAAATGACTCAAATCCTGTATGATTAGACAATATCGCTGTAGGAACGAAACAGCACTGCACCTTCAATGCTGATATTATAGGAAGCTCAACTGCCACCGAGCATCTTCCAAATCCTGTTATATCGTTAATCAACGCAATCTTTTTCTGGTTATTATGGCATCTGCCTGTTTTGTCTATCTTATCTGTTTTACTATTAAGATTCTTACCCAAATCTACCTCCATGTTAAATAGTCCAGCCGCTCCACTTATTCCACCAGCATCTCTTCCGACTTAATATATTTGTCCACAGCCTTATGAACCACATCTGCCGCTATTCCACCAAGCTCACGCATACATTCATCACTCAGAAGGAATGTATACAGCTTTTCTACCGGTGATGTCACTATCACCTGTAACGCATGAAGCGTGGACGGATTAATCCTGCTCCAGCTTTCATCAAAGAAATCAGGACATTCACCATTAATAAACACAAGTCTTATCTCATATATGTATCTGACCAGGCGGTTCGGTATATGCGGATTGACAAGTGCTTTAAGTGACATGTACAACAGATTAATCATATCAGATGCATCAAGTCCCTCTCTTGAATAATAATCTGTCAGCTCCGCAAAATAACATCCATAATACACACAGTCGAGGTCAGTTATAATATCCTCAAAGAAATTGCTTATATCCGCCTGTTTAATCGTATATGAAGTCCTCCCCTCATACACCTGAAACTTCCCGAACACGAATGGTCTTGTAACACCTGTCAGGGCACTGTTAGGTTTTCTCGCTCCTTTAGCAAATGCAGATATCTTGCCACGTTCTTTTGTAAGAATAACAACTCTTCTATCGAACTCCCCAACCGGCAGTGCCGACAAAATCATCCCCGTAACCTCAGTGTAATCTCCCATCTTCCCCTCGTTTCAGTCCAAACCCACATTATATTATATATCATAACACACACTAACACCTTACTTCAAACGTACACTGCGCAAAACTTCCAGTGCCTGCGGGCAGCCAGCCTGACACTGTGCCTGCTGTTAGTCTGTTGCTTTGCATGACGACTGTCGTGTGGCTCTTAGGGCGGTGTTAGACAAAAGTTAAGCTATCTGCTAAACGTTCAAGCGAAGCGCGTTTTTAGCAAGATAGCTTTAATAAACTTTGTCGGGCCGCCCTTAGAGCCACTAGACACAAAGGACCAGCAATGCAACAGACTAACAGCAGGCACAGTGTCAGGCTGGCTACTTGCAGGCGCGGGAAGTTTTATCTACTTATTATCTTTCTTATCATATCCAAAGTTCTTCAACAGAATATCGCTGTCACGCCACTCTTTCTTAACCTTGACCCACAATTGCAGATTTACCTTGCAGTCAAGCTGCTTCTCAATCTCATATCTGGCGTTAGTTCCTATCTTCTTGAGCATCTCTCCGCCCTTGCCGATTATGATTCCTTTATGCGAATCCCTCTCGCATATTATTGTCGCTGTTATATCGTATATCTTCTTGTTCTTACGCTTCTTCATGCTGTCAACCGCAACTGCAATTCCGTGTGGAATCTCTTCGTTCAGGGCATGAAGTGCCTTTTCTCTTATAAGCTCAGCAACAATCTGTCTCATTGGCTGGTCTGTCACTGTGTCCTCATCATAGAACATAGGTCCATATGGAAGATACTTAAATATAGTCTCAACAAGGTCGTCCACATTGTCACCATTTCTTGCTGACAAAGGAACTATCTCTGCAAAATCAATCTCTTTTCTGTACCTTTCAATAACAGGAAGGATTTCTTCTTTCTTAATCATATCAACCTTATTGATGACAAGGATAACAGGCACATTAACCTGCTTTAATCTCTCGATTATGCTCTCCTCACCGGCACCTATGAATGTTGTAGGCTCTACAAGCCAGCATATTACATCAACCTCAGAAAGAGTCTTTACCGCTGCGCCAACCATGTATTCACCCAGCTTGTTCTTTGCCTTATGAATACCCGGTGTATCTACGAACACAATCTGTCCACGCTCATCTGTGAATACCGTCTGTATTCTGTTTCTTGTTGTCTGTGGTTTGTTAGATGTTATGGCAATCTTCTGACCTATAATTCTGTTCATAAGTGTTGACTTACCCACGTTAGGTCTTCCTATTAAAGTTACAAAACCAGATTTAATATTACCCTGATTAGCTGCACCGTCTGTTATTCCACTTGCAGCAAGCATTTCATCTAAATTCATACGTTCTCCTATCTCTATTTAAATAAAGGTTCAATGGCATCAAACATGTCTTTTTCCTGTTCAATAACTGTCTGATTACCCACAACACACAGATAATTCTCATCTATTGTATCCCTGATAAGTGGTGCAAGGCTTCTTATCGCCTCAACATCTGCTGATAAAATCTCATCCCTGCTCTTCTGGTAATCTTCATATGTTGCATTACATATATATGCACTGAATGACCTTGAGCCCTTGGCAGCCGGATTCTTAGGAACATCAATAAGTCCTATTGTTCCTATTATATATTTGAGCATATCTCTGTCAGATGCATCAAAGTCAGCAACATAATCACTGGCATTCTCGAATATTTCATTAGTCTTTCTAAGATTAGGGTCTCTGTATGATACCATGTAAGTGTCACCATTCTTGCTGAATCCGCTCATACAACCATATGCTCCACCCTTAACTCTTACATTAATCCACAGATATTCATATGAGAATATTATTTTAAGAACCCTGAGTGCTCCTGTATATTTATAGCCTTTCTCCACAAAGTTACCACATCTTGCAACATACTGTACCTGTGATGAAGATGTGAATGCCTTATTAACCTTTGATGGCTTAAATTCTCTTACAACAACCGGCTCCTCTGATACATTTAATCTGCCTGCAAATTCCTCCATTGGCTTCTTGAAATATTTATCAAAGCCATTGTCATCTGCTGTACAGCTCACAAGAAGATTGTCCTTTGCAAATATATATTTAACACATTTGGCAAGATTTGCAGCAATCTCCTCTTTGACATCTGCAAAATTCTTTTCAAGATTATCTATGAACTCATAATAGTCATATCCACTTATCTTGTTAGAATAATATCCTGTTGGTGAGAACTGTGCTGTACCATATGTGTAAGATACAATATGGCCTGAACTTGTCATAGAGCTTTCAAGTCTTGATTTAACACGTCTTATAATCTCCTCAAGTCTCTTATACTCATTAAACTTAGTACTAAACATCATCTCATTCATCATATCAAGCATGAATGGAATCTTCTCATATAACGCCTTACCCTTAATCTCGTAATATATGCTGTATTCATCAATTCTTTTATCATCACTGTACAATGAAGCACCAGAACTGATACCACCACAGTTGATATTAATCTCATTAGACAGCTCTGGATATGTGAAATGCTCTGTATCCATAAGTCCAAGTGTTGTTGAGAGTAATCCAAGATAAGGAATAAGCTCCTCTGGAACACGTTTACAGTTAAATGCAAGAGTGATATAAGCAATTCCACTTGTAAACATGTTATGATGCACAACTGTCACACCACCTACATCCTTAGGGTCTATATACAGCTTTTCTGCTGATTTCTCGATATCATCAAGCTTTAACATAGGAATTGATAACAAATCATCCTGACTTGATGGTTCATCCTGATATTCTTTTAATTCCTTAGTTGATTTAATAATATCATCAAGCTCTTTGTCACTTAACTTAAGCTTATAATCGGTAAGTTTCTTAGCTGTCTTTGCAGCCTGTTCCTCAAAAAGTCCTCTCTTAGGAACAAGTGTTATAACAGAGCCATGATTGTTATCAAGAAGGTATGTTTTAATTATATTCTCAAACAATCCTTCATTCTTTTCTTTCTTAATCTGTTCAAATATATCCAGCTCCTCAAGGTGGATGAATGGCTTATTCTCATCATATAACCAGCTATCCATCATTGTAAGATAATACATAAGTCCCTTTGGATAAGAGCCAAAATCAGCTTCACGATACTTGAATTCATAGTAATTAATACCAGCGTCAATCATACGCATATCAATCCCATCTTTGACGATGCTCTCAAGTACCTCATTAATTGTATCAAGGAATAACTGCTTCTTTGACTCTTCTGAATTCTTGGCAACTATTGAATATATTGGCTGTCTGACTGATGATTCATAATTAGAATACACATCTGTAGAAACTCCCTTGTCAACAAGTGCCTGCTTAAGTCTTGCGCCAGGCGCTGTGACAAGTGCATAATCTAATATCTGCATGGCAAGATAGAGCTTGGCATCTGTCGCCTCACCTACAACCTTGTTGTATGATATATATGAATTATCTTCTACCGGCTCATCATCTGTAACAGCAAAATAATGAGTCTCATCTGTCATAGAATCAAATGCATTCTGTAATGCAATATCAGAATCAATATTTACCTCATCCGCATCAAACTTGTTAAGGTATTCCCTGTCCAGATAATCAAGTCTTTCTGTTATATCTATATCTCCGTACATATATATATAACTGTTAACTGGATGATAGTAGTTCTTATGATATTCCTTGAACTCTTCATATGTTAACTCTGGTATGCTGTCCGGCTCTCCACCAGACTCATATCTGTAGGCAGTATCTGGGAATAATGATACAAATGTCAGTCTCGATAATATATCATCTGGTGATGAATACACGCCCTTCATCTCATTATATACAACACCATTATATGTGATATTGCTGTCCTTATCCTCTAATTCGTAATGCCATCCCTCCTGCATGAAGATTTTCTTATTGTTATGCATATTAGGATAGAAAACTGCATCCATATATACATCCATTATATTTTTAAAATCAACATCATTGCAACTTGCTACTGGATAAACTGTCTTATCCGGATATGTCATGGCATTAAGGAATGTGTTAAGTGAGCCTTTGCATAATTCAACAAATGGGTCTTTTACCGGATACTTGCGTGAACCGCAAAGAGTAGAATGTTCAATTATATGCTGTAATCCTGTATCATTATATGGTGGTGTCTTAAATCCTATGGAGAATACCTTATTGTTATCATCATTAGATATAACAACTACTCTTGCTCCACTCTTCTTATGTCTGCAAAGCAGACCTACAGAATTAATATCACTTAATTCATGTATATCCAACACCTCATACTGTGATAAATTAAGCTTACTAACAGCTTCCACTCTCTCTTTTAGATTCATATAAACTTAGCCTCCGATTTTAGTTTCTGATTTCATTATAAATCATATTTGTTTTTAAATCACAATAGAGCCAGAAAGAATTCCCTTGTAAGGAATATATCTTCCTGACTCTCTGCTTTTGTTTAATTCATGATTTTAACGCTGTACAATTGCATCCTCTACAAGCTTGGCAAGTACAAGGAATCTCTTGTTATCATCATAGTTAGGCACCATTGTACATGTTGACAATGTAATAATCTTAGAATCCTGGTCTATTGTAACACTGTCATCAATAACTCCACCATATGTTGTCTTGGCATCATTAACAAACTGTACTAAAGATGCACCATCATTAACACCATACTTTGCTGGAATTAATACATCTGTAAAGTGAACTGCTGCAAATATCTGATACTTGAGCTGTCTGTCACCCTGGTAGATATATATATATGGATTAGCCTTTAAGAAGTTCTCATCTTCATAATAGTGAAGCTGTGTAAACATAACTGAGTTAATGTTACGTGTAGCAGCATGACCATATATAACTGTATTCTTATCTGAAAAATCCTTCTTATTGTATGTAAACTGTGTATATATAGCACCTGTCCATGAGTAATAATTATTGATTGTATAGTTAAGATAATAATTCTCGCCCTTGCTCTCAGACTGAAGGATAGGATACTCAATCTCTGTTCCTGGGATATATATATAAGCATATACATCTTCATTAGTCTGCTGTAACTCTTCTAAAGATACATCCTTCTCAGCCTTAACAACTGGAGTTGTTGTTGTCTGCTCTGAAGTAGCTTCTGTAGCTTTTGATACTGCTGTTGCTGAAGGTTTTGTACTTACAGCAGGTCCCTTTTTCTTACCAGATGTCGCTAAAACAATTATTGCTACAATAACTGCTATAATAACTACAGCTAACACAGCGATACAGCCTATCTGCTTCTTGCTTAAAGATGCAAGCTTATCGCCAAAGCTCTTATTATCGTTAGCTGGGAATCTTGTTACATGTGTATCATCAGATGATTCATCATCATCTAAACCTTCTGTATCATCTACTTCTTCCTCTGTAATACCATCACTGTCAAGTGCGTCTGTTTCAACTTCCTGTGTTGACTTGTTAACATTGTCTAATGTCTCGTCAATGTTGTTCTCGTTATTATCCTTCATAACATCTCCCTTTCATTCGGTTTAATCACTTAAAAAATCCTTTTTTCTTATGAGGAACTTCTTCCCCTGTCAGGAGTTTCTCATAATTGATGAGGGCTTCCTTCTGTTCAGCATTGAGTTTAGCAGGAATATCAACTATTAATGTAATATAATGATCTCCTCTGACTTCTTTATTCCTTACTGTAGGCATACCTTTGCCCCTTAAACGTACTCTTGTACCTGAAGCCGTTCCTGGTTTAACCTCATACACAACTTCACCATCAACTGTCTTGACCTTAACTTCTCCACCAAGTACAGCAGTTGGATAGCTGATTCTGACATCTGAGAATATATTGTACCCATCTCTCTGGAAATTAGGATCCTGGCTGATCATAACTGCAACGAGCAGATCACCTCTTGGGCCGCCGTTAGTTCCCGGCTCACCCTTACCTTGTATTCTAACACACTGACCATCATCTATGCCAGCAGGAATTGTAACTTCGATTGTTTTTTTGCTTGATATATAACCTGTACCATAGCAGTCAGGACATTTCTCCTTGACAATCTTACCAGTTCCCTTACAGTCAGGACAAGGCTGCACGTTACGAACCATTCCAAAAAGTGACTGCTGAGTGTAAACAACCTGACCTTTACCACCACATTTGCTGCATGTCTCAGGTGATGTACCTGGCTTTGCACCAGTTCCGTTACATGTCTTACATGGGTCTTTAAGGGTTACATCAAGTTTCTTAGATGTTCCTGTAACAGATTCCGCAAATGTAATTCTGACCGTTGCCCTCACATCTGCTCCACGCATAGGTCCATTACTACTACGTCTTCTGCCGCCACCAAATAAATCTCCAAATATATCTCCAAATACATCGCTGCCGAATATATCTCCCATATTATTGAAGTCAAATCCACCAGCTCCACCGCCAGAACCGTCAAATGCTGCATGACCAAACTGGTCGTACTGGCGACGCTTATCTGCATCACTTAATACTGCGTATGCTTCTGATGCTTCCTTAAACTTAGCTTCCGCATCTTTATCTCCCGGATTGATATCAGGATGATATTTCTTGGCAAGCTGTCTGTATGCCTTCTTAATCGCTGCTTCATCGGCATCCTTTGGCACGCCTAATACCTCGTAATAATCCCTTTTTTCAGCCATTGTTTACCTCCGTTATAATCGCCAATAACTGCACAGAGCAGTGAACTACCCTGTGCAGTTAATACCACGGCTATTCTATTATAAATTATTTAGAATAATAATCAAGTATTAATTGTAATGTAACCTTAATAGTTATCAATTATACTTCCTTATAATCTCCATCAACTACATCATCACCATATGAAGCTCCGTTGCCAGAAGCACCGGCTCCCATATCTGGACCTGCGCCAGCACCCATATCTGGACCGGCACCAGCAGCACCTGCGCCTGCCTGTGACTCATAGAGCTTAGCAAAGAGCTTCTGAGCTGATTCCATAAGCTTTTCTTTAGCAGCCTTGATAGCATCAACATCTGAATCTGTAAGGTTCTCTGCTTCCTTGCCATCAATAAGTGACTTGAGTGCATTAAGATCTGCCTCAACTGCTGACTTATCAGCCGCATCAAGCTTATCACCTGCTTCATCAAGAGCCTTCTGTGTCTGGAATACCATTGAATCAGCATCATTTCTTACTTCAATAGCTTCCTTACGCTTCTTATCCTGTGCCTCATATTCAGCAGCTTCCTTAACAGCCTTATCGATATCTTCATCAGACATGTTAGAACCTGCTGTTATTGTGATATGCTGTTCCTTACCTGTTCCCAAATCCTTAGCTGATACATTAACAATACCATTGGCATCGATATCAAATGTAACTTCAATCTGTGGAACACCTCTTCTTGCTGGTGGGATACCATCAAGTCTGAACTGACCGAGTGACTTGTTATCCTTGGCAAACTGTCTCTCACCCTGTACTACGTTGATATCAACGGCTGTCTGGTTATCAGCGGCTGTAGAGAATATCTGGCTCTTCTTTGTAGGAATTGTTGTATTTCTCTCAATAAGTCTTGTTGCGATACCACCCATTGTCTCGATTGAAAGAGAAAGTGGAGTAACATCAAGAAGAAGAATCTCACCTGCACCGGAATCACCAGCAAGCTTACCACCCTGGATAGATGCACCGATTGCAACACACTCATCTGGGTTAAGTGACTTGTTAGGCTCATGACCTGTAAGCTGTTTTACCTTCTCCTGAACTGCTGGAATTCTTGTAGAACCACCAACTAATAATACCTTTGAAAGATCTGCTGCTGTAAGACCTGCATCTGAAAGTGCATTTCTAACTGGCTCTGCTGTCTTCTCAACAAGGTCATGAGTAAGTTCATCAAACTTAGCTCTTGTAAGAGTCATATCAAAGTGCTTTGGACCTTCTGCTGTAGCTGTGATGTATGGAAGGTTGATATTAGTTGTTGTTGCACTTGAAAGTTCTTTCTTAGCCTGCTCTGCAGCAACCTTTAATCTCTGGAGTGCCATTGTATCCTTAGAAAGGTCTACGCCCTCTTTAGCCTTGAAATCATCAAGCATATACTGTGTTATAACATTATCAAAGTCATCACCACCAAGTCTGTTGTTACCAGCAGTAGCAAGAACCTCTATAACGCCATCACCAATCTCAATGATAGATACATCGAATGTACCACCACCAAGGTCGTATACCATAATCTTCTGCTCTTTCTCATTATCAAGACCATAAGCTAAAGCTGCGGCTGTTGGCTCGTTGATAATTCTCTTAACATCAAGACCAGCAATCTTACCGGCATCCTTAGTTGCCTGACGCTGAGCATCATTGAAGTATGCAGGAACTGTTATAACTGCTTCTGTAACTGGCTCACCAAGATAGCTCTCTGCATCTGCTTTAAGCTTCTGAAGAATCATAGCTGAAATCTCCTGTGGAGAATACTTCTTATCATCAATTGTTACCTTATAATCTGTACCCATATGTCTCTTGATAGAAGAGATTGTCTTATCTGCATTAGTAACTGCCTGACGCTTAGCAGGGTCACCTACAAGTCTCTCTCCTGTCTTAGTAAATGCTACTATAGATGGTGTTGTTCTAAGTCCCTCTGTATTAGAGATAACAACTGGCTTACCACCTTCCATAACTGCTACACATGAATTTGTAGTACCTAAATCAATACCAATAATCTTTCCCATGATATATTCCTTTCTGCGCATATGCGCTATAAAATCAAATATTAATAATTAGTTAGCTACCTTGACCATTGAATGTCTGATAACTGTATCTCTATATGTGTAACCCTTCTCAAACTCTTCAATTATGATGCTCTCACCAACTGAATCGTCCTCAACATGCATCACTGCATTGTGAAGATCCGGGTTAAACTCTAAACCAACTGCCTCTATAGGCTTGACATCGAGGTCTTCAAGCATCTTCATTGTCTGCTTGTAAACCATATCCATGCCCTTGGCAAATGGAGTTTCTTTTTCATCGTCTGTTATTGACTTGAAGCCTCTCTCAAAGTTATCAACGACAGGTAAAAGCTTCTTAATTACATCTGAAGCACCCATCTCAAACATTGCTGACTTCTCTTTATCAGTACGCTTTCTAAAATTATCAAACTCAGCCATCTGACGCTTAACTCTGTCCTGTAAATCTGCAATAACAGCGTCCTTTGGATCGGCAGCTTTCTTGCTGTCATTCTGGTCTTGTGCATCACTTGCGCCATCTGCCTGCTCGGCAGCGGTTGTATCCACATCTGCACTAGTTTCCTCTGAATCATCTATCTTAGAAGCATTAACTTTCTCATCTACAACAGCATCTTTATCCGCTGTCTCTTCTTTATATTTCTTTGACACTTATATCTCCAACCTTTCTAACTTTTCTTAAAGACATCATCCAGTTGATTCTGAATTGTTTTAAGTTTCTCAACCACCTTTTCGTAATCCATTCTCTTAGGTCCTATAATACCAACTGTGCCTCGCATTCCATCAGCCAGCTCATATGTTGCTGTAACAACGCTGCAATCTTTCATGGATTCAACTGGTGCCTCACTTCCTATATACACCTGAATGCCCTTCTTGCCATCTTCCTCCGGGTTATCACTGACGAAGCTGTCAAGGCTCTTCTTCTCTTCAAGGGCATATATAAGTTCGCTCGCTTTAGCAGAATCACTAAGCTCTGGATACCTAAAGATATTAGTTGCACCACTTGTATATATCTTAAGGTTATCCTCACTTCCAATAGTCTCTACTATCGCATCAACCACCTCTTTAACGAGAACCATATGTTCCCCTGCCTGACTTTCCATACGTGAGACAATGCTTAAATTCATCTCTGAAAGACTAAGACCTGTCAAAGATGTGTTAAGCAGGATATTGAGTTTCAGGAGGTTCTCCTGACTGACATCCTCGCTTACTGTAATCACCTTGTTCCTGATTACATTGCCTTCCATGACTATGACTGCCAGAATCTTATTAGGTTCCAGATTAGATAACTGGACAAACTTTAACTTGTTGCCCTTGACCTGTGGAGCACTTATCATCGTTGCATAATTAGTATCTTTTGCCAGCACCTTGGCAACATTCTGTAAAAGCTCCTCAACGCGGTCTACCTTCTGGTTAAGCACATCAGCCATCGACTCAACATCTTTCTCTCTGTCAGATACTTTCTGTTCTCTTTCAGAGACATCCTGCTCTCTGGCTGCCACTTCTGATTCCTTCTGGCTCATCATATCATCCACATATAATCTGTATCCCTTATCTGTTGGAATACGTCCTGCAGAAGTATGAGGCTGAATAATGTATCCCATCTCTTCAAGGTCTGCCATCTCATTACGGATTGTTGCTGAGCTAAGCTTAAGATCTGTATACTTGGATATTGTTCTTGAACCAACCGGCTCACCAGTCTCAAGATAATTCTTGATAACTGCCTTTAGAATCTTTACTTTTCTCTCATCTAATTCCATGACATCCTCCTCTCGAAGTGTGATAACAAATGTCTTATATCGATTGTTAGCACTCGAAAAGATGGAGTGCTAATATCGCTATAGTTAAGATAGCACTATCACTAATTAATGTCAACAAAAAATGCAAATAAAATTTATTAAGAAAAAATAAAATCGGCACCGGGATTATTCGCATCCCAGTGCCTTTAATATTCTTATATCTGTATTGCAGTTATTATCGAAAGAGCCTGCCATCATAAGAGAATCCATGCCACCGCATATATCAGCCCCACATACATTATGTGAATCTGACAGCTCTTTTAAAAGTATTTCCAGCTCTTCTATTCTCATGCTGCCCTGATCCCAGTTGGTAATATAATCCTTTTTGTCAAGCGCATCTTTATCAATAGATATATATAACGGAATCTGTGCTTCAAGTGCATCCATTATGCCATTCTGGCTCTTTGCCACAACAACTCTGTCTGTATGCATTATCTCTTCTGTTATAAGTTCTTCTTTAACGCCATATAAGCACACCCTGTTAATGTACTTATTATCAGAAAGCATATCCTTTACCCAGCTTCCGCATGAAAGAATCGATCCAAACAGTGGGCTCTGCATATCCGGATGATTGTCAATAACCAACAGGTTAAATGGCTCGTCCATACGTTCAAGCATAATCTTGGTAAGATAGTGATAGTTGCCATTATCTATATAATGAAGCGACTTTACTGATACATTGTGCTCACTTATTCTTTCTCTTAACAGCTCCTGTGCCCTGTCGTCACAATAACATTCTGTTCCCGATATTTCACTGCATTCTATATACTCTGTCTGCACAACGCTTCTGGCATATTCTGCCAGCGCATCATCCATGCCAGAATACATTCCTGACATATTCATGAAAGTTATCTTGTTATCTTCGTATCTCATAGACTTTTTAAACCAGGCCATTTCTTATCTTTATCTGAAAGAATCAGATTATCCTTTAATGGCCAGTCAATTCCGATATCAGGGTCATCCCATGCAATTCCGCCCTCATCACCCGGATGATAGAAATCTGTAACCTTATAGCAGAATTCAGCAGTATCACTCAATACAACAAATCCATGCGCAAATCCTTCTGATATAAGGAACTGCTTCTTATTCTCGTCACTTAATTCAACACCATACCACTGTCCATATGTCTTACTGCCTTTTCTTATATCAACAGCTACGTCAAAAACCTTGCCTTTGATAACTCTTACAAGCTTTGACTGTGGATATTCCTTCTGGAAATGTAATCCTCTTAATACTCCCTTTACAGACATGCTCTGATTATCCTGAACAAATGTATAATCAAGTCCTTCCTCTGTAAAATCGTTCTGATTATATGTCTCCATAAAATATCCACGCTCATCGCCATGAACTGCCGGTTCAATTATATACAGTCCCTCTATTGGCAATTTAGCAACTTTAATCTGTCCCATAAATCTATTGCACCTCTTTCAAAAATCTACCCAGAGCATCTTTCCATTCAGCCAGCTCACTAAATCCGGCTTTTTTTAATTTGCCTGTATCCAGTCTTGAATTCTTAGGTCTTCTTGCCTTCGACAATCCATATTCCTCTGTAGTAACTGGAATGACATTAACATCTGCTCCTGTCATCTTAAATATCTCACACGCAAACTGATACCACGATATATACTCTCCTGCATTACATGCGTGATAATATCCATAACATTCAGTCTGTATCATATCCATAAGAAGTGAAGCTAAATCTCTTGTATATGTCGGCAGTCCTATCTGGTCATTAACGACTCTCAGTGTGTCATGTGATTCAGAAAGCTTCATCATAGTTCTTACAAAATTATTGCCATTAATTCCATATACCCATGAAATTCTTACTATAAAGAACTTTTCCAGATTCTCTGCCACAGCCTTTTCTCCCATGAGCTTAGAAAGCCCATACTGGTTTACCGGCCTGTAATCTGTCTCGTCAGGCTCCCATGCTTTAGTGCCTTCCCCATCAAATACATAATCCGTACTTATATATATAAGTTTTGCATTGATTCTTTTACATGCTTTGGCGATATTAGCTGTTCCATCCGCATTGACCTTTACAGCCATATCCCTGCATTCTTCATCTTCTGCCTTGTCCACCGCTGTCCATGCAGCACAGTGTATAACTCCATCCGGCTTTATAGTATCCATCACCTCTGACACACTTGCATCATCTGTGATATCCATCCTGATATATCCATCCAGTTCACACATTAATCTGGCACTGCCGCTATACTCACTGGTAGTCCCTGTGCCATACACAATGTGTCCTCTGCGCTTAGCTTCCTCGGCTGCATCGTGTCCAAGCTGTCCATTAATACCTGTAATTAATATCTTCATATTCTATCCACGATTCCCATACATTTTTTCATAGTAATTCCTGTATTCACCAGAAATGATTGTCTCCCACCATTCTCTGTTATCAAGATACCACTGTATTGTTTTCTTGATTCCTTCTGCAAATGTTGTCTCTGGAAGCCATCCAAGTTCATTGTGAATTTTAGTAGGGTCGATGGCATATCTCATATCATGTCCCTTACGGTCAGCGACATGTGTTATAAGGCTCTCAGGCTTGCCTAACTCTTTACAGATAAGCTTGACAATATCTATATTCCTCATCTCATTGTGTCCACCGACATTGTAAACCTCCCCATCTCTTCCCTTATGTATGATAAGGTCTATTGCCTTACAATGGTCAAGAACGTATAACCAGTCACGCACATTAAGTCCCTCTCCATACACAGGAAGCGGCTTATCTGCAAGTGCATTAGCTATCATAAGAGGTATGAGCTTTTCTGGGAAATGATATGGTCCGTAATTATTAGAACACCTTGAAATAGTAACCGGCAATCCATAAGTTCTGTGGTAGGCAAGCACCAGTAAATCTGCCGCAGCCTTAGAAGAACTGTATGGAGAGCTTGTATGTATAGGTGTCTCCTCTGTAAAGAACAAATCCGGTCTGTCAAGAGGTAAATCACCATATACCTCATCAGTTGAAACCTGATGGTATCTCTTGATTCCATATTTACGGCATGCATCCATAAGCACTGCTGTTCCCTTGATATTAGTATCAAGGAAAACCTCTGGATTCTCAATTGAACGATCAACATGCGATTCAGCCGCAAAATTGACAACTATATCAGGATGCTGTTCCTCAAACATCTTATAGATAGCATCTCTGTCTGTTATATCAATCTTTAAAAATGTAAAGTTAGGGTTCTCTAACGCCTTCTTCAATGTAGACATATTGCCTGCATATGTAAGACAATCCACACATATTATCTTGTAATCTGAATACTTATCCAGCATATAATACACAAAATTAGAGCCTATAAATCCGGCTCCGCCTGTAACAACAATCTTCATAATATTCCTCACTTTTCTATGTAAACGTCCTTGTTTAATATAGAATTTTTCCGTCAGCAACCTTTCTTAAATGCTCACCGTATGGCGATTTGCCATAGCTGTCTGCATGTTCCAGAAGCTGCTCAAGACTAATCCATCCATTATTGTATGCTATCTCTTCAATCGCTGATATCTGTATGCCCTGTCTGTTCTCTATAACCCGGATAAATTCCGATGCATCTGAGAGAGCATCCATCGTACCTGTATCAAGCCATGCATATCCTCTTCCTAACGTCACCACATCAAGCTTGCCCTTAGAAAGATATATTTTATTGAGATCAGTTATCTCAAGCTCTCCTCTTGCAGAAGGCTTAACCTGTTTAGCATATTCACATACATTACTATCATAGAAATATAATCCTGTGACACAATAATTTGACTTAGGATGTTCAGGCTTCTCTTCTATAGATATAGCCTTTCCATTCTTGTCAAACTCAACAATTCCGAATCTCTCAGGATCATCAACATAATATCCAAATACTGTTGCTCCATCAACCTTAGCTGCCGCATTCTTAAGATGCTTTGTCAGTCCATTACCATAGAATATATTATCGCCGAGAACCATAGCGCACGAATCGCCATCTATAAATTCTTCTCCTATTATAAATGCCTGTGCCAGTCCGTCTGGTGATGGCTGCTCCTTATATGACAGTCTGAGCCCTAACTTACTTCCATCTCCAAACAGTCTCTCAAAATTAGGCAGATCCTGTGGTGTAGATATAATAAGAATATCCCTTATCCCAGCCATCATAAGTACTGACATAGGATAATATATCATTGGTTTATCATATACAGGCAAAAGCTGCTTACTTGTAACTTTAGTAAGTGGATACAATCTTGTACCACTTCCCCCTGCCAGAATAATCCCCTTCATAGTTCCTCTTTTCTGTGCCAGAGTATTCCACGCACTGTAAAATATCAACTAAAGTATATCAAATAAGCAGCATAAAATCAATCAATGCATTATCTAAGCCTTACCCTGCTTTTTACTATTAAGATTCTCGACCATATTGGCAGCCATGCTCTCTATCAGCCTGTCTTTCATGACTCTTTCCAATATTACCCCTGCTGCGAGCGACTCATCCTGCTTCTTATTAATAGGTATCTTCCATGTATCATTAATCCACTCAGCCCTGTCTGGCAGCACCGGAATATGCTTGCCATCATATATGCTGAATACCATAACATCACCTTTGGCAAATAATTTCTTGATAATATCAAGTTCCACCAGCGCATACATGTCTGTGAATAATTTCTGTGAAACTATTATAACAACATACTTATGCTCCTTGATATATCTCGAAAGAAGGTAATCCGATGTCTCATTGATAGTTGATTCACTGCTTGTCGATACTGAACCCGCGTCATACTCCTGTAATGTTGTAATCAGATTCCATGCCAGCTCATGTGACCACTCCTCACCTTTTCCCTCATAAAAACAAAAATGCATAAAAAATCCTCCCTATCTGTAAAAATATATATTGCAAAAATGCATTACCATTATTACATATAGGAAGGATAAAATGTTTAAGTTGTCATGAAACATGTCTTAAATGTCATGAAAAATTAAATTCCAAGTATTTTCTTAACACTATCGCACATTTTGTCAACATCACATACTGTATCATGAAGTACTGGTGCTGTTCTGATTTCCTCGATAGCCTGTGGAACCTTGACATTAGATATTCTGCTGAGCTCATCTACAAGCTCAAAGTCACCCATAGCATCATATTTCTTATCGATAGCATTAAGTACGCTTCTTGTGAACTTATATGGGCTGGCTGTAGAAGCTATAACTGTCTTAGTGTCATCATTAGTCTCAGCCTTATACTTGTTGTATACAGCGGCAGCAACTGCTGTATGAGTATCGATTACATATCCTGTATCATCATATAACTTCTTAATTGTAGCTGCATCTTCACTCTCTGATGCATAATTGCCATAGAAGTCGCCAAGCTTCGCCCTCATATCATCTGTTATGCTGTACTTGCCAACAGTCTTTAACTCATTCATAAGCTCTGCATTCTTAGCTGCACTGTTGCCAGCTATCATGTATATAAGTCTCTCAAGGTTGCTTGATACAAGAATATCCATTGAAGGTGATGTTGTAAGAACAAATTCTCTGTTTCTGTCATATTCACCTGTCTTAAAGAAGTCGAATAAAACCTTATTCTCGTTAGAAGCACATATAAGCTTGTTAATAGGAAGTCCCATATTCTTAGCATAGAATGCAGCAAGAATATTACCAAAATTACCTGTTGGAACTACTACATTAATCTTCTCGCCATCTTTGATCTCGCCATTAGCAAGAAGTCTTGTATATGCATATACATAATATACTATCTGTGGACAGAGACGTCCGATATTGATTGAGTTAGCTGAAGAGAACTGGAATCCTGCATCATCCATCTCCTTCTCAAGTGCCTTGTCTCCAAATATCTTCTTAACGCCTGTCTGGGCATCATCAAAGTTACCGTTAATTCCTATTACGTATGTATTGTCACCCTTCTGTGTGACCATCTGCTTCTCCTGAATTGGGCTTACACCATTCTTAGGGTAGAATACAATAATCTTAGTACCCTTGACATCCGCAAATCCAGCAAGAGCAGCTTTACCTGTATCACCAGAAGTTGCAGTAAGGATAACTATATCATTCTTAACATTGTTCTTCTTAGCAGAAGTTATAAGAAGATGTGGAAGAATTGAGAGTGCCATATCCTTGAACGCGATTGTTTTGCCATGGAAAAGTTCAAGATAATATGCGCCATCTGCCTTAACAAGTGGAGCTATCTCATCTGTATCAAACTTAGAGTCATATGCACTGTTGATACAATACTTTAACTCTTCCTCTGTAAAATCATCAAGCATAAGCTTCATAACTTCGTATGCTACACCCTTGTAATCCATCTTAGATAATTCCTCGAAACTCTTATCGAGTGCTGGAATCGAATCTGGAACATACAATCCCCCATCTGGTGCAAGTCCCTTAAGAATAGCCTGTGAAGCCTTAACCTGGACACTATCGTCTCTGGTACTCTTGTAAATTATACTCATTTCTTTCCACCTCGTATTTGATATTATTATATATAAGGATGCCACCACTCATAAAAGCTTTTGTGCAGACACAAACAGCTCTCTGATTGTGCCCCTGACATCATAATAATTGATTAAAATTATACCTAAGCCCCGTCTGTTATGTCAAGGCAATTATTGCCTTTATCACACTTTAAAACATCCGCCGCCAACAAATTCCCTAAGAATTGAATTGATTGGGATATACTCAGGCTGGCATACCAGAAAATAATCAAGGAACTTTAACAGTCTCTTTGCCTCTAAATATTCCGGCTCATCCTCTCTTATCGAGAATAAAAGTGGCTCTACATATGGCTTTAATACCGATATCTCATATGCAAGAGATGAATTGAACATAACATCTGCCTGCTCCTGGAATGGGAATATATTCTTCTCTTCACCCCTTCTTACAGACTCCCACATTGAGAGAGTCTTCTTGGCTGATGCTCCTCTTGTCCTGTAATCCCTTACCATACGTCTTATCAGTCTTCCATCAGTAGATGCAACACGGTTATGTTCATCAACATTAAGCTGTGTAAGTGCACTTATGTATATCTTAAACTTACTCTCCACTGGAAGTGTGTAAGACAGCTTATCATTAAGGCAGTGTATTCCCTCAATAACAAGAATATCTTCCTTGCCAAGCTTTAAAGTATTGCCATTATATTCTTTTCTTCCTATCTTGAAGTTAAATGTAGGCATCTCGACCTCTTCACCTGCAAGAAGCTGGTTCATATGTCTGTTGAAAAGCCCTATATCTACTGCTTCAAGTGCCTCGAAATCATAATCACCATTCTCATCGACAGGAGTCTGCCCCCTCTCAACGAAATAGTCATCAACAGCTATAGGATGTGGCTTATATCCCCTTGCCATAAGCTGTACAGATAATCTATGACTGAATGTTGTCTTACCAGATGAAGAAGGTCCAGCTATCATTATAAACTTAGTTCCCGGTCTCTGCTCAATCATCTCAACAATCTGCATAATCTTCTGTTCCTGAAGTGCTTCATGCACAAGCATAAGCTCACCTATATCTCCATTGGCTATATGCTCATTAAGTGCTCCGACTGTATGCATATCAAGCATCTCTGACCACTGTGTTGTCTCTTTTAAGACATTAAACAGCTTCTTTGGTGGAGCAAATTCTGGAACTACAAGCGGTGCCTTCTTCTGAGGTAACTGCAATACAAAGCCCTCATCATAAGCAAACAGATCATATACAGATAATATTCCTGTTGATGGTGCCATATATCCATAAAAATAATCTTCATATCCATCAAGATTATATACATTGACAACAGAGCCTCTTCTGTACTTGAATAGCTGTGTCTTGTCATTCATGCCATAGTAATCAAATAATTTTATGGCTTCCTTGGTACTCATTGTCTTTTTAACAATCGGCATATCTGCTGCAACACATTCCTGCATTCTCACCTTAACTTTATCAAGAAATTCAGTTGTTATCTTACTGCCATTGACAGCCTTGCAATATAATCCCTTACTTATCGAATATTCAACACTTATCTGACCTACTGCTTCGTCAGTATCAACATCATCTATAGCTTTGAGTGCCATGAATAATACGCTTCTCTTATACACCTCATTGCCAATTGTAGTATCAGTTGTAACGAATTCACATTCATCACTTTCAACTTCTTTGTCACATATTTCACATAATTTACCATCAACCTTGGCAAGAATTATCTTATTGTCGAACTGATTCTGTTTCTCCTTTACGAGCTGTGACAACATTATCTTCATAATAATCCACCAGTGCCTTTCTGATATAATATATATCTTCATTAACCTGGGTCATGCGCTTTGATGCCCCCGCTTTACTAACTGCATCAAGAATTCTCAGATTAACATCCAGCTCTTTTTTCAGATATAGATGCAAATCCTCATTTCTGCTAACCAGATTGTCCTTACCGTATCTTAAAAACAGTTCAAAATCCGGATTATAACGGCAATCCATTATTGTGTAATACTGATTATCTTCTTTCAAAAAATGCTCTCTTATGACAGAATATCCGGAACCCGCAAGAAATTCCCTGAATTCCTTAACCTCTGACTGTGGCGACAATATAAGCTGTGTACTGCCATCAAACTTACCCTTGCCGTTAGAAAGAATACTTCTTATAAGCCTTCCACCCATTCCACAGATTGTAACAGCATCAACCTCTCCCGGTTCAAGCTTTTCAAGTCCGTCACTGAGCCTTACGCTCACCTTGTCCTCAACGCCAAAGCTCTTGATATTATTCTTAGCTTTAGACAAAGGCTGCTGCCTTACATCCATTGCAATGACTTTGTCCGCAATTCCATTCCCTGCAAGATATATTGGCAGATATCCGTGATCCGTACCGATATCTGCCACTCTTTTACTGCCAGTGTCTTTTATCCACTCTGCCACACATGAAAGCCTCTTTGATAAATTATATCCTTCCATGCTTATATTCCTATTATCAATTAATCAAGATAATCCTTGAGCTTACGGCTTCTGCTAGGATGTCTTAACTTTCTTAATGCCTTAGCTTCAATCTGTCTGATACGCTCTCTTGTTACATTGAACTCTTTACCAACTTCCTCAAGAGTTCTGGCACGTCCATCATCCATACCAAATCTAAGTCTTAATACCTTCTGCTCTCTCTCTGTAAGAGTTCCTAACACTTCAACAAGCTGTTCCTTAAGAAGTGTTGATGCAGCCGCATCGGCTGGAACTGGAACATTATCATCCTGAATGAAATCTCCAAGATGGCTGTCTTCCTCCTCACCGATAGGTGTCTCAAGAGAAACTGGCTCCTGACTAATCTTCTGAATCTCTCTTACTCTCTCAACTGGTATATCCATAGCCTCTGCTATCTCTTCTGGAGTCGGTTCTCTTCCTAACTCCTGAAGTAACTGTCTTGAAACTCTTACGAGTTTGTTGATAGTCTCTACCATATGAACTGGTATACGGATAGTTCTCGCCTGATCTGCAATAGCTCTTGTGATAGCCTGTCTTATCCACCATGTAGCATAAGTACTGAATTTGAAGCCCTTTCTGTAATTAAACTTCTCAACAGCCTTTATAAGTCCAAGGTTACCCTCCTGGATAAGGTCAAGGAAAAGCATTCCTCGTCCAACATATCTTTTGGCAATACTTACAACAAGTCTTAAGTTAGCTTCAGCAAGACGCTTCTTAGCTTCCTCATCACCCTGTTCCATTCTCTTTGCGTATTCAATCTCTTCCTCCGCTGAAAGAAGTGGAACCTTACCAATCTCCTTAAGGTACATTCTTACAGGGTCTTCAAGACCGATTCCATCTGGTACAGATAAATCAATCTTTTCAATGTTAATCTCGTCCTCGTCATCAAGAATGATATCCTCGTCATCTGTATCATCCTCTGACATCTTGACATCTACATTATTATTCTCTAAGAATTCAAATACCTTCTCCATCTTGTCAGCTTCAAAATCTGTATCAAGGAAATAATTCATAATCTCCTGATAATCGAGAACATTTTTCTTCTTCTTTGCAAGTGCAAGAAGTCCCTTACATTTCTCTTCAAACTTAGCAGCCGACTCAGCAGCGCTGTCAAGCTGGTCATCACCATCTGACTGCTCTTCGTCATCAATTATATCAACCACTGGATCTGCTTCTTTAGCCTTTTCAGCTTTAGTTGATTTCTTGGCAGCCGGTTTCTTTTCTTTAACTGCTTTTACTTCCTTCTCCTCAATTGCCTCGTTTTTCTTAGCCATTGTTGTATCCTTTCTCTCTTTAAATTATAAATATATGTGAATATTTTTTAACTTAACCTGTTGTGTCATTATGTCCTGAAGCTGCCTTGCATCATTAGTGTTCTTAAGTGCATATTCAAGACTGTTGCCTTTAACCTTAATAACTGTGTCATTGAGTGCCCTCTGCCTCTCTGCTGCATTAAGATTATCGCTTAAATCAGCACTGAACAAAGCCGCAACCTCGTTATGTTCCTCTTCTGTATCGTATGTGTTGATTATTGATGCCGGATTAACATTGCCCGCATCAAACTGCTCATAAAGCTTGGAAGCCACATCATTAAGCAGCGGGTCTATGAAATCCTCCGGCTGGATGTACTCTCTTACCTTTGCAAATACATTCTTATCATCTATCATCCATGTAAGAAGTATCTTCTCAGCCTGTCTTACACCGCTCTCACGCTTCTTCTTTACTGGCGCCGCCTGCCTTGGTGCATTCTCTGGTTTAGACGATATAAGTCCCTCCCTGCTGCCATAGTGTGCTACCATCTCGCGCATGCCATCATAGTTAATATTAAACTCACGGCACACTGCCTTCATATAATTCTCTCTCTCAAGCCGTTCAGAAAATGTAATCAGCCTGCCAGCGACACTCCGCTCGAAGTTAGTCTCGCCTTCCGGGTCTGACCTATCATAGTTTCGCTCAAGAACTGATATCTCATACATAAAACTGTTGCTTGCTTTATCAATGCGTTCCTGAAATGCCTCTGCTCCAAGTGCCTTGATGAATTCATCCGGATCCTTGTACGGTCTCATATTGATAACCTTAGTTGACAGTCCAGCTTCTTTTAATATAGGAATGGCACGCATAGCTGCCTTAACTCCCGCTTCATCGCTGTCATAGGTTATAAGTACATTATCCGTATATCTTTTCATAAGTCTTGCCTGTCCCGGTGTCAATGCCGTTCCAAGCGATGCAACAGCCTGATTAAATCCAGCCTGATGAAGACTTATGACATCCATATATCCCTCACATATTATAAGGTTATCCTTCCTTGACGCCCTCGCTATGTTAAGTCCATACAGATTCCTGCTCTTATCAAAAAGCTTCGTCTCTGGTGAATTAAGATACTTAGGCTTGGCATCTCCCATAACTCTTCCGCCAAAACCGATAACCTTATTATTGATATCCATAATAGGAAACATCACTCTGTTAAAGAACTTATCACTTATACCTCTCTCGTAAGAGAACAAGCCTGATTCTTTAAGGATGTCATCATCATATCCCTTCTCTTTAAGATAACGGTACACGGATGAACCCTGCGCTGAATACCCAAGTCCAAACCTCTGGATTGTCTCATCACTTAATCCACGCTTCTTTAAGTAATCCAGGCCCAGTTGTCCATGCTCAGTCCTAAGCTGCTTATAATAATATGTAGCTGCAAACTTGTTAATCTCAAGAAGCTTGTCCCTTATGCCACGATCACGTCTTTCCTGCTCATTATACTCCACCTCTGGAAGTTCCATGTTAACCCTGTCAGCCAGTGCCTTAACTGCTTCTGGAAATGTGAACTTCTCATATTCCATAACAAATGTCACTACATTACCGCCAGCTCCACATCCGAAACAGTGATACAACTGCCTTGAACCTGATACAGAAAATGAAGGGGACTTTTCATTATGAAATGGACAAAGTCCCACATATGAGCTTCCATTCTTTTTAAGTTTTATATACCCTGAAATCACATCAACTATATCATTTCTCGATATAACTTCATCTATTATCTGTCTTGAATACATCATTAACCCTTCCATGACTTAGGTACATATATCTCTGTAAACTTAGATACACAGTACTGGTCTGTCATGCCTGATATGTAATCACATATTACTCTCTCTTGTGGCTGTCCTTTATCAATAAACTGCTTATAGTTATCTGGAAGCGCATCTGTATTATCAAGATAATAATTGTATAATTCTGTTATAAGCTTATACGCTTTAGCTTCCTCACTCTTTGCAGTCGGATTAGTATAAAGGTTGCTGAACATATACTCTCTTAAACTTGTCATCGCATCACCGACCTCATCAGACATATATATTCCATTCTTACCTCTGCTGTTGATAATTATATCTTTAATCAGAGTGTTAAGACGCTCTTTAGTAGAGTTACCCAGAATACTTGTATATATCTTAGGAATCTGGTCTTCTGCAAATATACCTGCTCTTATCGCATCATCAATATCATGGTTGATATATGCAATCTTATCAGAAAGACGTACAACATTGCCCTCAAGTGTGGCAGGATTACCTGTAGTCTTATGATTGAGTATTCCATCTCTTACTTCCCATGTAAGATTAAGTCCTCTTCCATCATTCTCCAGCAGCTCAACCACTCTTACGCTCTGCTTGTAATGTGCAAATCCAAGCGGACATATCTTATTAAGGGTTCTCTCTCCTGCGTGGCCAAATGGTGTATGTCCCAAGTCATGCCCTAAAGCAATAGCCTCTATCAGGTCTTCATTAAGATTAAGTGCCCTTCCTATGCTCCTTGCAATCTGTGCAACTTCCAGAGTATGAGTAAGGCGTGTTCTGTAATGATCTCCAGTAGGTGCAAGAAATACCTGTGTCTTATGCTTTAATCTTCTAAAAGACTTACAATGCAATATCCTGTCCCTGTCACGCTGGTATATAGTCCTCATGTCACACTGTGGCTCTTCCCTGTCACGCCCTCTTGACATATCACTGAAACTGGCATATGGACTTAGATATTCATGTTCTCTTTTTTCCTGCTCTTCTCTTATATTCATAACTGTATATATTCACCCACAATCTATAATCATACAAGTGCGCCTAATATTAAACTTCTATGCAACCACCGGATTTCCTTTTTATTTTTTTACACTTCCAGAAAAAAATCCACCGATAAATCCGCCAAGTATACAAAGCACAAGTGCTGTCAATATTCCGCTTACATTCTGTGCTATTCCTTTATTCAGTATTAATGATACTATAAATATTATCATATAATATACTGCTCCTGCCGCAATCCCCCATATTGCCCTTGCACTTCTCATTTTAGCACCTATTATCATGCCTGCTGCACATGTTGATATGACATACACAGCATATATGCCTATAGATACAATTTTTTCTCCCATCCCCATCTTATAAGCTGCCAGTGCCAGCACAACAAGAAGTATCGCTGACATAAAATACGCAATAACAATCGTCTGTACCATTTTAATAATTCTGTTAACCAATTGAGCCTCCAAATTTATTAATTTTTTACTTATTCTTAAGTGTATTCACACATTTATAAGACTATGACGTATTG
>ERZ1034763.206-NODE-206-length-33426-cov-8.075724_pt1 | contig 33426 bp, 31 predicted proteins | sample MGYA00520701_ERZ1034763 | MGnify/ENA primary metagenome ERZ1034763 (study PRJEB33766, sample SAMN09781707) | gut metagenome | biome: gut microbiome | host: Homo sapiens | place: Madagascar | study: EMG produced TPA metagenomics assembly of the PRJNA485056 data set...
GAGTAAACATAATCATGTGGTACATTTTTATCAATAAGTATAGTTTCTTCATTGACCACAAGGTTGTCACTGCACTCCTGAACACTGTTTCCTGTTGTTACCTTCAATGGAATTTCAGCAGCATTTGCTTTTGTTGGTGTTACAACAAGTAAAGTTGCAGCGAAGGCAAATGCTACAGTTACTATTTTTTTAATAATTTTACTCATAATAATTTTCCTTTCTTAATCCATAAAAATTTGTTATATTACATCCAAGTTGATTTACCGCCCTCTTAAAGTCTCGTATAATTTAATTCCAACTAAACTTTTTCTGTAACCTCTGTCGTATGCTACATTTTTTCTGCTCTCCTTCCTTATATATTTTGATTCCGTATGGATATCTTATTTTTCCTTGCTGCATTACGAAAATACCAAGTGCAATTGGAATTGTGTCTTTCTTTTTGCTTTCTTCTATTTCATTTTTTATATTTGGATACTTGATGAAATATTCATTTTTCATACGATTGATAAACTCTAATGGCATATTACCAACGGACGAATAAGGGCATCTGAAAATCATTACCGGAAAACCACTTTTTGAAACTTCTAGTGCTCCAAGATACTCACAGCTGTCATCTGTTTCCAAGGTATCCAGAATTTCAATGCGATCCGGTATTTCTGCGTATCCACTTTTCAAATATAATCGACTGTATCCAGTTTTTTCCGGCATCTCATCCTCAAAGGCTCTCATATCTTCTGAAATGCTCATCTTTTCTTCCGCCTTTCCTATTTTTTGACCTCATAGATTTCTCCTTTTTCAATGTCATAAGCCACCTTTTTCTTATAGCTTTTTCCGTTCTTTGTCTTTGCCGTTTTCTCAATTGTTTTTCCTGCAAGAAGCTGTTTTACATCATTTGCTGTAATATTTACCCAACAAGCTTTCTTCCATAAACCATTTAACTGGCAACCATTTTTGTAATTTGAACAGTAATAACCTTTTGGTCCTTCTCGTACTTCTTCTCCGCATTTTGGACAGATAATTTTATCTTTTCCTGTCTCAAAATCAAAAGAAAGTTCGATTTTGTTTTCTGCCTTATTTTTTTTCATACAAAGCGCTGCTTCAAATTTCTTCCCGGTCTTTGACACCCATCCTTTGATCTGTCTTGTTATTCCTTTTTCAATAAGAGCTTTCAATTCTCTATCACCGATCAGAATTCCACAAATCGGTCCAATATGAAATCCGCATCCTTCATCTTTCCTGATGTAATGCTCGCACTTATATCCATATTTTTTGTGATAAGTCACTTTGCCACCACATAGCGGGCACCGAAATTTTGTTTCCATTACAAGAGATTCTCCCTTGTAATTTTCTCCATTGTTCTTTTCCTTGATCTTTTCGATTCGCTCTTCTACAAATTCATCAATTTCTTTTTGGTATTCATCTCTTGTTTTTTCTCCATGTTCGATTTCTGATAATCCCTGCTCCCATTCTGCAGTCATTTTTGGAGATAACAATTCCGGAAGTACATCTGCCATAATGTCGTAGATGATAAATCCATCTTCTGTTGGAGTCAATACTTGTGTTTTCTTATCAGCCTGTATATATCCAATCATCAGCAGTTTTTTGTATATTTCACCTCTTGTAGCAGATGTTCCAATACCAGAACCCTTAATCTGTGCTCTTAATTCCTCATCTTCGATTAGATTTCCGGCATTTTCCATGGCAAGTATAATTGAACCGGAAGTATATCTGTTTGGCGGTGATGTCGTGCCTTTATCAATTCCATAAGCACTTTCGAATACGTCTCCTTCAGCAATTCCCTCATATGCAGATAAATCTTTTTTTGCGCGATCTGCTTTTGGAATACCTGCCACTTCCAGATATCCCGGTGTTGAAAGGACTTTATCGGAAATAAAAAAATGCTCTGTTCCTGCAAGCATTTCAATTGTTATCTGCTCATATACTGCCGCCGGATAAAAAATGCTCAAAAATCTTCTTATGATTAGTTCATACACACCTTTTTCATCATACTTAAGTCCCTCCAAAGCAGTGATATCCCCAGTCGGAATAATTGCATAATGGTCTGTAACTTTGGAATCATCTGTATATTTTGTCTTTTCAATTCCTTTGTACCAACCATTTTCAAGAATAGAAGATACATAGGAAGCGGTCGCCGTATATGCAGCAATCCCCGAGATATTTTCTTTGATTTCTGTTGCAATTGCCGTGGTAAGTACACGAGCATCCGTTCTTGGATATGTTGTAAGTTTCTTCTCATATAAACTCTGTGCAATTTCGAGCGTTCTATCCGGACCTATTTTAAATAATTTAGAACATTCTGCCTGAAGTTCCGCAAGATTGAACAGCATAGGAGCATTCTTTTTTACTGGTTTCCTTTTACATGATTTTATGGTTACCTGCTGTGGCAATTCAGAAATCATCTTCTTTGCGCTACTTTCTTCCCGAAAACCCTTTTCTTCATATAAAAGAGGTGAATCTTTATATTTTGAATCATCTGTAACTTTCCAGTTACCCGATATTTCTCCACCTGGTACAGATACTTTGTTGGCAATCTTGTAATATGGAACCGCCTTAAAATTTTTAATTGTGCGTTCTCTTTCAACAATCATAGCAAGGACTGCTGACATAACTCGACCGGCGCGGATTACCCCTTTGGTTGCCGTCTTTGATTTTGAACGATACATATTTCCATATTTTATTGAAAGCGCCCTTGAAAAATTAATACCAATAGCTGAATCTGCAATTGCGCGCATATATCCTGCCTGCATTAGATCCTGATAATACTTTGTAGTAAGAGGTTTTGCTTCACGTATGCCACGTAAAATTTCATCCTCAGTCTGCGAACTGATCCAAACAACCTTTTCTTCTACTCCATCCGGAATGCCTGCCTGCGCCCTTACAAGCATCTGTATATACAGGCCTTCACGTCCAGAATCTCCTGCGTAATAAATTGCAGACACATCATCCCGATGATACAAATTTTTTACAACATCAAACTGGTTTTTTACATCTTCGATTACCTTATAATGATATTCCTCCGGTAAAAATGGAAGTGTCTCCATCTTCCAATGTTTCAGTTCCGGATCATAATCTTCTGGATACCATAAAGTTACAAGATGTCCAAAACACCATGTTACAATCCATTCGTCATTTTCAATATACCCATCTTCGTTTCCATAGACTCCTAAAGTCTTCGCATAAGCACGTCCAACAAGGGGCTTCTCGGCAATGATTATCTTTTTCATATTTTCCTGTTTCCTTTCTTTTTAATCTTCTAACCAATCCTTTGGATGAAGAACGTAATATAGATCTCCTTTAGCTTTTTTACTTCCAGATGCAAGAAATGATATAACCTCTATTGGTATCCATAATAAAAAAGTAAACCCAACAGCATACACCTGCATATCCGGAGTTGTATTAGACATATGCAGGCCCTTGACAAAAATAAATCGGATTATTGATTGTAAAACAACGGTAACCGCTACATACATTATGATATTTACTAGTCCATTTTTTGTTCCACCAAAAGCTACTGTTCTTACCGCTTTTTCATCCGGCAGATTTCCAGGCATTTCTGTAATGCCTCTGCATTTTGCCTTTTCTTCCATCCATACATCAATATCTTTTTTAATGTCTGCATTATAGAGTTTGCTCTGCAGCTTTATTCCTAATGGAATAATACAACTTTTTTTCAGATGAATTGTTGCTTTGGTTCTCTCGTTATGTGGGACAACGTGTGAATAATATTCCATAACATGTCCCATTTCATGTCTTGCCGTATGTGTCAATGCCGGGTACAGGATACCTGTTACATACCATACGATCATTTCAATAATAAAATAAATTGCTTCCATTTTTTTCCTTTCTATGCACTGATGCCAACAGCTTTTTTTGCAAGCCGGTCCGCTTCTTCGTTTCCATCTACTCCACTGTGTCCTTTAACTTTTACAAAGTTAATCTTTAAACGACTGTTTCTCATAATATCACGATACCTTTGAGTTCCCTCTTTGTTTGCATGCCATTTTCCGGTAACCCATGCTTCAATTCCTGTATAATCGTAATAAATATCTAGTTCGCTTATTCCAAGTTGTTCTGCTTTCCTCATGGCCGCTTCCGCACCAAGAATTTCTCCAGATACATTTCTCATAGATGACATCTCTGGATCACTTCCATTTCCTTGAAGCAGATGTTTTACTCCTGACTCATCAATTAGATAACCGCCATAACCATATACTTTTGTATATTTGTTATACGATCCGTCAACAAAGGCATATGCTTTCTTTTTTCGAGAAAAAGATATATCTTCTCTTTGCTTCGTTTCTGTTTTTTCTCCCTTGCTCTCTTCTTTAATTGGAGAATAAGATGCAGCTATGGGATTTTCCTTTTTCTGAATATTTTGTTTTTCTTTATTTGTGGGATTACACAAGGAACACTGTGTTGATAATCTGCAGTTTTGACAGGAATTTATTTTACATATTTCTGTAACTGCCTTTTTGCATATTTCAGCGAAATGAGCATCTTTACATGTACATATTCTGTTGACTTTAAACTCACATACAAACGAATTGCACATACACGTCTTTCCTTTCTTTTATGACTTATTATCTACTTATCTAACGTTCTTACAAAGTTTAATGACGTTTAAAAAGGAGCTGCCCACCGAATTCTCTCACGCCAATGAGCAGGTGTAGCCTGGATATTATCCAGATCTGGCGATGATCCGTTCTTAAAATATGAAATTATGAAAAACAAATCAAATAATGTCAGCGCTGTTTCTGCGCTACACGAATTTATATTCCGGATTCGAACCGTACAGCTTAAGCTGCAGCCACCTTTTGGCTTATATAACATACTTATTTATAAGTCTATTACACTATGAAATAATTTTTACGCCTCGTCTTTCTGCAAGTATATCATATATATACATTTTTGTAAAGAATAAACCACCATATCATTGGCAGTTTATTCTTTCTCAAATACGTTTTTTTAATAATGCCGTTATTTTTTCTAATTCATGCACAACAGTTTGCAATTGCACCTGTCCTGGTTCCGCTTTAATATTTTTCTTTAGTGCAATAAATTCTGGAATTATATCCATGCTCACATGATATTTAACCAAAAGTTGTGAAAAATATTCTGCTTTGGTAAGTGTAGGAGCATAATAGCGCACATACTGCTTTCCATCTTTTTTTACATCTGCAACGCAGATAATGTTATTTTCGCATAACTCATTAATTATTCTTCGAACCGTATCGCGTGTACAGACACCTTTTTCCCCCAGATAACTGCTTATCATACTTACCTTTAGTGGTTCTTTTGCCTGCCAAAAACAATTAAGTACATAAAGTTCTTTTTCTGTAAGCTCTTTAAATTCTGTATTTTCCTGCATAAACATAGATCCTCACCTGCATACAAAGAAAAACAAGGCTCTTAACCAAGTCTTGTTTTTCCAATTTCTTCCAATATTATATACATTTTCTTATTGTATTTCAATTAATTATTTTTCTACGAGTGAACTACTCGGCAATTGAATAACTTCACAGAACATATAATCCATTCCTGTTTCAACCCACAAAAGAATATCTTTATTGGCATCACACTCGGTAATCGGAACTAACTAATACATAAACCGCCACCATGCGTACCATATAATCTCGGATCATTGTGCTCGCACTCTGGCTTGTTATATGGGCAGCGGAACACCGGATTATCATTTTCATGGCTCCAATCGATTCCACATCCCAGATTATCTATCACATGACTTCCCATGATGAACTTACCGCATCCGGTTTTATAAACGATGCTGTCTCTATAGAACCGCTTATTTCGTTCGAATGTACCTTGTTCCGCAGTTAGGACAAAACGTATAACTTGGTTCATTCGCACAAAAACCGCATTTCCCGCAATACATCAAATCGTGATGGTGCTTGTAAGCCGCTTTCACAATACGTTTTTTTGCCCCAATATCCTTTGCCGCTTCATAGCGAAATCGGTTTAATGCCTGTTCATATTCGTCGCAAAAATCGTCCGTTCTATTATCTTCTGGAATAATTTCTGCCAACGATTCAAAAAAATCTACTGCAGTAATGGCATCACAGCATTTTCCTGTAAGTTCTAACATCGTTCACACTCCTTCCGGCTTCTCACAACGCTCAAATTCGATCACCCACACCCACGGATTTGCATCCCAGCCGTAGCTGTCAAGGTCAGATTTTTTGATGGTGCTGTTCCAGATTTTAATAAAATGCTCTCTGGCTGTATGTATGCGATCATATTCATTCTCCGGGCTGTGAATAAACCCCCTGTTATCTATCGCTCCTTCTGCTTTTGCTTCATCTTCAGTGACATCCTGCAGCCGCTCAATTCTCACATCCGTAACCTTTAGCCAGATACGTGCCGCTTCTTTCGGCATGTGGATGGATGGGTGCCACTTAAAATCTCCATTTTCAGAAGCCTTATAAAAATATCTACCCGGTGTAGAATCATGAGTAAATTGTCTATCATCGCACCATGTTTCCCGGACATACAGGATATCGCCCGGCTCGCAAGGCAACTTAAAAAATTTCTCTCCATACCCATCTGCAAATGTACCTCTACACGATATGTACCCTTTAGGTGTAAAAGCGGTATATCCCCATACTGCATCATCAGGAATAAAGCCTTTTACAATTCTTCTCGTTGCATCTTTTCTCCCGTCCAGAATCGCCCGAACCATTTCTGTATTGAATAAAATCGGTTTAATTGCCATCTGCGCCACCGCCTTTCACAACCTCGATCATGTCCGACAGCATTCCACTGCATCCGAACTGTTCCATTTCTTCGCGGTATTCTTCCAACTGCCGCACAACCTTGTCCGGGTCATATGCAGTTGGAACACTCTTTACTTCCTTGCATAAATTGTGTATCAACAAATCAGTATTTTCCTTGCTGTCATCAAAATGATGATTGGCAAGTAATGATATTACATCATCTACATCAATCAATCTTCCCATCATCCACCCTCCAGTTCCATACCTGTTCCGGCATATCCATAACCAATACTGTCTTAACCATCAGTTCACCTTCGCTGCATTTATTTCTTCCAAACACTTATATGTATAATCTAGCCATTCTGCTAAAAGAGGGGGATTCGAATGTGTCAACGCACTATGATCAAGATAACCATTTATTTCATTTGTTATAGCGTTAATTTCTTCATCCTTTAAATGTCGCCCTTTTGCGGCGTCAAGGACTGCATCCTTTACACATTCTTCGCAACTCGAATAATTATATGGTCCCAAATATTTTGTATTGTAATAATTGAATAATGCTTTTCTAAAAACAAACTTGTGAAGATCAACGGGAGTTGATATACCAGAATCAAGTGATCCTTTAACAAGAGCGCTTTCGTTTACATCATCTGGCCGCTTTGCTTGATACTTCGGTTCATTGTTTTCAGAATCGTTTTTGAAAAACAAATTTGCCAAATCTGTTATTACAACCAGAGTAAAAAGCCATTCTACTATTAAAAACCATAATACTATAAAGAACCATACTATAAAGAACCAAGCCACTTTCTCTATATTTGAAAATTTCATAAAGAATTTAACTACCGGCTCTGATAAAGTTACATGGACAAAAAAAGACGCCATAATAAACCTTAGTGATATACAAAATAAAATACGTTTCATAATCAAAATCCTTTCGTTTGTCATAGGCGGAAACCCACTTCCATTTGAAGGTGGATAGTTGACGTTCTCTCCTATCTAATCAACAAATACTGTGCCGTCAACATTGTATCTTACAGTAATTCCTCCTTTTGACAGCAATCTGAGGTATCTATGTTAATGCCAATTTTTTCAAAATAAAATTGTACAGGTTCAATATGTTCCTGTATGAGTCCATACTTAATTGCCAGACGATACTGAAATGTTTTCTGCAGATTTCTCATTAGTGTGTTTGTTAATGCTTCCCGGAAAGACTCCAGGTTACCAGATGACTTATAAAAGTTACACTGCCGGCATGCCGGAAGTAAGTTCTTTTCCGAATACATTTCCTCTTCTGTCATTGTATGACTGACATCGGTATTGGCGAAAACAGACTTAACATGATCCACCTGCATATCCTTGTATTCCAGCTCACATCCACAGTATGCACACCGGTGGTTGCATTTTTCATACACCAGAAGCCGGATTTTCTTGGGTATCTTTTTATGTGCTGACATTATTTCACCATCCTTCATTTTTTGGATCCGTCCATCGAATTCGCTGGCCGCATTCAATACAAGTATCAGGACTGATCAAACGCGCCCCGCATGTCGGACAGGCATATACCGGCTGGGTCCACCCTGTCCGATTTGCGTATTTTGGAATATCCTTATTTTTTCTTCTTTTTCCCTTCTGACCTGTCGGATTTTATCCCAAATGTATTTTAAATTTTCCTGCCGCATACAGAGCAGAATTAACACAGATTCCTTTGAAACTTTTTTGTTATCCACTAATGAAAAAGTGGAAAAAATATAGGGAAAAAGCCTCCTCCACCACCTGTTGATTTTGGTGACTTTTCGATTTTTTTAAAGTACAAACAATGATCTGTGTATTCTACTTCATAATTATCAACGCTTAGTCCCTCTGGATCGAAATCCTCATCTTGTTTTTTCCCATCAACATAGCACGTAGCTTTTTCACTTTTAGCTTTCTTGACCAAATTTGTTCTATGCTTTATAGCTTTTTTTACCTGCTCAGATTCTTTTTCAATGGTTTGTGCATTTTTTTCATAGATTTTATTCATACTGTTGCACATACTGTTGCAATAAGTAATAACCAATATAATAGCTATTACTCCAATAGCACATATAGCAATAAATTCTTCTTTATACATTTTTTCCTCCTAATGATCCGCTTCCATAAGTACATTAAACGCTGAAATCCCTTGATTTGGAATAAACTCAATTTCTACAATATAGTAGGAAGTTTTTCCCTCTTTCAACTCCATTCCATACAATTTTTTAAAGGAATCAGCAGCTTTCTTTCCTCCATGCATTGTCAAAGCTATTTCTGCTCTACAATAATATCTGTAATCGTCTGAAAATACCATACATGGAGCAGTAGATACATCACAATTCATTATTACTTGGTTGTCAACATACCACTGCATCAGATTATCTGTTACCGTTGTTGTTCGTTCAGTCGTTTCTTCTGTACTGTCCATAGATTCGCTGTGCAAAGTGTCCGTATTGTTACACCAGTATTCATTAATTGTATTTTTAAATGATTCCTGGTCCGCCAGAATATCCCGGAATGAATTATCAAACATACTCTTTAAGTAATCTGTTGCTGTATCTGCATATTTTTGTACCTTGTCATTTCCCAGAACTTCCGTGAGGCGATCATTTGTTACATAATACGATGACATGGCAAAAGGTAATGCAAACAATTCAGATGATAAATCTCTGTTATTCTGTTTATCATACGTAGTCTGTTCCACCCAGTCATAGTCCTTCATGTTCTTTTGATTTTCACTTTCTGTCCACGTATACATTTTTGTGACTTTCTGTGTTTCTTTCGTCTGAGAATCTTCAGTTGATGCAATATCGTTTTTTCCACATGACCGAACAGAAATTGCGGTTATGAAACACACAACTGCAAGTGTTCCTGCTATTAAAACGATCTTATTTTTTTTTAATAATTTAGATATTTTTCTTTTCTCCAATTATTTGTTCCTTTCCGGCACTTATGCACGCCTCTTTTTTCTGTAACTATATCATATATATACATTTTTGTAAAGTAACAAACAAATGAATCTTTTTTAAAAAAAGAGCTGCATAAGCAGCCCTTTTTCTAATTTGCATATATTACACCTGTTGTCCAGCGGTCTTTTGCATTGTTTTTCAATTCAATAACTGTTACATCCCCAGGATCCTTTGGAACATCAATTGGATTCCCATCGTCTGTATCAATATGAATCTTTGAATTATCCGGATCTTCTCTATTCCACATATCAAGAGATGCATCCGTATCTCCATAATACTGCAAATGTGCATAATTGCCATTATCTTTGTACGACTTAATATCAAAATTAAGTACGAGGTATCCGTCATTGATAAAGATATCCTCATCCGGACGAATGCTGCCTTTGGCCTCCAGATAGTTATACAGTGGTGTAAGATTATTGTCATATGTATAACCTAACTTATCACACTCCTCTTTTACCTTGTCAACATCTACAACCCTGAGCGATCCCGGGATTGTATATGTGCCATACCAGGTCTGCATACTATCCTTTAGATCTTCGTTCTCTGACTTTGTAATACAATAATCGCCTGAATTTAATACACTTTGTTCATCCGTTTCATTTCTATCTGTATAACGGTATGTATCGGTTACCGATTTTTTAAGGTTATCCCTTAATTCCTCTTCATTTGAAGTGAAGAGTCTTAGTCCCGCCGGAAGAACAATATTATTTAACCGGCTGCATTTCTGTTTTGTCAGCATCAGATAACTTCTCGCCATATCCCTTGCACCATTTTCCCCTGAAAACTTCGAGGAAAAATCATGCCATGAACTCCAATAAGTCGTATCAAGGGAATCTTTTCCCATGTGTTTGTCATAATCATAATAGCATGATCTGTGATACTGACTCCATAAGTAATCCTCCTTGTAATCAGAATCATTTGCATCACCATAATAAATGAAATCTCCGCTTCCACCCGGATTATCATAATACAGTGCAACATTCTTTGACTTTCCGTCTGCAGTATAATATCTGAAATTCGGTGTAATGGAAATCTTATCATCTGTTTTTTCCAATCCTGCAATTGTCTTTACCTCAAAAGAAAATGTATCACCTCTTTGCAAATATCCGTTTTTCTTCGCCACGTCAGATTTTCCAGTTGTCAGTGGCAATGTATTTGTTTTCTGCGCTGTATTAACATCTGTATCTACCAACGATCCATCCAGAGTATGTCGTAAGACATTTTCACCAATACGGTTCTTTAATCCAACTTTCTTTTCAGTTTTATTTTCTACAAGATTAGCAATATCAATATCTAATCCAGTTTCCTCGTCTTTCGTCTTACCGGTGAATACAGCTGGATTACTTACAGTATCGATCTGGAATCCATATATAATGCCACTTACTTCGGTAGGATATTCATATGTTGCGCCATAATATTCGTATGTTTCTTCTCCACCGTTTTCCTGTGTTCCGTTGTGTCCTTCTCCTTGATTTTTCGTAGCGGTATGATGCTTATAATTTTTATTAATCTTCTCTTGTCCTGGCTTATTAGCTTCGGTCGAATAATTATTTGCTCTTACCTCCACCTGGATACAACGTCTGTCCTGTGCAAGCATATAGGCATTTGTATTATCGTACATATCATCTGACACATAGCTTCCTTCATCAGCCCATGCCGGAATATATATCGTAATTGCAATTGTATTATTTGGAAATACGATCCATGGAGTATAACTGTTTCCGCTTTCACTCACTTCCGACCGGTAAGTACTATACTCTACCATGTAAGATCCGGTATCATTTTTTCCGCAAGTCGGTTCGAAATACTTTTCAACTGTATGTTCCTTGGTTCCATCGCTTGCATCCATCGTAGTATAACCCTTAATCTCAACAGAATATGGGAATCGAACTCTCTTTTCTGTCAGATACTTTGTCCATCCTGCAGAATTGATCAGCTTTCCATCCTTATCCTTATTACCATCATACCCTTTTACATACTTGGCTTTCATCTTGAAATAATTATCCCAGTCAAAAGTCAACTTATAAGTGTTATCCAGAATAAGCTGCGCTCCGCCTTGATATGTTACGCTTTCATCCTGATTGATGAGCTGCGTTTTGTTTTCTCCGTTGATGCTTACTGGAGTAATTACCGGTGAATGCACATGAATAGCCTCATTCTTCTGTGGATCATTTGTTTTTGTGTTTCCTTCATCATCCGTATACGTCCATGTGTTCTTATTTGAGCTTGAAAGCTTTTTAATGATTGCGGGATAACCACTATATTTATCTTTTTCGGCATCTGTCAGTTTTAGATCATCAACAGACATCGTCCATTTATTTTTTGAAGGTGTTTTATTAATACATCCAAATGCATAATAAACCGTGTGGATCTTTGTATAATACAATCCATTTGCGGCATCTTTTGGAATATGTACAGTACTTGTCGTAGTAAGTTGTGTATTGTCTTGTATTTTGTCACCAACAATGGTTTTGCCGGCATCTAAAAGCCACACCTGTTCAGGAAGTTCCCATTCTCCGCTAGGCACATACTTTAAGCTGTAATTTTTACTGTTTAATATTGCCTTCGTTCCATCATCTGTTTTTGCATTTACGTATGGGACATTAACCTTATCATTGGGAACCATATGCGAATTTAGATCCGCCGATCCAGAATCACTACTTGGATAGCATCCATTAAACTTATAACTTCTCGGGTTATCATCGTCAGATACTCTTACGCCATTTGTTACCCAATTACCATCCGAATCCTTGTTGGTTTCATATGTTCCCTTTAAATACTCTGCGCCATTTACATACAAGGTATCACTTACAATGTTCTTATTCCATGCGCTCATAAATGCATTTACATAGGAATCGCCAAGTTGCCTTGCATATTTTTCACAGGCTTTACTTCCTGCAGAATATGAGCTAAGCGTTCCAAGATAAAACGTATAATTGGATGGATTTATCATGGCAGCATATTCTTCCTGTGGAATTGGCATATAATACTTGTCCACTACATCTACGTTGGATGCAATGTTTCCTTCGTAGTTGTCATAATCATTTTCATTTTCATTAGAATAACATACTGGATGGTAATTTCCATCATCATCTCTTTCCGGGATTACATATTGAATCGGAACCTGTATCTCATTTAATGATTTATACTGGGTTTTCCATGTGGAATTATCATCTTTCATTTCCTTTATTATGGCATTTCCAAGTTGAGCAAGATTAATATCAGCAATTGCATAACTGTCTGCTGATAGATCATAGTCTAGTCCTCCACTTACCGAATGGGAGGAATAATAAGTGCCCGACGTTCCATCAGAATTCACATATGTATGTGGAACCTGGAATGTACCTGTCCATGATATGTCTATACTGATTTTCTTTGTATACCTTGTAATTCTTATGGATCCATACCACGTATCACAGTCTATGGTGTTTGTATATGTTTCATCTGTCGGAATAGCTGTTCCAAGCTCAAAGTCATTGCTTAAATTTGCGGTCCGAATATCAGGAGAGGTGTATTTATCCTTTGAACTATACGGAATTGCATCCGTTGCTGTAAAACCATTTGTAGGATGAATGTTCTGCTTATTATCCTTATATTTGTTTTTAAGGAGAGACATTCCTTCTCTTTCCACTTTTGTTTCTGTATTGACTCCCTGGTGTCCGCCGAGTCGGAAATACCGATTGTACTGATCACTACGGTTTGCGTAAACGTTAGCTGCAGAAGGATTTCTCCATGTAGCGGTATTGGATAAGTGTCCGTTACTATAGATTTCAATTACTGCATCTACACCAAACCATGCCGCATTGTATTTTTTCGCTTCCATAACTTCTTTATACCAGTCACCGTTTTCACCACTTTTCCGGTACAGCTTGGACTGTGGATAATCATTGTCCTTTTTCAATTGCGAAAACTTGCCAAACAGGTCATCCGAGGCAAATATCCATGTGTTTATAGAATGTCTTCTGCCGTTAACCTTTTGTGGCTTCCGGTATACACCCATAGCCAGAGGCTGTACCTTTCCTCCATCCTCCTGTGCTTCGTAATGTTCTTTATGGCTTGCAGATGGACCGATATAAGTTGCTGAAATTCCATCATTTTTCCGTCTCCAGTTAATGTAGTCTTTTTCATTGTCCTCGTACATAGTGGATGGCAAATACAAGGTAAATGTTTCTCTTGTACCGCCAGATGTATAATGCGGATCATCTCCGTACAACGACTGCCAGTCTCTCAAAGAAGCATCATCAACGTTGTAGTCATCTACTTTCAGCCACGACTTATCCGCCGGGACCTCTTTTCGTTTGGAGATTTTTTTTGAATTTAAGTTCTTGACGCCGCTGCTCTTGATCCGGGAAAATGTGTAGCCGATGGTGCGATAAAAACTATTGGTATTTCGATCGGTGGACTCCGTCTGGATTACAATGTTACCGAAGTCATCCATATACAACAAGCCGTCATTCGCCTGATACAGGGAGAAAACGTTGTCGTAGTGCAGATGCGACTTACCTGTATAAGGATCCTTTTGCAAATACTCTTTTTTTTCATCTTTACTCAATGAATTAAACCTTTTATTATTCTTTACCGTCTCCATATCATCCAGATACTCATACCTGGTTTGATAGTATTTTCCGTTCTCAAGCTTTTGGTTCGGGCGAACGTTGTTGTACCAGTAATAGTTAAACTGGCTCTCTCCGAACGATCCTGACGAACTTGTATCCTTTGTTGAATACCGATAATTTTCGTCCGTATTGTTTCCTTGAGAAATTTTGTCTTCGGCTTCTGGACTTTCCTCTGTCGATTCTGTCATGACTTCTGCGCTGGCAGTACCTACCGTTGCCGTGAACACCGAAACAAACAAACCAAAAGAAAGGCAAAGCCTGGTTAATATTTTTCTTTTCAAGTTAACACCTCCGTATATTTTCTTTTATTGTGAGTATATCATATATATACATAGAATAAAAGAAAAAGCAGAGAAAATTTCTCTGCAAACAAAATTGACATTTTTGATCCGATATCCTATAATATAAATACAAAAAGCAATACCGGAGACGGTTTGCCTGATGTTTTATGGATTAAAAATAATCGCCAAAAACTTTTCCAGGGTTGTGGCGATTATTTTTTTGCCTTGGTATTGCATCCAACAGTATATCCAAGGCTAAAAAAAGTGGCGCACAGGCCAATAATTGCAATGAACATGTTTGTTGTAAGCATTAGTAGCATACCTCCTTTTCACAGATTTCCTAACTGGATTGAATCTATGTAATCGGAGCTATTAACTCTCCGGGCAAAGCAAACCGCCTACCGTTGATATTGCTTTCTGTATGTTATCATTTTATCATCTTTTGTTTTATTTCGCAACCACACGTTCGATTTTCCAAGACAAAAACTTTTTGTTTGTTATTTTTGAACTAAATGCAAAAAACCGACTCATAAGAGCCGGTTTTTTAAGTATTTCCTCCGTTATTAGGATTGATCACTTAACTTTTTTGTAGGAACTCCATTCGCTAGATAAAACGTCTTTTTTGCTGCTATACGTTCTAACTCTTACATATTTGCCTTTTGGAATGTCATTAAGTGTCATTTCTTTTGATGTCGATTTAAACTTTCGTGTTTCTGCATTTTTGAAGTCCTTTGTATCAGATATCTGTACTTCGAAGCCTGCATGAGCGGATGCAAATGGGTTTGGTTTTGATACCCATTCGGTATCGTTTTTTATGGAAGATATGATCTGTATATCAACATCAGGAACTGTTATTTTGACGCTACCATTAGATACATCAGCCCTGGCATATGCTGTCCGTTTAATTTTTTTTGCGGTTTCAACATCTGACCAGTCACCATAGTAATATTTGCTTCCAACCTTTTTATATGCTCGCACCTGAAGTTTATATGTACAGCCGATGGAAAGCGTTCGTCCAATCATTTTATCTGTATATTTTACCTTAACTTTTCCTCTGTTATCCAGTCCGCTAAGGTAATAATCTGAAACTACGTAATCAATGCCACCATTTAAAGATAAAATTTTTATGTTGTTTGCGGATGTACGGCGGTATGTCCAGCCCGTCCAATTTCCGTTGTAGTTTTGATTTATCCGGATTTCGTAACCGGTTGCACTTTTAACCGATTTCCAATTTGTTTCAATAATTCGTGAAAAAGAATTAAATCCACCGCCACCAAATTGCAAATGTTTTTTTTGTGAAGATCGTTTATTATATACATTTTCCAAGATATAGGTCTGCTGGACATATCCGTTGTACTTGAACCCTTTCCAGTTCTTGATGTAGCCATTAGCATAAATATTGGGGTTTTTATAACCACACTGATTGAGATATTCTGTGTACACAGGTAAATAGGTTTCAGCATATAAATAACGATCATCCACTATCTCTCCGCCTTCTGTCTCAAAATCATCTATACTAGAATTTTTCAAAAGAGAATAAAATTTTTTTTGTTCTTCAAACTTTGGCGAACGGCTGCTAAAAGATTTGATCTTGACTTTTCCAATCTTATATTTTCCTGCCGTATTATAGTTCTTCTGTGGATTCTGGAAGAACTGTGTAATATTCTTTGCTTTGCTGGTACTGCACTGCTGTATATGCATTCCAATCGATGCTCCACCAATTAACAGTGTACATGCAAGCAGCGCTGCAATCTGTCTTTTGAATTTTTTCATAATGTTTACCTCCCTTAAATTTCATTATAATACAAATTTATACCGAATACCATCTTTTGTTTATGTTAAGTATATCATATATATACATATTTGTAAAGAAGCAATTACTATAATTTTAGTTTTCCATGTATCAAATGGATCACCCCACTTTTGAGATAATCCATCACATATGCAAAAGGAATCAACCCTCTTACTTTTATGATTCGTCTTCCATCAATGCCCGGTATAATCGCCAAGCTTCTTCCTCATTAGTTGTTTTTTTATTTTGCTCTACTATCTTAAAAGTGAGATCTTGTTTTATTTTTTCTATCGTTCTAGCTTTAACAGTTGTAGCTTTTTCTTCTCTAAGTTTCATGTCTACAATTTTTGATGCTTCTAACATTTCATCTAAATTCATGGAGGCAATCAATCTATTTATAACCTCTGGATTCACTTTTAAATCAGTAGATGATTCTTTTATTTCATCAGATAATTTTTTTATAACATCATCCTTGGCCTGTGCTGCAGCAATTCTTTGTTTATTTCTTTGACTACGATATGCTTTTGGCATGTTATTCACCTACTTTCTTGTCAGCAATATTTACAACACCGCTTAGAATATCTTTAAATGAAATTACTTCAAATTCGTCTTCCTTTAAATTCTCAATTTTGTATTCAACAGCATTATCACTTGCTCGATCCTCTGTCGCAACCTCTACACATCTTTCTTTAACTTTTTTGCTTTCCACGATGTAAAGTAATGGGAAAAAAGCTTCATAATCAGCAACTGATACAATACTTCTTATTTCATTATATTGTTTTTTATTAATAACACCACTACTAAGCTTAGTTTTGGCTCCTTTCAGGATTCCAACTTTATTCTTCTCGATTTCTATTGTATGACGATCTCCTGTTGTAATCTGTTTTAAATATCTTCCACAAATTGTTGCAGGATTTGAAGTTGGAGGCTGGATTGATGAATTAAATTCTGTTGTACACCAAACATAATGAATATTTTTATAATATCTTTTTGCAATTTTATATGCTAATAATGTTCCAACAGAATACAAAAAAGGATTTTTCTTTACATCCAATTCCATTTTTTATCATCTCTTTTCATCATTAGAATTTATTTTTATTTTATCACAACAAAATTTATTTGTCATTCCAATACAACTAATCCCATTACCTGTGTTTGACAAAAATATTTTCAGATGTTAATATTTTCCATGAGTCGTTAGGAAATGAGGTGTTTATATGGTATTTCTGATTTTTGTGATAATTGTAGTTGGTGGTGCGCTTATGATCGGATTCCTGGTTGATCACCATGATGCGAAAAAAGAGCAACTTCAAGTGCAACCTCCACCACCACAACAGCCGCCAAACATGGTAGAATCAAGAGAATCATATTTCACTGCTGCAGTTGATCTGATCATAAGGACTACATACCAAAATAATTTGACTGGTTGGGAATATGCGGAAAACATCGGAGAATTAAAATCTGAAAATCAGTACAACCGGATTATCGTATATCTGAAAAATGGATCAACTACAAATGTCAAATTAAGTAGAGAACAAGTATTTGCCAAAATGGGAATTCCACTATATTCTACATCTTGCGAGGATACCAGAACACCAACAGCAGATCCTATCCAACAATGGATGAATGAATATCTGGATAATATTATTGCAAAAGTGAATAAATCAAAATCAAAAGAATATTCGAGTATCTTGTATCCTTTCGGCAGCGAATATATGAGTGTTTCCGGACAAATTGCGGAAGAAATAGAAAAAGCAACCGGGTTCTCTGTTTCTGTCGATCTTGAAGCTTCGAGACTGAAAATCAGTTTCTAATTACAAAAGCCGGCCCAAACGAGCCGGCTTTTCGCTTAACTTATTCTATCATCTATTTCCTAATCATTCATGACAAGCTTTTAGAAAGAATTTCTTTGTAAATTGCATATGATTTTGGGAAATACTTCTTTATTAGTAAAAGTCCCTTTGGATTTACTATTTCCGCTTCAAAGATTTCCGCAAATCCTTCATTTCCTACACTTACCTTATTCCAATAATCCTTATCCATTAAAGAATGTGCACAATAACCATATACTTTTCCATTTGTTGCACCATCCCATATATCAGACACTTCGTTACTGTCCTTGGCTGAGTATTTTTGTAATTCTTTTTTTATTTGCAACCACGCAATCTTATCAGACGATGTATTTTTTCTGATCTTTGCAAAATACCGATTTGCCTCTGTTTTAAACATTTCATCCAATGTACAACTATATTTCTTACTAATATACATATTCGACGCATTACATTGATCAGATTTTAATTTGTCCCTGGCAATTGATGAATCCACATGATGTCCCATCTCATGCATCGTTTCAGCATAAGGATATCTACTTTTGCCAACTTTTTTTGCATCTCCCTCGATATCAACAAATATTCCCTTGTTATTATACTTTGCAGTAGATTTGTAATGTATATCTCCAAATTGAACATTCGTCACATATCTATTCCATGCATCAATTGTTAGTGGTTTTGAATTTTCAACTAATGCCTTTATATCACCTGAATGCTTTTTCCCGATTTGTCTTTCGAGAGGCATTACATTTACAACACTTTTTTGTGCATATATGGATGAATCAATATTTGACGGAACACTCATTTGAGTTCTTATTGGTTGTCCATATACTAAAGCACACATTAAAATAAATAGTACTCTTTTTTTAATATGATTCATTTACTCACCTCTCATAGTTCTTGCTTATTTTTCTTTCTACAAAATATATACTAACCATACAAACCAATTTTTCCGTTCTCAATCATCTCTATAGCCACTTCTACCATCTCAGGATCAAACTGAGTTCCACTGCCATCTTTGAGTTGCTTTAAGATATTATCCTTTTCCATCTTGTGCCGATATGGTCTGTTTGATGCCATTGCATCTATTGCATCACAAATGCATACAATACGCACCAGATATGGAATTTCTTCCCCTTTCATGCCATCCGGATATCCTTTTCCATCCCATCTTTCATGATGATGCCATGCTATGTCAGTAATTTCTTCTGCCACGCGAAAACTTGTTAAAAGCTTCATTCCTTCTTTCGGGTGGGAGCGGACCTGTAAAAGTTCCCTGTCATTTAATTTGCTCCGTTTGTTAAGGGCTGATATGTCTACCATGATTTTTCCAATATCATGTAATCTGGCTCCATCTCTTAAAAGTTGTAGCTGTACTGTATTCAGCCCTAATTTTTTCCCAAGGCGTGCACTGTATTCAGCTACATTTTTACAATGTATTGCTGTTTTTATGTCCTTTTGCATGATCATGTTAAACAGAGCATCTATAAGTCTGGTATGTCTTTTTCCTGATAAATTCTTTGTTGATGCACGTTCTAATATAGTTATTTCTTCATATTGTTTTGCGGCCATCTTTTTACCTCTTTCTAATGCAAATCCGGAAGTGCACCGTCTTTTGCAAGTTCCCTCATCGTTCCTACCTGTATCTTTTCTACACTTCCATCATCTGTGTAGCATTTTGCAACTGTTCCATGGTCGTTATACTGATAGGTATAATAAATTCTGTTCTTTTCTATGGATGCTCCCGCAAAACCATATATGTTATGTTTTCCAGACTGTTTTCCCTGTGTAAAGGATATAACACTTGGATTTCTCATCATACGTCCAAAAGATGAACTGCTGTTTGGCATTGCAAACACATACTTTTTTCCTATACGATCTTTTTCATTATGTTCATTGATGCAGTAATTTAATACACCGGATATTATGGATTGAATGCATTCATCATGTTCGTCCATAAAAGACCTTCCACTCTCCATAAATTTTAATTCACTTGGTTGCCCTAACTCATCATAACAGAAGGAATATTCCCCGCTTACTTTCTTTGGACTTGAGCCACTTTTCGTAACTGTTACCGTGTTTCCAAGCGTGTATTCCACATGGTAAATTGTTGACGAGCCATAATCTTTTGAGTAAGACTGCTTTCCGGTATAAATGTTTTTGTACTCTGACTGTCCATTAGAATCGTTTTTTACAAATCTTGTATATTCCACGTAATAGCCATCACGGTCAGTATAGATCACACAAGGTATCTCATACTTTGCCTTGTCATCTATTTCCAATCCAAAAGCATCTGATGGGATTTCGTCCGTATTCTGACTAACTTTACCTATCTCGGACACAGCATATCCATTTGATTTACAATAGGCGCGCCAGAACGCTTTGCGAATTCGCATTCTGTCATCATCACAGCCAAGAACAATGTTGTTGTCTTTATCCATTGTGTTTACCGCAGCCTCACACGCTGACTGAATGTGTCTTTCCGCTTCCGAGCTTTCCGCATTTACTGTGTTGTTAAATGCCGTGGTAATCGTGATACGCAAAAAGACAAGACTAAGCGCTGCTACAAAAAATAAAATAAATTTCTGATTCACAATAATTTTCCTTCCTTTCTATTAATCCAGCCAGAGTACCACACAACTGCATAGGCATGGAAGTTAGTCATTCATGTTCCATACGAATATCCGACAACATTGTGATATCTTGTTATTACAGTTCCCTTATTTTCACTATGAAACAATAATCTGTAAATGCCTGATGTAATAGAATTTTGTCTTACAATTGTAATTGTAATAGTGTCACCTGCTGTTAATTCATAATTCTGATAATCTGGATGAACCCATACTCCGTCCTTTTTATAGTCATCTGGATACATGGATTTCATAACATCATCAGTAGAATATGTGTCGTAGCCCATACGAGCAGTATTATTGCCATTAGAATCCTTTGCCGGGTACGCACGGACTTTGTCAACCTTTACATCAACTTCATATTTTCCATATTTATAAATTCCTTTTGTATATCTCAAAAACGAATCTGCATCAATCTCTCCACTGACACAAGATTCATTTACAAATTTCGATGTTTGATCTTTAATATTTGTATTTATGATGCTTTCCACCGAAAATAGAACAAAGAAAATGAGGAGAAAATATATTACTACTGCCATAACTGTTCCCCATATTCCTTCAACAAAATCTGACATATTAATTCTCCTCTCTGTAAATTATTTTTTTTACTCTTCCATTGTCATCCTGCATATATACACGACTATACATTGCATCTTTACGCAGTTTTAAAGGCGAATTTTCACCACTGAACACAATTGATGAATTATAATCTTTTAAATAGACAAATAAATCAATCCCATGATATGTTTCACCATTGATAATTTTCCCATTTATTTCAATATCCACATTTTGTGGTACATTCATAAGTTCCGACAACACTTCCGCAGCAGTAAGAGACATATCTTTTTGATAGATCCCTTTTTCATCTTTTATTCCTTTTATTACTGTTTCGTCATAATCTGTTTTAATGGAACTTTTATCTCCCTGCTCTGCTTCAATTGAATTTCCAATTTTTACAGTCTGATCAGCCATGATCTTAAATTGCGAATACATAGATATGGCAACATAGCAGCCCATCAGTAAAAGTAAAAACCATGATATTGTTTTATGCATACAACACCTGCTTTCTTGAAATACCGGGTACAGATAAACTGTACCCGGATAGTTTTTACTGTTGCGTAAATACGACTGCAATAATTGTCTGGTTGTTGTCACGTACAACTTCAGTCAAAAACTGACCATTTGGATTAATATAATTTGGCTTCAATGAATTAGTTGCATCACTAATCAAGGTCGAATTTTCCTGTGTTGTACGCTTCTGATTTGCTTGCAAACCAGTGCTTGTGTTATAATTCTTGAAATTGTAATATGTACCACTTGTCTGTGTCTTAGTTACTACTTTGACACACAATGCATTGTTTTTCCAAGATCGAATGTCGGATACAACTTCATTACCGCTGACATTTTTTCCTTCAATGTCCGTAAATTGCTCCTCATTAATCATTACTCCCAGATTCGATATTTCTCCCTGCACCTTATCTCCAGTTGACTTACTTGTTCTCCATGTATTAATGCCCCACATGACAAGCAATAATGCAACAACTACAGAACCAATGATGACAAGAATCTCTGAAAGCGGCATACTCTTCATACCTTTTTTGTTGTTTGAATTTTTCATTTTTTTCCTCCTGTAAAAATACTATTTTGTGTTTTAAACTTGTTAATTGTATTTAGCCAACACTTGATGTAAATGCACTAAACATGTTCATCATATAGCTTGCCACTGGAATAAGCAGATGTAACAAACCTAATACCACGAGAGTTGTCATACATAAAAACCATGAAATCGAACTCTTCTTTTCAATAGAATCCGTAATGTACAACTCTCTTTTTTTTACGTTATATGCATAGTTTGCTTCTACATTGGCAAAAGCTTTTTCTACACCAACCTTATCTATTGCTTTGAGCGAATCTACAAAACTTCGAAATGGCAGAAACTGTTCTCTTTGTTTCATCCGTTCTAATGCTTTATTTTCTCCAGAATAAATAGAAATGTGACATTCTACAATGGAATCCTTGAATGCATATGAAAATCTTTCCATCCACTCTAGGATTGAACGAAGATTGATTCCGCTTGTATGCATCAGAATCATCATAAGCATCTGGAACATAATGACTTCTTCCTGTTTCTTCATTTCCGAAACTTTCTTTTTGAATTTCAGCACCAAAACCGGCATTATAAAAGCAAATATGCCTGCTCCAATAGCAATCAGCAAATTCCAGACCCTAAAATAAGCATTGTGATATTTATTTGCCCTTTTTAAAACCTCTTCTGCTAATATTTCAGCAGAATTATCATTTACATCGGTATGTTTTTTTTGAATTTCTTCTTTTAAAGAATCCACATCCACATTATCTGGCTGTTTTCTTACTTCCAAGTAAAACTCCTGACCCATTTTTTCCATCGTGTCTAGATAATCTTCAGATGGTGTACTTGCAGTTTCAAAAGCTGTTATCCAATCTTTCGACTGCATAATTCTGGTTTGGATATTCGATGACATAAATAAAACAATTACAAGAGCAAATGCTCCTACTCCAAATATAATCTGTTTTGCAAGAAGTGCCATTGGGCCAGTACGGTTTCCAATACCTTTTTGCATGTCATCGTATCTTGCATATCGTGTGTAATTTTTTTCTATTACTCTTTCAATTACAGGTGTAACAAATCCAATGGTTGCAATTTTGGACCATATATCATTTTCTTTGTCCACCTCTTCATTACCATCTCTCAACATAACAACCAGGTTATGTGATAAAAGTGCAGTAACGAAAACTGCAATCATAGATACAAGTCCTGCTATACCATTAAAGTAATCAGCGGTGCCTTCGAAATATTCAAGTACAAATGCATCCACAGGCTTAATCAAAAGTAATGGAATAATACATACCATTTCGTGTGTCATAAATTTTGATTTTGTTTTTTCGATAGACAAAATTTCTGCATCAACGCCATCACGAAGATATTCCAAATCCCTTGAAAACATCCATGATCCATCTTTTAATTTTTTGTCCCCATATGTCTGTATGGAAGAACAGATGGAAAGGAATAACAACATATATCTGTTCGGTTCGTTACCTACATATGCATCTACTTCTTCATTCATTTTTGAACTAGTAATTATATCATATATCTTTTGCATATGAAGTGAAATTAGTGGAGGAAGATCTTCTGCTGCCGCACGTAAAGCCCTTGGGAGCATCTTATGGCTCTGGTACTGTGCTTGTATGTAATCGATTGCCTGTTGAAATTCTTCCAATAACTGCAGATTGATTTTATTCAGCTGATTGTTTACTACAGATGACATAATCAGATACGTAACCGTAAATCCCATAAGAATAAAGAATACATCTCCCTTGCCCAAAAACAGTGTAGTAATTACACAAATAATGGCTGCTCCCGTTTCCTTGGCCAATAATTCCGTTGTCTTTCTTGAAACAGTAAATGAATCTGATGGATACAGGATTTTTACTTTGCGCTGTACTTTTCTGTAAATACGACTTAAAAAAATGGTATTTGCAAACAGTTTCTGCAGGAAAATCAGTATATTGTATTTTTTTTCTTTAAAAGTGTCCCTTTTTTCCGTCGCTAAGATGTTTTTCTTCTTATGCAGCTGTCTGTAGATTATTGCACCATCTAATACAGCTATAGATATGATTAAAAGGACGATAATGATTTTTCGATCCAATTTTCCACCTCCGCTGTTTTTTCTCCAGCCTGTACACGTTGAAGCATTTCCATATCATAGTCAAACCGTTTTTCTTCATCCAGTGGCAGGTAGCGTTTAATTTCCTTTTCCTTTTCTTCACTAAATGTCTGGAGCAGAACATATTTTCCGCCAACCCTTACATTATTTTCATCGTAAACCGGCCGCCATTCACACAACTTGTTAACTTTGTATGGTTTTGCATTTGTAACCTTTTTCATGTATGCAGATGCATCCATTGCAGCTTTATCAATGTCTGACTTGTCTTTGATAATATCTGATGGATACTCTTCTTCTCCTACCGGACACACCTCTGCAATGTAAGCATTGTAACGGTGACCTTTGTCATTTGCCATGTGTGAATCAATGTCAAGAATATGCGATACTGCTCTTTTTGCGTCGTCCGCATTCTGGTATAATCCAACAGATGGTTCAACCAAGTTATTCGAAATACCATCTACCACGGCATCTGTATCTACACCATGATGTGTACCAATTGCCATGTAAGATGCTACATTTGCTGTCTGAACGAAAAATGCTGCCTGAATCGCTTCCGCGATCTCTCCGATTATATTGATACCACCATTTGTTTTCTTTTGGATATTTAAGCCTTCCTGCGATGATACGGTTGCAGTTTCCTGGAAAGCAACTATATTACTATAAGGAAGTGTGTAACGTAAATTCATCTCTGCCTGTTTTTCCTGAATTCGAAGATTATAATTTGTCGGCAAATACGGAATCAAAGACTTAAGTTTTGTGGTTTTACCAGTTGCCTGCTGACCACTGATAATCGTATTAAGCAGTCCTTTCATTGCCCATTTCATTATGACAATCGGAATTACATTCATTTCATCTGTAAGCAGATAACGCAACAGTGTAGATGGTGCTGAATCAAACTTTCGCAGGGTAAAACCATATGAATCAGCAAACGGTGGGCGAAATACAAGGATACGTGCACCAATACTTGTTGTCGCAATAACCGCTCCATTTTCCTGTGTCAATGGATATGGGGGGTCATAACAGTAAATATTATTGCATACGCGCTGAAAATCATCCTGCGAATCAAATGCAAGACATTCCATATGGATATTCCGGCCATGCATTAAAATCCACACAGATTCGTAAGAATATGGCAGGTTGTGTTCTGTTGTTTTTACTGTAAACGAGTTTTTAGGTATTCCAGATACTCCACAGTCAATTTCATCCACAGTAAGTTCATACAGCAGATCGACCGCTGAAAACCCATACAAACGATCAAACAATTTCTGTGCAATGATGTTTATTGCATCTTCGAAGGTTATTTCCACATTTCCAAGGGATGATTCGCCTCGCATGACTATATCATATACCTCATTCATGCGTTGAGCTGTTACAATATTGTAGGACATACCATTTCTTTCTTCTGTCGCGTTCGCCAGGTCAAATTCGTCAAAGAGCTTTTCCAAGGCATCTAACCAATATTTCTGCATATAAAAATACAGAATGATATTTGTTTTGTCGGTCGAACTCAATCTACCTGGACGATTAAGCGGCATAATTTTATACATGTTATGCTCAATATCGTATTTCTGATCCAAAAGCAACTGCTTTATGTAATTGATGATAATCTTCTTTGAAGATTCATCTCCATATGCAGCACGATTGATTGAAGTGCTTAATGCCGTCTTTTTTTTCTGCTTTTGTTCCAGCTCTCTTCTTGATAAGTTACCATCATTGAAATTTTGGCGAAGAGTTCTTGAAAATGCTCCTGCAACTTCTTTTTTCATGAATTCGAGAGAAATTTCTTTTTCATCTTCCTTATCATTATTTTCGTTCTCTTCTTCTGGCGATACTTTCATGTAACGGTTAAAAGAATAAATCAGTCCAACGATGATGATGGCACAAATAATTAAATTTACAATCATTCAACCACCTCCAACACTTTCTTTGTTCTTTTTGCTGTTTCTTTTGTTTCAGAAACAGGCTTCTCTTCTACAGCCTTTTTCACAACTCTTTTTCTTACTGTTTTTGGTTTTTCTTCGTCTGCAGCAGTAGTCTTCTTTACCGTTGCTTTTTTCACTGTCTTTGGCTTTTCTTCGTTTTCTTCGGTATCGGCAGTCTTTTCAACTTTTTTTCTGGTAGTTGTTTTCTTTACCGGTTCCTCAGTTTTTTCAACATCCTCCACCTTTGCAGTTTTTTTTCGAACAGTTTTTTTTGCAGGTTCTGCTTCTTCTTTTGCGCTCTTTGTAGCAGTACTCTTAGACGATGTAGCCGTAGAGGTCTTTTTTCTAACTGGTTTCTTTACCGGAGTTTCCTGGGTCTCATCAGTCTCTACTTCTGTCTTTTTCCTTGTTGTTCTTTTCTTTACAACCGGTTCTGTTTCATCATCCGGTTTATCCGATTCTTTAGAGGCAGTCTTCTTTGTTGTTGTTTTCTTTGCAGTAGAAGTTGCCGATTTCTTGGTTGCTGTTGTGGATTTTGTCACAGTCTTCTTTACAGGCTTTGGCTCCGGAGCCGGTACCTCATCCTGACTTTCTACCGCAACTGCCGCTTGATCTTCAGCGTTTTCTTCATCTGCCATTGTTTCTACTGCGTCTGCTAATCTTCCAGTCTCATCCTCCAAAAGATCATCTACTACACTGTTTTCTGAATTTTCCTGTTCGACATCCAAGCTTTCACTTTCTGTATCAAAATCAAAGTCTTCAATCGGTGCATCTGTTTTTCGTTCCAGATTTGTCATGGTAATTGCTTTTGGAATTGATCTTTCTGGTTCAACCTGTTCCACAACTACTGTAGCTTTCTGCTTTCCAAATAATCTTGCAAAAAAGCCCTGTTTTCTTGGTTCTATAGCAAGATGCAGTTCTTCTTTTTTTGCTGCCAGAGCTTCTTTTGAGAGATCTCCATACTCATAAGTACCATCTTCTAATACTTCCCAGCTGTAATCCGCATCTTCCGGATCTACCCCCGTCATCAGTTTCAGAAGTTTGTCAACATCCTGATGCCACTCGAAGTTTGCCTCGTAATCTCCACATTCCCGGTTATCCCTGATGTATCTAAGTAACGTTCCTGTAATAGCAGCATCCCGAACTGCAACATTTCGAGACAGCTTATAGACATTCGCTTTTTTTAAAAGGCCTGTCGGTTTATAGTCTTTTCTGATAGCAGACATGTTGATGGAGCTTGTCACTTCATAATCTGTAACCACAAAAGCTATATTTTTACCAAATGCTTTTCCCGTTGCCTTATGTCCCTGAGTAATTGTATAAAGACTTAAATCCGCATACTTATTGATCATCTCTGTAACTTCTGGAGAATCCGATGGCCCAAGAATAATTACGTTATCGTAAATTTCATTTGCCCCTGTAAGGATATTTGAAAACGAGTCTTCCATGGAAAGTAATGTCTGATTGAATACTTTTGTCTTAGAACAGTTTGTAATGTCCAGCCGATTCTTTATTGTAATAAGAGCTGTGCAGTATTTTTCAAACTCTTCCTTTCCAACTCTGAGATTTCCTACTGACCGTAGCAAAGCATCAATTCCATTATCCGTAAAATCCGTGCTTTCATCACCGAATTTTCTTACTAACCCTTTCCCACACAAAATATTTTCCACGGAATTAATGTCGTTGTTGATACACTGCAAAAGAAGTGTATTGGAATTCTGTTTTAAGGCGAGCATTCCGGCAAGAACGCAGGCTGTCTGTGTTGCCTTGCTTTTCTTGCCATTATAGCCCTGAATTGTAATTATCATCTTTCACACTCCTTTTTTAAATCTTCTTTAAAATCTTTCGGATACGCTTTTCGTCATCCTCAAGAATTGTACAGATCAATTCTGCTGCAACTGCCTGCATTTCATTCGTCAAACCGATCGCTCCACCATTGCCATTAATAGTAAGCGCAATATAAGCTTCATACTCAATCTGGTCAAATGAAAGAACATAACTTCTTTTCGGACGAATATTCAATTTCTGGGATAACGTACCAAGCGTTTGTTTTCTATTTGCCTTGTCTCTTTGAATCAGTGTAAATTTTGCATCATACATTTCTTCAATAGCTTTTACATACTTCTCTGTTCTTAATACTTCTCCCGCCTCATCTCCTGGAGCAAGGATGTATTCATCTGCTTTCTGGTATACGATGCTGGAAAGATTTAATCCGTTGTAAATAATTGTTAAGTCAAAATTTCTCATGTCTGTTTCTGGAATTTTTCTATCCTTCACAACCACAACGTTTCCCATATCAAGAATTTCATTTTCCTCTTCTTGTCCTTCCGGGGCGTAGATCATGTAAAAATCATGCATGATACTGTAATCAATGATCAAAACTTTTTTATGTGTGGCACTGGCCACTGATGCCATTGCATACATCAGATCACATCTTTCTTTTCCGAAGTAACTGATGATTTTTTCCTTCATAAAAATCTGATACCTCCCTTATTCACTATCTGATGTATTGTCTCCGCCATAATCAATTTCACTGTCCTGTGTGGTTCCATCTGATTCTGCGGCAGCAGATTGATCCTGCCAAACACTCTGTTTCTTTGATTTTGCATCATCGTATTTACTTCCAAGGTTCTGACTTGTCTCATCATCAATATCACCGATCTTTGATTCGAGATTAAGGCGGGCATTTAAGTTTAAGGTTTTTTCTGCCTTCGTCAGCACATTCGGATCTGAATTAATCAGATCAATATTTGCTTCTTTTACTGGATATGTTGGAATTGCCTCATCCTGCAGGTTGGATTCTACATACTGAGTTGTATAAATGGTGCATCCGGAAATGGTATATGCATCAATAATTGCAGATCGGAAACGAATAATCTCTTCCTCATTCAGTTTGGAATTAAAAATACAATTTGATTTCTTTAAGTCCTTGATATATTTTTTGGAAAGTACTATAAAATCCTCTCCATCCGGAAATGCGATTCGTACATCAATGCAATCACCCTCTGCCTGTGTTGTCATAAGTTCCGCACAGTTAATCTCATACCATCTTGAGTCAGCTGCCAAGGTTTCCTGTGTAATCATGTTGCTCATAACTGGTTCTCCGGTATCAAGGTCAACTGTAAGAGTTGATCCAAGCTGATCTTCTGTCATATAACTGGTTGGTTCCAATCCTGTATAGATAACCTGGATCTGCACATTCGGGTTATCCCCGTCTGCGATAAGTGTTTCACCTTTTGTGATTGGACGTGTTGCCACGTATACATTTTGCGTGTTTGCATTTAACTGGCTTGTTATATTGTCTGCTTTCTTCTGCAGTTCACGGCTTTTCGCAAAAAAAACAAAGCCACCCACACAGCTTGCCACCAATGCAACGACAAGAATTGTAATAATAACTGTTGTAGTTTTTTTCTTCCTCATTTTTTATTCTCGGGGAAACATTACGTTTCCCCGTTTCCTTTCTGGTAAATTTTAAATTGATACGATTTCTCCAAAAATACGTTTATTCTCTTCATCCATTACTGTGATTCGTACTCCACACTTGGCATTTGCCACAGCGCGGCCACTTGCAGGAATATGGCACAAACAATCCATCTTGCCCTGCAGATTAACAAAAATTCCGGTTTCATTTGCTTCAGCTTTGATTACACCTGAACAAATCTGTCCAACATGGAACTGATGGAAATATTTGTCTGCCGGAGAAAGCATTGCCTCTTTCGCAGATGCTTCAATGGTAGCAAGTCTGTATTTCTGGCTTCCTGCCTCATAATCAAAAATATTTACGGCTTTAATCTTTACGATCAGCTGCTCGCCAACAACATATTCATCATAAAGCGATCCGAGATGATTGTAAGAAAGGTCAACATGTGAGATTTTTCCCTCTGCGCCTCCAAGGTCGATATTGACATAAGAGTTATGAACCTCAATGATTGTTGCCTGTGCTAACATGCCTGGAATTAAATCAGGAATGCCTTCAGGGCCATTCTTGATATACCATCTGTTAACTCTAAGGGCCTGTGCAGTAAGTCTTGATCCAATAACAAGACCTTCCTTCTCACGGACATCATACACACAGAAATGAATTTCTGAGCCAATACGCTTCGACATTTTTTTCTTTAACTGATCTCTTCCCTCATCTGTTCGATACTGTCTTTCGTCATATGGAAACATCTGATCAACCGGAATGATTACCTGAAAATATCCTTCCGCAACAGCATTCTCATTTGCTTTTCCAAGCCGATGCGAATTATCAACTGTTGCAACAAGCATTCCGTTTGGTGTTTCATAAACAGATCCGATTTCTCCTTTCAAGATTGTTTTTGGAATACTTCGAGCTGCATCACGGAACATGGAATACTCTTCCTGACGCTTTTTTGCCTCTGTCGCCGCTACATCTCCAAAATCTGCAAATACATCTTCTTCATCGTAAATTTCTTTTCTTTCTTCTTTCGTTGCCCTGTGAACACGACGTTTACTAAAAGTGTCATCCGTGATGGTAAGCTCATCTTTCGCATCTTTATTTTTCTTTGGAGGACGTCCTCTTTTCTTTGGTTTATTTTCTGGCTCCTCGTTTTCAGAAGTAGCTTCGATTTCAGAGTTGTCTGCAGTTGTTTCAGTGTCTTTTGGATCAGCTGAATCTGATTCTGCAGCATTCTCGTCAAGCTCGTCCTCAGAAGATTCCGTTCCGTCACTGTTTTCCGTTTCATCATCTGCAGACTTTTCACTGTCTACATCAGAATCATTTTCTTCAACTGGTTCGTTATCCGAAGAAGTTTCTACTGATTCTGTATCATCCTCAGAATTCTTTGCTGCCACCTCTTCATCTGTTGTTTCTGCAGTCTCTACCGCTTCTGCTGTTTCTTCTGCATCCTGCTGATCGTTTTCAGGTTTTGTCTTAACCTTTGACATTTTTTTTGCTGCTGTCGTTGTTGGTTCAGCATCTACTTTCTTTCTTGGCATCTTTTGCCCTCCTTCTTATATTTTGTGCGGTTATTGTTTTTGTATATATATGATATACTTCCCTTTTGTTCATAGTATAGTCACAAAGAGTACACAAAATCAAGCGCATTTTTTATGTTTTCTCAAAAAATATAATCAGCATTAAAGTGTATATTTTTAATTAATTGTCATAACAATGTTTTAAAAACGTATATCTCGTTTTTACGACTTTTTATGTCTATTTAATGATTTTAATTTTTATAAAAAAGTCTCCGGAGAAATTTTCTCCAGAGACTGATTATTTCATGGCGCAAGTGACTTACACTTACGTATCATTAATTTTTATGTTTATTTGTTTTGTTCGCTGATAGATGTAAATTGTTGTTCCCATGCTTTGCTTTTTCATTAACCTATTTTCATGATTGCGTATGCAGCAATATCCTCTCTAACTCTGTCATTTCGTTCTGATCATAATTTCTCTTAACCATGTTATTGCTGAAACTGTTTTCTTTTGATTTTTTACTACGATACGGCGTATCTTTTATCCATCGCTCTTTAATTGCTTTTCTTAAAAAACCAACAGAATTACGCGTATCTTTGTTTCTTTCAAGCAAATCCACAGCATTCTGAACAACATCTATTTCATAACTGGCATCTTTTAAAAGGATCATGCATGTGTCAAGATCAAGAGGAAAAGGAATCATATCGTTTACCTTTACGCACATTTCAAACAATTCGGCCTTAGACGGTTCTGGACCACATTCTTCTGTTTCCAATGCATCACCATTATTTATACCATCCATTTGACACTTATCTTTCTGCAGAAAGTTTTGTTTCTTCAAAGGCTGTTTCTCAACATGAAATATGACTTTATCCGTCCGGCCTCCCCTTCCTGTTCGTTTTGTATCATATGATACTTTCATGTTCGTTTTTTTATTAATATCCCGAATTGCCTTATCCAGAATCTTTTCTTTGAATCGACTCCAGGTTGGATATTTGTTTTCTATAGCCACATTCGAAATATTCTGCATAATTTCCGCAATCTTAGCAAAATTCATTTCATGATCAAGTACAATCGTCCCTGCCATGAGTTCAAGTTCCGTAAGATCTACTTCAAATTCATAATTGTTTTCTGTAATCATATTCTTTTCAAAAGACTCCATACGAAGGTAATCGCTTATTCTGGCAGAATATACACTTCTGAAGTTTTTTGCATCTTCTAGCGTACAGATTGTATATTTGTTTTTTGACCTACGCATCATTGCCATTGTGAAAATCTGAGTATCAATCTCAATGGAATTATCGTTATTATGAAAAATTATTGCCGGGAAAAGCACTAATTTTTTAATATCACCGCTGTCACGGTCATAACAGTACATTACTGCTTTACCAAGTTCTTTCGTTGCAAGGTCTGCTAATTTATACTTTTCACCGTTATTGGGGATATCAAGCAGCTCTGCCATTTCATTCACATTCAAGTAAATAGTTTTGGGAAGTTCTCCCTGCTTTTCAAGCTCCTGTATTTTGTAATTGATATAACTCATCATACGGTATCCTTTCATGGATATGCTCATGAATGATGAAATAATTTCATTGTTTTTCTGGTATGTTAAATTTTTATTTGACACAACAACTATTCCTTTCCCTGTTGTTGTTTTATTTTCCTTTAACAACAGATTATATTATATTTCAATTAAAGGGTGTCTCAACCTTAGAGCCATGCGGGTTTCAGATTGAAGTTGACCCCATTTTAGTCGTAAAGTTGACCCCGTTTTCATCGTGAAGTTAGCCCCATTTTAGTCGTAAAGTTGACCCCATTTTCATCGTAATCCCACTTTTGAAGTTGACCCCATTTTCATCGTGAAGTTAGCCCCATTTTAGTCGTAAAGTTAACCCCATATTTTAAGAGTTGTTGAAGTTAACCCCATTTTCGTTAGATATGAATATATCAAAGGATTTCCACCTTTCACAAATGCTATTT
>ERZ1034763.210-NODE-210-length-33264-cov-7.781174_pt1 | contig 33264 bp, 36 predicted proteins | sample MGYA00520701_ERZ1034763 | MGnify/ENA primary metagenome ERZ1034763 (study PRJEB33766, sample SAMN09781707) | gut metagenome | biome: gut microbiome | host: Homo sapiens | place: Madagascar | study: EMG produced TPA metagenomics assembly of the PRJNA485056 data set...
AGGAGTAAGACTTTGAGAAAGCAATATAATAAAAGACTTAAGAGAAAATTATTTCTATCAGCATTCTTGTTAGGAACGGTAATTTTATTTTTACCAAATTCGATTTCTGCCAAATCCAAAAAAACTGTTAGTGTAAACATTAAACAGGAATATGAATCGTGTACTTTTTTTGTTAAACTAAAAAATGATGGAAAATATAAAACAAAAATTATATCCCCAAATGGAGATGGTTATAAGTGCGACAAAATAGATCCAAAAAATTTCCGTTGTGTTATTCCAAATGTTGAATCTGGAAAATGGAAAGTCGTTGTATCAAATTCAAAAGATAATAAAATTGGAAAAGTATCTGTTTCGGTAACCGCCTCAAAAAGCACTGACAATTCAATAGCATCAGATATAAAGGTTGGAAAAGATATTGTTGGATTAAAAGTGTATTTTAAAGATAATTTTTTATGTGCGGATTGGACAGACGATACTTGTGGATCAGTTGAAATAAAGGTAATAAACTTAGATACAAATGAAGTTCTTTCTGATGATAGAACAGAGGATGATTCAAAAAATTATGAAACGGAGATTCCAACATCAGTGAAAAAAATATCGGTATCCGTTGTTCCAAGTGAAAGTTCAGGAATACGAGGCGCTGAAAGGGTATTTACAATGAAAGCTTTTCACCCAGATGGAACAGCATCATTGCCAGAAGGCTATTATACAAATAAAGATACAATAAAAGCTGAAATAAGTATTAACAAAGCATACAGATATATGGTAACTGACAACGACCAAATCTTAGCATCTGCAAAAGACAAACTTGAACCAGGAAAATATGATGTATCCATTCCTCTTGATAAAGATGGAGAACATAAAATCAAGTTTTATATCGTAGATGATAAAGGTAATATGAAATCAACTGAAGCTAAATTTTATAAAGACACAATTGCTCCTTATGTGTCCTTAGATAAAGAATATGACGGCTTAGAAACAGATAAAGATGTCTTAACCATAGAAGGTAATGTAAAAGACTTTAGCAATCTTGTAGTTGGCGATAAAAAAATCTCGCCATCTACTGACGGACACTTTGAAGCTGATTGCAAATTACATAATGGAACAAATAATATAGTTATTATTGCATCAGATGAAGCGGGAAATAAAACGCAAACAGAACTTACCATTACAAAATCAGAAAATTCAGGAAAAAATAAAAAAGGAATCGGATTAGTACCAATACTTATTATTATAGTATCACTTGCCCTTCTTAAACTAAATAAAAGAAAAACGAAGAGAGGAGTTGTCACACATGAGAATGAAGAGTAAAAAAACACCCATAAAAAAACTTACAAAATCTTTTTTGGGAGATTTGGTATCATATGTTATTGTTTTTATTCTTGTATTTGTTTTTTTCCATTTTGTCATTCTACTTGGAAGAGTGCCAAGTAAAAGCATGGATCCGACGATTAAAGTAAATGATATTACGGTATCCAATTATCTTGCTTATAAAAAAAGAACGCCTCGAAGAGGTGACATTATCGTATTCAAAAAAGATGGTGAAACTTTTTGCAAGCGTGTGATCGGAATACCTGGAGACAGAATTTCATTCCATAATGGCTATGTTTATATTGATAATAAACAGCTTGTCGAAGATAATTACTTGTCAAGCGATGTAGAAACGAACAGTTCCGAAAGTTTTGAAGTACCTAAAGACTCATACTTTGTTCTTGGAGACAATAGAGAAAATTCAGATGATTCCAGATTTTGGGATTATCCATATGTTTCCAAGGACGATATAGTAGCAAAAGTAATGATAATTGTTCCAACACATACAATTGTCGATTTAATACCAACAAAAAAGTAAGTAAAAAGGCTTCGCTATAATGCGAAGCCTTTTTTTTATGCAAAGTTTGAAAAATAGTAAACTACATTACCATTTTCCAGTTTATGCTTTGATCCAGTAAAAGAAAAATCAGCTCCATCATCGTTGATTTTATTAACAAAAGAATCAAAGGTTTTCTTTTCAAGATTATTTACTGCTTCAGGTTTCATAACAATGGTAATAACTTCACCATTTCCCTTGGCAGCTGAAAATACATAATCCTCTCCTTCCTTCTGGATAATTGATGTACTATGCACATGTATTGATGGTACAGATGTCTTTCCTGTCGGATTGTTATTTTTGAATGCAGGATTTTCTTTCTTCTTTGCTGAAGAATCTGTTGCCGAAGAATCTGATTTGGATTTTTGTTCTTCTGCCTCTTGAGTCTCTTTGCCGGAAAATATAGTTTCTCTTTCTTTTTCCCCGTCCCAAAATGCTTTATTCATTTTAGAATAGTAAGAGTTTTCTGGTATTGGCGTAAAACCGGTTGCCGTCGGCAAAAGACCACAAACACATACATAGAATCTTAACGCAAAATCTCTGATATCATTCTCTGACACAGGAGATAAACGGAAATTTGAATCTTTTTTGTCCCCATTGTATGTAACAAGCCCTGCCTGCACACCTACACATCCATCAATAGTTGATTTGCCAATATTAAGGATGTTACTTCCATTTTCACCTTTAGTAAAAGCATATGTAGATGGATATTTCGACTTTTCCTCTGAAATTTTTTTGAAGGCAATTCCTTTAAGAATATCATCGACGAACCGTTTTATTTCTCCAGTTGTAAGATAGATATCATAGGAATCGTTCCCCTGCGTACCCAGTTTGACAACCGAACACTTGAACTTTCCTATACCTAATGCACTTCCAAAGGTCACGAAAAACTTGCTTCCATAAGAAGCCATTAAGCTTCCTTCTCTGATCATTTCAATTTCTGACTTCATATTATTTCCTCCCTCTAATTAATTATGCCGTTATACCGCACATCTGATATTGTCTTTTCAGATGTTTCATTTTCTCGGCAAGGAATGTAACCCTGCCAGAATCAGCGGTTGTTTGTATTGCTGTTTTGTATGCCTCATCCATATAGATGAGCGTACATTCTTTTTTTGCTCTGGTAACGCCTGTGTAAAGCATATTGCGGTGAAGCATAGCTTTGTGACTATCCAGAAGTACCATGATCACAGCTTTATACTCTGATCCCTGTGACTTGTGAATAGTCATTGCATAGGCCAATGCTAGTTGTCCCAAGTCGTCCGGTGTATAACTTACATTGACATCAACATAAGCCACTGTAATGCCGGCTGAGGAAACATCTATGACTTTTCCTACATCACCGTTTACAATTTCTTCCCGGTTTTGTAACTGCATCACGTAATCACCTTTTTTAAAAAAGGTGCCACGATATCGGTATGCCTGACGCTCAGGATTAACCGCACTTTGTAAAATAGGATTTGCTTCATTACTGCAAATGCCTTTTCTACGATAGGGCAGTAGTACAACCGTATTTTCTACTCCCCATTTCTTTATTGCCTTTAGATACTCGGATCGAATTATATCAAAAGCATGAGTTTCGTCCTCTAATCGAATTGGAAAATAATCAGGACCTGCAACAATATCAGTACATCCATTGCGAATATTCTGAATATTTGTAAATAGAGTAGAATCATTGCTCTGCCGGAATGTATGTGTCAGCATTGTAACCGGAATGCATCCGGATGCAATAATATCTCTTAACACAGCTCCCGGTCCGACAGACGGAAGCTGGTCAACGTCACCGATGAAGACTACTTTACGCCCATCCGGAACGTTATTAAATAAGATGGATGCCATCTCAATATCCGCAAACGAGGATTCGTCTACAAATAAAACATCCTCATAAAATGTGCTGCCGGATCTTGAAGTAAATGTGACATTAAACCTTTTATGAAAGGTCGTTGCATTTTCTCCTGTTGATCCACGAAGCACTCTGGCAGCCTTTCCGGTCGGAGCTGTAAGGCAGATGTTTACATCTGTCCCAAGAATTTTTCTCATGCAGTAGATAATGCATGATACTACAGTTGTTTTGCCGGTTCCCGGACCACCTGTTAAAACACTGAAATTGGCATTTATCGCCATAATTACTGCATCGGCCTGGTGGAAGTGCAGTTGTCTTCCATCATTTTCCTCTTTTTCGAATTTTGTTATATATTTTCGAATGAGGTTTTCAGGATACTTTCTTTTAGCATTAGCATATTGAAGACGCATTGCTCCAATCGCTGTAGCATTTTCAGCTGCAACTAATTCAGGAACTGAATAAAAGTCCCCGTGTTTTTTAATTTCCCCGCCTTTTACATAAGGCATAAGAGATGGTGCTTTTGTCCCACGAGTTTCCTCAAAGAAATTTACATAATCTTTATAAGAAACCCATGTCGATCCTGATTTATAACACAGGTTTCGTATAAGTTCGGGAAATTCCGTGCCCATAGCACAATCCCTCCTTTCTTGTCTTGTTAATAACCCACATATACCTTACAGTAATCCTGCTTACCTTCCGTAAGCTTCAAATCCTGTTTGGTATACTTCTGAAGTAGCTGAGGCTGTTCTTTCACAAACAGTTTTTTATTAAAAACTACTTCTTTGTAACAATACCGGGAATAAGTTTCTGGCATTTCTTTTTTTAACGCATCTTCATCAAGAAATGTTCCGCGTCTTTTGTCTTTCAGCTTTATTGTGAGACGTTCCCCATCTGGAGTAATAACGCTACCAGATGTTGATTCTCCAAATACAGGGAATACACTTTCACATAAAAGCTGTTTTCTCTGTTGTAACAAATACGCCTCTTCCTGCTGAAGTTCCAACACCTGTTCATTGATTTCCTTGATACGTTCCAGTACAGGAATCATATCAGAATTCAATTTTAATACAGGTGCATTTGGTTTGACAGGTCCAGCCTGTTTTCTCCAATACATAAACACACGGTTTATATTCTGTTTTGCAAGATCAGGACATTTGCCAGTGCGGACACAGTCTACAAACTGTTCTGCAAGCTTTACCAATTCTTCTCCATATTCAAGATCGCGCTTAATGAAAATATAAGTACTCTCTGATGGAAGATTCCCCCATTTGCAACAAATATATGCTGCCGGAAGATTTACACACATCAAGTACCACTGTACCTGTGTGTAATATTTCAGCGGACAAATTCCCTTTTTCCAAAGTGAATAGTCCTCTGATGATTTTGTCGCTGTCTTACATTCCAAAACCAACTTAACTCCATTGATTCTGACGATGTAATCAAGATCACACTGAATGTAACTTTTAAGCCAGTGCCGAAACATATGTGTTTCTGGAACAAGCTCTACGACATCTTGTGGATGATCCTTTTCATAGGTATACTTGAAAACCTGTGCAGCCGCTTCTTCTTCATTATGACCGGCCCATAAAACTTCTTCCGGTTTTTCTTCTTTCATTCCAAAAGGAATCCCTGATTTCTCTGCCCACAACTCTGCAGCACATTTGTATGGGCTGCCATGCTGACCATCGTAAAAATGATAGCGGGAGAGTAGTTCTGAACCATCAAGCAAAGCGGACACGTCCGATCCTCCAAGACATACATCAGTATACAATGAATTTGTTGGATCATAATAATATGGTCCGTGATCTCTCCATTGAAGCCATTCATATTCTGGCAAAGAATATGTACGTGTATTCTCATCATACACATACATATCTTTTAATTGTTGTTCCAGAGCATCATATTCATCCTGAAACATATTTGAAATTTTTGGGAACATGATTGGTTCTGGTTCATCTAAAACCAACCCTGTCAAATCCTCGTATGGAAATGAATTATCCATAATTTCTCCTTTCTTTAAAAAAGAATGCAAATTTAATTGCATTCTTGGTTGTAAAAAAAGTCCGATGAAATAAATCACCGGACTTTTCTCTAGTTACTATTTAATTTTACTTTATGTATATATAATAGCATATTTAAAATCAAAGAGCAACTATAATAATGTTTGTTCACAGTTTTCTTGCATATTTTCCGCAAACTGCTGTGCTTTTTCGTGATCAAGTTCCTGCAACTTTTTGATACCGTATTTTTTTAACATAGAATCAAAAAGCTGATTAACAATTCGTGTAACATTTCCGACCGTAAAGAACTTTACTGTTTTCATGTTACCATTGTTAATGCAGTCATCAATTCCTTTTCCGTCTTTCTTATGCCAAACAGCATAATAAAAAGTAACATCTGGGAATTTTGACTGCAGAAACCGGACCATTTTTTCTGATTGCACGAAGAGAGCATGATTGCCAAAAATGTCTGAGTCAAAGAACAAATATATCTTTGAATAGACTATTTTTTTCATGCAATCGGAAATACTTTTTTCAATTCCTTTCCAACTGGTCACACCCTGTACTGAAATAGAGGTATTTCCGCTTTCAATGAGTTTTTCACTCTTAAAGCGCCCCTCTGTGATGCATAGAATATGTTTTTTATTTCCGGTTGGAAACAGAACATCTTTCGGACTTCCACATCCACATCCACCTATAAATTCATCTGGTTTATAAGAAGCAAATGAAGAAGAGAACCATGTGTATCTTGGTTCACCTTCTTTCTTGGTGTCCTTTCTAATCTGAATTGCTTGGATCATTCCATTACAATCTCTGATTAAAATACCTAACCCTGTGTAACCCGAAAAGCTTAACTTTCCGGACGATTTGTTTATAAAGAAGCCTGGAACAGTAGCAAGAATTGTATCGGAATACTGCGGATACTGTTCCTGTATTTTCTTTATAATTTTTCCCTTTGAACGGATTGGAAAAGTAAAATAATCTTCCTTGATCCGTTCTGGTGATAACTTTCTTTCTTTTATCAGAGTTTCTTTATGTTCTGGAGATAAAAGAGAATGTTCTTTAATACATAGATATACATTATGTATAATCTGAGCATTTGCTTTTACTTGTTTTGGGCTGGTCTTTTTATATTTTCTTTCTTGTCTGTCCGTTAGCTCTCGAACATAATTTTCAGAATAATGCTGATTTGCAAATTTTTCGTACTCGTCAAAACTGATGAGTCCATGATCCTTTGCAATATCGAATGCGGCATCAAGATAATTGATACCTTTATATTTGGCAACAAAGTTAATTCCATTGCCACCATACCCATCACCACATGCGAAGCATTTCCATAATCCTTTGTCCGGAGTTACAATAAAACTTCCAAGCGGCCCCTGGTGAAACGGACAATATCCCATAAAATGCCGTCCTTGTTTCCGTAGTTGGACATATTGCCCAACTACGGAATTTACTGATACAGTATCAAGTTTCTCAAACATCTGTTCAATAAATTCATACCGTTCCTTGTTATAATTTGCCATATGACTTTCCCTCCTTTTGATCAAAGCCACATGGCTTTGAATTAAATTTCTATACCATTTTTAGTAAATACCTCAGCATATTTACTATTTGTACGAGCAATATTAAGTGCTGTCTTTTTATTAAGTTGCGTTTTGGTGTTTTTATAGCAGTAGAGCAGCTCCATTGGTTTTAAATCCGACAAAAGTCTGCCATAGATTTGTGATCCACCAACATCACAACGCGCCGGTTCATCATCCTGTGAAGGTATTGGCGTAATTTTTTTTGATACAGAAGCTGTATGATCTGGTGTATTTTGTGTAGAAGTTACAGCTTTTTTGCCACCAGAAGTATCTGTATTTACTCCAAGTTCTTCTGCTTTTTTCAAAAGCTGCTCTTTCTTTTCTGCAGCCGCTGACTTTGCTTCTGCAGCGTTGATGCGGTCAGTCAGAACATTTTCTTCCGACCGTTCATTGAACGTAAATACCGTTTTTCCAAGCGTTACATTTTTTATTGCAAGTGCTGTAATACAACGTTTTTCCTCATCGTAGCACAGCTGCAATACCTTAAACTCGTCGTAAGTGGTAATACCACCATTAATGGTTCCACTTGGCGTATAATCTTCATTAGGTTTCAGAAGAATTGTAGGAGCTGTGTAGAGTTCCCGGCCAATTCCCCAGTTTGTGCATGCACGCTTAAAGGAATCAGAAGCGGACGCCTTTTCTTTTTCAAATGAAAAATCGGAGGCACCAAAATCTTCTTTTCCAATCCATTCTTTTGTTTCTTCGTTCCACAAAGACACTGTACAAGCCTGCCGAATTTCATCTCCACAGATGACTTCTCTGTGTTCACGTTTCCACCCAAACGATCCAACTGCTTCATCCAAAAGCTGCTGATCCACACGGGCGTTTTTATACAAGGTTAACTCTGCCCCGTACTCATTGATCTTTGTCACTCTTACACCGATCTCATCGGCTGTTAGAAGTCTAAAGTTTAATTTTTTCATAATTTCCTCTCTTTCTGCCTATTGGCATGTACATATTATGAAAGGTCGCTATATAGCGACCTTTCAGTTACATTTTACCGTTTTGGATTTAATTAAATGGTAATTCTTCATCAATTCCATCCGGAATATTCATAAAACCATCTCCGGAACTTCCTGAAGGTGCAGGAGCAGATGCAGAGCCGCTATTGTTTCCATTGCCTTTGCTCTCAGCAAATTCCATAGACTCTGCAACAACATCGGTAGTATATACACGCTGTCCATCTTTGTTTGTATAACTGCCTGTCTGAATACGGCCTTCCAAAACAAATTTGGTTCCTTTATGACCGAATCTTTCCATAAAATCAGCAACTTTTCCGAATGCTACACAACTAATAAAATCAGCTGTCTGTTCATCTCCATCTCTTTTAAAGCGACGGTCTACCGCAAGCGAAAATCGTGCGATAGCAGTGGAGTTTTCTCCCTGTGTGTAACGGATTTCTGCGTCTCTGGTTAATCTTCCCATAAGAATTACTTTGTTCATATAATTTGCGCCTCCTTTGCGCTGTTTGGATGTCTTTTCATCCGTTGATAAAAAAGACCACATGTTAAAATTTCATGTGGTCTTGGTTTAACAAAAATAGAAATCCTACTTTTGTTTGGTTACTTATTTATTTTACTTAACATAAATATTATAGCATATATAATTTTATTTGCAAGCAAAATATCCTTTTACAAATTTGCAAAGCCAGACCAATCAAGTGTCCTGGAATTTCTGTCTTGAAACTCAGGAGTGAAAACTAATTTTTCAATTTCTCTTAGATTAGGTTTAACATAGTTCTTTTGCCGTTCAGAAATAAGTTTTTCTGCCGTTCTCGGCATGAAACCTTGTACATCTAAGCCTACGTTAATAGCAGTTGGAATCATAGACATCAATGCAGCTCCACCTTGTATGCTATTGTGTACATGTCCATAAAACTGCCATATACCTTTCCAATATCCATCCCATTCAGCCATAGGATAGTGCGAGAGGAATATTTTAACCTCTTTTCCTTTCACAGTGTCCCTCACTATTTCTGATGAAACAATATCTGTAAAGCAGTGTCGAAAAGATTTGTTGTGCAATAAAGATTTATCGTGGTTTCCCTTAATCAAAATTTTATGACCTGGAATCTGTTTAATTATGTTTTCAGGATTTTGACCATATATTGAGACATCTCCCAATATAAAAAGGAAATCATCTTTTCCGATTGCCTCCTGAAAATTTTTAAGAATTTTTCCATTCATTTCAGACACATCTTTAAACGGTCGATTACACAACTGAATAATTTCGTTATGAAACAAATGTAAATCCGAAGTATACCATTTCATAGGCTTTCCTCCATCTCATTAAAAACTTTTTGAAAAGCATCATAGTTGATACCACCAGGAATAGCAAATACAACCTTGATTTCCTCTGGGCGGTGTTTAACAAGCATACGGCAAACAGTTTCTGGATTATTTCCAAAAACACCACAGCCCCATGCTCCGAGGATTAAGGTATCAACCTGATTTGCCAAGGCAACATCATACATAAACTCGATACGTCGCTCCATCATTGCATCAATATACTTTTCTGAAACATTTTCATTAAGAGCGCGTCCTTTATTGGGCGCAGCACAAGTTAATACATCGACCAACTTATGTCCGTTTACCTCATCCAGAAAAAGTACAGATGGAGAATAAATAGCTTTATCCTCATACATGCCATGGTTTTCATTTTGCCTATTTTCCATATATACTTCCATTTTTTCAAGTAAAACATTATAGAGAGTGGATTTATGGCAAATAGCTTCTTCCTGCGCCATAGCTCCCTCAATGAAACCGCCTCCGGGATTGGTAAATGATGCAAAGTTTAAAACACAAACTTTGTTTTCTCCATCAACGCTACATGCTGCAGACACAGTATCCGTATTGATAAGAATGCAATCCTTGGTGCTTTTGTTGTTGATGGTAGAAGCATAGTATTTATCTTTTCTACTGTAAATTTGTGTTTCACGAACCGATGTTTGAATCAATCCGGAAAAGTTTCTTTTATTTTCCTTGTATCGTTTTACAGCCTGTTCTTTTAAATTTTTCATAGATTTTCCTTTCCAACGGTTTTTAAACCGCTACTTTATCATAATTATTTTTTTAATCTTATTAAATACTGCATGGTACACTGTTCTTCTCGGTAAATAACTACCTCATCGTTTACAAGCATTGTACCTTTGTGTGCAAATGTTGCATCTGTACCTTTGTCTTTCATGGAATTCCAATTCATATACGAATAGGAAGAATCCCATGAATAAACATCGAACGGATTCTTGTAGGCAACTTTGAATACCGCAAGATATCCAGTGTCAGAGTTTCCATGAGTATATATTTCTCCGCGAAGATCCGTATAATGGATAGATTTTTTGGCTCTAGGAGCAAAATAACAACCATTTCCGAACATCTTTCCGTTGATGATTGCCTTTGGGTTTAATACAAGACCATTAGTGGCAATTCCCCACCAATTCTGATTGCGGGAACCATGATACAGGAAATGGATATTTCTTTTTCCAATATGTTCCCGTTTGCAGTATTTTTCAAACGCCTCATCTGTCTCTTTATTATGTACTCTGAATGCGCAATCAAAGAGATCTGCAGATTCCGGTGTGAGGAAACGTTTAATGTTTTCATTCTCATCATCCGTGCACAGACGCAAATCCAGACCATAGGCATCAAGAATTGTCTGATTGGAATTTCCATCTTCCGAGCTGTCAGCCTGTTTCATTCTCTTTGAAAGAGAAGAATATTGTCCGACCTGCTGTGCCATGACATCGAGAACTTTCTGTTCACGACAGATGATTTTATCATAATCATCCGAGCTTTTTGCCAGATAATCGGATACGTTTTTCATAGCTCTTGGAATTACGGAGAACAGATTTAATAATTCGTCATTAAAAAGCTTGAGAGAGCAGCGGTGTTTTGTTCTATTTAAAGAATACAAAATGTCTCGTGCTTCCTCTACCATAGCCGGCGAAACCTCGTTGGCACTCACCGAGTAGTTGCTTTTTATTACCGAGTTTGCATATCTCTGCAGCTCATCAATAACCCGGCGAACCATCTCATCCGTAATTGGTTTGTATCCATTATTTACAACGACTTTAACTTCATGGATATCCGTTTGGTCAATGTAACCTTTGCTAATTTTCTTTTTATAAACAGAATCCCATTTTGCCATTGGATACCGTTTAAGCTGTCCATGTGCACCTACGCGACCATATTCTGCCGTGAATGTGTCATCTCCGTTATCAATCATTCTATAAAATTTATTGTGGTTATTCACTGCATCCACAAAAAATAAAAATGCTACCTTACTATTACTATTTGTTTCTACCATGTTTTCTTTCTCCTTCCAATGTGAAAACTGCCTCCCAAAAGGGAAGCAGTCTTCACTTGACCTATAAAATTGTTATTTTTGTCTACTTGTCAGCTATCGGTTTATCAAATGCTTTATAATCGCAGAACATTAGTTTTGCGATTTCTTCAAACATTTTTACCGTCTTTGCCGGACCAAAATTCGCAGACTTTGCTACCTTTCTTTCCGCAATCTCGTTTAACTTCAGATAAACATCAATTGCCTTGCAACCATCCGGAAAATCACTCGTCATTTCTTCCATGGCTGTTTTTGTCTCTTCGTAAGGAACCGGGTGTTTTTCCAGTACTACATGCTGCAGACATCCTGCTGGGAAGTTAATATCAATATTTCCCAGTTTTTCCACCTCATCCTCAGATTCTTTAAGTAGCATACCGATTTCTGGAAATACCTTTTCCTGAACTTTATCAAGAGTGTTCTTCACATTGTGAATAACCTCAAGAGGACGACCAATCCGTACTCTTGCTCCGTTAATTTCATAGAACGGAGAGAAGCGAAGTGCTGCCTCTGCTACATCCGACGTTGAGACGCGGATGCCGGCTTTAAGTTTTCCATCAATTTTTGTTCCAAACTGTTCCAAAAGCAATTTCATGGAATCTTCGGCAAGTTCGTCATGCAGATAATAATCTGCATACAGGTATTCATGGGAAACTTCTCCATACGAGAATTCCATGTCAGGCCAGGTGAGTTTTGCAAAATGTTCGAATGGTTCAAAAATGTCATATGGCATTAACCATCCATACACTTTTGAATGCATGGCACTTACTTTTCCATCCCGGATCAGAATCTGTGCTGTATCTGAATAAAGCTTCAGGCATTCTGTAATAATAGCAGCCTTGCGATCCGGTGCAAGCGGTTTGACATTTGGTTTTTCTTCTGTGTTACTCATTGATACACATGAAAGACCAGCCCTTGCACAAATACTCTTAAATGCTGTGTAACGGGTTGGAAGAGTCTCCATTTTAAGTTCTGTAGGAAACACAAGAAAAATTCCGTAATCCTCACAGCATTCCGCTGCATCCTGATCATCACAATCAATTTTGTTGTCTGCCATGAACGACGGCAGCAGAAGAGGAGCATTGATCATGCCAAGAGCAGCGCATTCGTTGATATAAACGTTCTGCACTACATCATCCTCCTTGATATGATCCAGATATTTCTGCAGATCATTTCTGTTTTCAAGTTTCACGATATCTGTATCGTGGTTAAAAAATTTTTTGTTTTCCATATTACTTTTCTCCTTTTATTTTCTGCTTTTGCAGGTGCTTAGTTTATTATTCATCATAAGAAAACAGGCTTTCAAAATTGATAGAAAGCTTATCATCATCTGACTTTGTTATAGTGTAGATGGTCCTTTCATTGAGCAAATCAACAATTCCATCTATTACAGTTAGATATCCAGTGTCTACCGGATAAATAATAGAAGCATATCCCTTATCTTTTGATTTGGATATTTTTGCTTCCATATCTGCCGCATGTTTTTCAATCCATGATTCTGCGGGTGTTTTTTCCGCTTTTTCAGGATTTAAAGCTTTTGTTTCTGTAAAAGAAACTCCCATTTTTGCAAATACCTGATTCCTTTTTAATGTGATTCCGGTAGATGAGCCATCTTTAAGAAAAACAATAATTTCATTGCTTTCATTTTCACATTTCAAGTCACCAATATTTTTTGCATATCTCCATCCCGCAAAACGTTCCTGATACATGGTCCTAAGAATCGTTTCAACTGCTGAGTTGAAATATTCCTCTCTTTTGTTAGCCATAGTTGGCTTTGCCACAACTTGTGGTTGTTGTAATGAACTACTTGTCTGTTCTTTATTTTTCATAAGCTGAACATTTTTTTCCAACATGAAAATAAAAACGATAAGCAATACAATCGTTAAAAGTATCATTTTTCCTCCTTTCAGTCCTCAAAACCGCTTAAATCTGTAAGCGGATCAATAGACTTTTCTTCATTCTTGTCAGATTGCTCTGACTTTTTCTTTATTTCATAAGGAATGGCAAAATCCATTCCCTTAACCTTGAAATATGTTACTTCGTGTGAAACATTCGCCTCTGCTTTTTCACCATCTTCTGTAACACATGCTACCTTGATAACTTTCACCATTTTCTTCATAGTGCAGTTAAGATCCAGGTAGTCTCCATTTTGAAGATGCATTTGCTCAATTTTCGGAAAGCATTCAGCATCCTCAAAACAGCGGCACGGATATTTTGTATCCGAGGTTTCTATGGTAAATACATAAAAACTTGCTCCTGTTTTTGTTTTTTTGAGCAATGGTTTATCACAAACCTTTGCTCGCGTAAAAATTACGATTGGTTCCATAAAATGCCCTCCTTTTGGCATAAAAATAGAGATGTTATGCAAAAACATCTCTTGGTTATACGAAAAGAAGTCCAATAAAAACAAATTTATCGGACTTCTTACGTGGGTTACTTATTTATTTTTACTTAATAATGTTAGTATACCATATTTCTTACATTTTTCAAGTAATATATGCTAAAATAATAAATAGAATTTTAAATGGAGGCTTTTCAAAAATGGAAAATAAATTTCAAAAACTAAGCATACCAAGGAATAACATAGCAGACAAAGAAAATGTTGTTTCTCCATTATTAAATAAATTAAAAGGTCAGCTTAGCGACTGTTGTAAAAGCTATATGAAATTATCATCTGGTAACATTCTGGAGAATTATAAAGATTTCATTGATTTGCATGAAAAATCAAATCAGTTAGAAAAAACTATACATAAACTTTCATTTTATTATAATATTCCAAATTGTGACGAAAAAAAGACAGTAATGCATGATGGCTGCCAAATAATGAATATTGATTTTTTCGGAGCACATGGAAGTATTATTCGTTGTACAATGAATCAATTGCTTCCTCATAGAATTACATTGGATTATTCAACCGGAAAACAACGATACTCCTATGACCGTGAAAGATTGGCAAATTCCTATAGATGTGATTTGCATACATTTTTTTCAGATCATTCAATAACTGATTTAAAACTTCCAGTATTAATATGGTTTCGTTGTATTTTTCCTTATGGTGAAGCTGTAGTAGATGCTGATAATCTTGATCCTAAAGTATTTATAGATACTTGTGTTAATAAGATTATGGTTGCGGATGATAACTTGAAAAATGTACATTATATGATTACTGGAGAAGAATGGGAGAGTGCTACAGAACCTTATACAATAGCTTATATAGGAAATAATAAAGAAATATATAAATTAATAGCAGAAGAGGAACTATGAAGTTTCACTTCTGCTATACTAAATCTAATTAAGAGCTTCCATAAGAGTATCGATAACTCCGTCCTGCTCAAGAATTTTCATGATTTCATCTGTTTTTTCCTCATCCTCCGTCAGATTGTTAAGATTAAAGCTTAACGCCATAATAGAACCTTCTTCACTGGAACTGAGTGCATCCATAATAATTGATGCATTCTTTGCAAGAAGACCACTTTTGTCAATCAGCTGAAGAGAGTTTAAGAAATTGACCGGGAGAAACTTTTTAGAGTCCTTTTTCGCAGACTTTGGTTTCGATTTTGTGTCTGGTTCTTTCTTCTCTTCTGATTTTTCTATATCATCAGATGTATCAAGAGGTTCATTATCATTACCTTCGTTATCAATATTCGGATCTGGAATTATTTCTGATTCTTCACCAGGGATATCATCAATATTGGTTTCTTCTTCAAAATCATCTCCAGAATTTTCTTCACCTGCTTTAACTGTATCATTTAACTGGTCATCAGAAGAAAAATCTTCACTTGCGACTTCTTCATAATCAAGATTTTCCATTTCCACACCCGTTACAACATTCACAATGCCGCATCTAGTTTCAAACTGTCGATCGTTTAGCGGCTTAAAGATCTCATCGTTACAACAGATACAAATAGCTCCATCAGCGTTACTACAAGTAAGTGCTAACGAAAATACGATACTATATGGATCTGTAATAGTGTTCATGGGAAAGAACTCTGGCTTAACAGGAAGAGAAGATAATCTGTCATATACATAATACGGAATATTCCCGTTTTTATCTGGAATAAACAAAATTCTGTCGTCCTCTGAAATTTCTTCTGCAAATTCCCATGCCTTCGCTGTCATTTCAGAAATTTTAGCTATAAATACGTTCATAAAATGTCCCCCTATTTTGATATGAATTTAAGTTTTTCCTTGTACTGTGCATTGATAATAGCAGCAATACTAGCATCCCCATTACTGTTATCAGGATGATAGATCTTTAATAACTCTTTGTATCTTTGTTTTATGGATTGCGGATCATCGGTTCCGGCAAAAAAGTCTTGAGATGGATGATATTCTTTTTTTGCAGGCTTTTGAGAATTTGTTGTATCTGATGTTTTCTCCCTGTTTTCGTTAGATGAAAAAGTTTTTCTTTTTTCCCGATGCCGTTTTTCATATAAATTAGGATATTTATCAAGAGCCGCTTGCTGCAGTTTGAAATAACTTTTTAAGACAAACTGAAACTTCGATTTTAAAATAACTAAAACTATGATTAACATGAAAGCCGATATAGTCCACATGAAATATTCGCGTTGATAAGACGGCATCCGTTTCCCTTTGAAAAAAAAGTAGCCACACAAAATAATAAAGGGAAAACAAGCAATTTTTCTGTGTCTTGTCAAAAATCGGTACAGTGCATTATATAATTTTAGTAATAACCTATATTTAAGCATATATTCTACCCCTTTCATGTTAACTATAGCACATATATACTTTTTTAACAATTTAAAAGATAATTTTTTAAATTTTATGAATTATATGGTCTTTTACCAGTAAAACATTAAGGTAATGATTTGTACATAAACATGAATACATACACATAATAAAATCATGTTAAACACAATAAACAAAATAAGTAAATGAAAATTATCAAATTACTGATTTTACAGGGGTTGCACGGCTTCTTGAAAATAAAGATTTGTAGAATGAACCTTATTTTCAACCTGTTTATATGAATCTTTTTACTATAAACATCCTTTTGGATTTCAAATGATATTTTGTATAGTATAAACTATATATTTTGTTAATTGTTGATAACTTTTTTAAAAAAATCTTATCTAAAATAGAAAAAATAGTAATTTAAGTACGACAAAAAGCCTATCCGCTTGGGTAGGCTTCTAAAAATATAAATTCATTTTGTTAAGATATCATTCTGTTTGCTAGAGTACGTATGTATGCTGGAAGATTCCGGATAGGAGTTCCATTCTGGTTTGCAAAAATTTGATTAACTGCAGCCGTAATGTATTCCATAGGAACACGTAGAGCAATTTTGCTGATATCACGAAATTCTTTATCATTTGGATGTATCTGGTTATCGGTGTGTTTCAAATTCATGCTATCAAAGAAACCACGAATTTCCGTCTCGGCGGTTGCATAGATTTTCTGACGCTCTTTTCTTGGATCGATAGTTTTAGATGCATCAATTCTTATATATTTACCTGATGGTGCGATTGCAATATCAAACATTGCTTTGATCGTTGAGTTTGTGAGAATCCTATAAATTTCTTTAAGCTGAATATATGAGGGAAACATAGTTTTTAATTTGTCGAAGTTACAACCAGTCTTAGTTCCCATGTTTTGCTTTCCAGGAAGCTCATTCATTAAACCACGAATAGCGAATCTTAAAGAGTTAATGGTCTTTAAGGTTCGCAACTTGTCAAATATACTCTTTGTAATTATAATAAAACCAGAACCGCCATTTGATGCAGAAAGGCTATTATCAGCATAGTAATCAATAAAAATGTGATAAGTGCCCGCAAGATCACCTTCGCAAAAACGGATATATCCTTTCTGATTTAAGACACGCATGTTATAAAGTATCGTTCTTTTTGGAATAGAAAGATACTGACTTGCCTCATAAATGTCTAAAACGGTATGCGCATCCGAGTTTACATTTAAAAAGTGTAGATAAATATACAGGAAGATAGCATTTCGGTTTAAAGCAATGCCTTCACCAAACGCATTTTTTTCGTTTATATATCTGATGGCCTTTTTGTTGGAATCATATTCTTTATAATTAGGACGTATACCAACCGCTTTAACTAACGCGCGAATATTAACATTAACACTGGTAGCCAATCGTGGTTTGATAAGATTAAGTTCAGCCTGCATTTACCTACACCTCCTTTCAAATGCTGATTATGCCTGTTTTACAGGATTTTTTCAAATTTGTAATCACACTACTTGAACAGCCACAAAAAATCATAAACACTTAAAATAAATCCATATTTTATTATAAACACTTAAAATATGGATACAGTATGATGATGCACACTACGAAAACAGCTACAAATTAAAATCAAATTTATCAAACACTACGAAAACGGCTACAATTTTGATGAAAGACTAATAAATTTAATACAAAAAACACTTAAACACTACGAAATCGACTACTTTTTTTGTGTTGCACTAAAAAAACAGACATAAAAAATAACGGTTAACACTATCAATAAAAAAGTTGACAATTAGGACAAAACACTAAAGAAACGGCTACATCAGATTATCACACTAAGGAAACGGCTACATTTTGCAAAGTAAAGATTGGTTATTCTATTTTACACTAAAAAAACGGCTACAATTTTTGTGTATCTCAAATAAAGCACTACGAAAACGGCTACAATTTAAAGAAAATACTAAGGGAACAGCTACAAAAAGTTAGTCCCACTAAAGATTCGACTACATTTTTGTGGCACCACTACAAAAACAACCATATTTTTAAAGTTGAATCAAATCTGCTTAATGAATATAATAAATTTCATGGAGGGCTGATGTATGAATAATATTTCAGGTGCTATTATCACAGATATTATTAAATATCTCGATTCTGATTTAGTTACTTTTTACAATGAACATCGGACCAAAAATAAGGGCTATGACAATTCACTTTTTGATCTGGTTATGTTTATTGTACAGTCGGAGATGCTAGATAAGGACCCAAGTAGTTTGTCAAAGTTTACGACTGCAAAATTAAAATATCGTACAACCAAGAAAAATCGGTATTTAAAAAGATGCAAGAACGACATTGATATGAAGGTATGGGAAACATCTGATGATTTAGAGAAGTTTTTTGCCAAAAATATCGTCTATGCATACAACGCATTAAACGCAGAACAGCGAAAGAGTGTGTATAATAATAAAACACTGGCAGAAGTAATTGATAATGAGTATAGAAATGTAGAGATATGGGCAAAGGATATAAAATCACGAATGATTGATTATCCAGGAGCTGATAAAGTGACTGCTCGCAATCAATACTGTAATTTTGAAAGCGATTTGACCATAAATATTTTACAGGTAATTAAGGAACAATACCATTCGGATCTAAGTAGCCAGACCGTGACATACCTGGATTACTTAGGAGATAAATCGATTTTTAGTGCGACACATGCACGTTATCCAGTAAATACAAATGGTGTTACACAGATTGTAGTTCAGGATCCGAATGATCCTGACACAAAGACAGTGATTACATATGATGGTACCGTAGATGGCAAGTTTGTTACTTTGCTTGATATGCTTGATATAAATATTATTTCCTATTTGATCAATAGAACTATTCAGGCTGCACCAGAACAAAGATCTTTTTTAATTGCGGAAAGCGAATTGGTAAAAGCAGTTCTTTTGAAAAATGGAGTTAACAGAATTATAACCAGAGATGATCGACTTCGTGTGAGCAAAAGAATCACAAAGTTACAGCATACTACAATAGATGTGTATAAGCATGATACACAAAAAAAAGCATATGATCTTGTTGGAGAAACTGTTCCGGTCGAACTGAATGGAATCAAGTATATTGAATATTTTCCAAGCCAGTACATAACAAAACAGGTAGAAGAAGGATTGATCACACGTCTGCCTACTTATGTTAGAGATGAATTGGACAATGAGGTTGCAAAATTGCTATATATGCCTTTGATGCAGCAGCGTTATCAAATATATAGAATGCGTAGAAGAGGAAATATTGGTGATGGTAATTATAAAGTCGTACTTCAACGCTTAGATTTTTCCAAGTTTCTCAACTTTAACAAATGCTCTGTAAGGGTGGAGAGAGAGCTGATAGAAGCCGCATTAAATGACTACGTAGAAAAACACATATTTATTAAAGAATTTTCATATTCAAGAATAAATGATGAATATACTATCATATTCTTCAAATTATCAGAAACAGAAATCTCTGATATTGAGTATGTATTTTACAATCAAAATCCGGATGATATCTCGACAATGATCATTGGAAATGTTATATCTCCAAGTATTGTAGATACTTCACACATGCCGGCAATTGATACTAATTTTTCAGGTGATGAATAAAGAAACCGAGCTGCAAAATCAGCTCGGTTTCTTCTCTTATATATTTTCGGTATTGTTCTTTTCTTTTAATATAGCAAGTTGTATTTCCATTTGTCTGATTTGAGTCAACATTTCTGCTTCTTTTTCTTGCACAGCATCGTTAACAGCTTTTTCCTTGTCAAATCTGCTTTTCTCTTTTTCAAGCTCAAACTTCATCTGGAATTCTTTTTCTTTAGCAAGAAGGGCAGCAGCACTTGATTCTTCCTTTTCTTTTAGCGAGGATTCAAGTTCGTGGATTCGATTGTTGGCAGAAGTAAGGTCAGCTTTTGTTTGTTCCAGAGCTTCCAGATTTTTCAACGCACCATTCAGTTCTTGCTGTAATTTATCGTTTGTTTTTTTTAATTCATTAACAAGATCATATGCCATGTTTGCCTTTTCTTCCATAGCGGTAGCATTTTTGATAGCAGTGTCCTTTAAAATCTGCGATCCAGACAACTGTTCCTGCAGAGTTTTGATGGATTCGTTGGAATTTTTTAATTCATCGCTGAACTTCTGTTCAGTAATTTTTTTCTGTTCCTGAATTTCTTGAAGCTTCATATCATAAGAGGCTTTCAGTTCTTCCCGTCCTCCGGTAGCTGAGATAAACAGCGCCCGAATGTTCGAGAGAGAAGCATCCAATGCTTCTGTATCCACACCATTCTTTTTAAGCTCATGGTTTTCTATTTTTGCATCTACAAGATCAAGCATGCGCTCAAACAGATCAGCTTTTGTTTCTTTATCGTTTATTCTTAATTTTTCTAGTGTTTCTTGTCCGCGATCAGCGATTTCATCTTTGGCAGATATGGCAAAATTTTTCATATTCCCTCCATTTATATAATTAATCAATATAACACTTATACTTAATTACATGATAATAATATTTTATCATGATAGGTACTGAAATTCAATGAAATTATCGATCTTGCCTGCCGGAAGTGCCGAAAGTGTAATTAATAATTAATTAAATTAACATACAATTAATTAATCATTAATGCCATTAATAATATTTAATAATTCGAATATATAAAATTAAATAGTCAATGAAAACAATAATACGATTTGTTTTTTTACCGACTGTGTCAATAAATAACTCAAACATGCGATAACTACTAGAGATAGTAATTATTGTTGACATATACTACTAAGCGTAGTATTATCAAGAAAAACGAAAGGAGTGATTGAATACGTCGCTCATAGAATTAGCTGAATGGGCAAGAAGCTTAGGAAAAGATCCAGCTTTGGCCAGACAGAAAGCACAAAGAGGAACGGTGCCTGCCGTTAAGATAGGACGAAGCTGGATGATAGAAGAGAGTATACCATGGAATGCTATGTCACTCTCATTTGTAAAAATACATGTGGCTGACACCTTTTTTTCCATGACATATGCAGGAGAAAGAATCATATGTAAAAAGAACAAGGATAAGGATGAAATTGAACAGATCTCGAATTTTATTACCTCAGTGATGCAATGCAATGTTATAAAGGTTAAATGTGATCTGTATGAAGAAAATAAGCTGAATGCATTAGAAGATACTTTGAGGAAATATTACGATGCAGTGAATATATCTTATCTTGATGAACCGAATATGCCAGGAGTAGACAATCAGGGAATTCTTTTTAAAGGAAAATATTTGCATTATGATCAAGTTGTAAAGGTGCTTTATAAAGATTCAAGGTCCTTTACAGATATCTTAAAAGATAATAATATCGTATATGAAGAACTTCCAATTGTAAATGTAAATGTTGTGAGATTTACTTATGGAGGAAAAATGATCTATGCATGTTCCAAATCTCTAATTGTAAGCAATACTATCTTTTGTACAGATGTTTATCCGGCGGACGGGGATTGGGAACGATTGATTATAGATGTTCGAAACCAGAGTCAACAATTCAAGGAACCTATGAAAATGTCCTCAAAAGCAAAGGCTATTATAGAAAAAGCAATTGAAATGATGGGGAAGAGCGTGGAAGAAGATGGTGGTTCTTTATATGTAGTAACAGAAAAAGAATTATTGATATTGAAAGATAAGATATATGAATTAGGTTTCAGTATCGGAGATTTGATGAAAATGGATCATCACGATGTAGAAGAGACATTTCTAAAAAAAATTATGAACAGTGAATATATTATATAAGAAAAAGTTGCAAAACAGTGAGGCTAATTAATTAGTTTCACTGTTTTTACTATAAAAATAAATAAAACGCAAGGAGAGAGTGTCTCTGTATTCAATTTTATGTGATCATAAACAATAATTTGTACGTAAAGTATATTAATAATTGAATACAGAGGCTTTCTACTTTGGAAATCATTTGGTTATTTCATGAAATTAAAAAATACCCAGACATTTTCTGTGAAAACATGTGGTTCATATAAATTAGTCATTATGTATGCAAAAACTGCTATAGCAATTTTCAAGAATGCATCGGAAATGTAGCAGATGATTTTATATGGCGGAAAAGGCTGAGTAATATATGTAAGCGTTGCTGCAGCATAGATCCCCTTGATTATAAATATATTTTTTTGTGTTTCATTATTTTGGGTCGAAAGATGATATAGAGGCGTGTAGTGGTTTGTATGATTTTTACCGCGTCGCTAAATAATATTTTAACGACGCGTTATTTACTTTTTAAGGGTAAAATGCTATAATATGTGTAACATATGAAATATTTGAGGAAAGGATTCATTCATATGAAAATTAATTACTATGATGCTACAATGCTCAGGTACAAGGAAAAAGCTGACGAAATACTTGAAGAATTACCAGAATTCGTAAAGGCATTCGTTGATGACTGCAGGGGAAAAAACAGATCTGAAAGAACCATATTGGGTTATGTTACAGATATTAAAACTTTTTTCACGGTGTTGCTGCAGGAAAATCCTTCTCTCAATGGAGATATTAAAAATATTACTCTTGATGTAATAGGCAGCCTTACTTATAAAGATCTAAATGAATTTATTTTAGATATTAAGTCGTACTCTATAAACGGAGAAAAACGAATGAATAAGGAATATGCAAAAAATCGCAAAGTTGCCACAATTCGCTCTCTTTTCAAATATCTATATGCGAATAGAGATATACCAGATAATCCAGCAAGCATATTAAAAGGTCCGACAATTCATGATAAGGAGCCAGTTGTTCTCGATGTAGAAGAATCCAATGACATTCTTTCCTCTATTGAAAACCAAACCGGCCACTCAAGCAGCAGGCAGGCAAAACGATGTGAAAAGACAAAATACAGAGATCTGGCCATTGTTACCCTTTTACTTGGAACGGGAATTCGTGTATCTGAGCTTGTTGGAATCAATTTGAAAGATTTTAACTGGAAGAAAAATGGTGTGCGCGTTACAAGAAAAGGTGGAAATGAACAGACAGTATATTTCAACGATGATGTAAAAAAAGCCATTTATGACTACATACAATATGAAAGAAAAAGTCCGGATGATGATTCTGACGCTCTCTTCGTCTCATCGCAAAATAGACAGCGTTTATCTGTAAGGTCTGTAGAACGGATGATAAAAAAATATGCACAGACAAATGTCCCGGATAAAAAAATCACTCCTCACCGGCTGCGTGCAAGTTATGGAACGAATCTTTTGGCAGCTACTGGAGACATCAACCTTGTTGCGGACGCCCTGGGACATTCAAATTTGGCATCTGTAAAAAAATACATACATAAAGCTGATGAAAACCGGTTAAAGGCAAGAGAAAATGTTAATTGGACAAAGATAGATAAATAAGGAGAATTGATAAATGGGAAAAGTAATTAATTTTGAGGAATCTGTAAATGTTATGAAAATTCGAGAAGAAGGCTTGCAAAATTTAATAAGTGAATTAAAAAAATGCGAATTATATGAAGAATCTATGTCCGATCAGAATGAGCAGTATAAAAAAGCCAAAGAAATTCTTGCAGTCGAATTAGAACATATGCCGGATCTTCCTATGGCCAGGATTTTATATATTGCACCACTGATAAGTAAGTATTCCAATCAAATGAAAAGAAAGCTACTGGATGACAGAAAAAACAATGTTTTTGAAAGTGATGAATTTTGGACTTTAAATTATCTTTTGGAATTATACGAAAATAATGCTGATAAAGTAATTGTTGAAGGTTCATATGAAGAGGAAGAATCAGACTTTGAACCGGACATGCCACTGGTTGATCTTTTAGATGATATATCGGTTTCAATGGAATTTATAACTTCCAAGTATGGAGATAAGACGTATAATTATAATTCTCTATTAAATAAAATTTATATTTTTTCTATCTATTTAGCAATTCAGTCTGTAAACGCATAAAAATGGGGCTGATAAACAGCCCCAGAATAATATACTATGCACTAATGCTCTCATGGATCTCCACAAGACGAAAATACTGATTGCGCACTTCTAACGCGCTCATATCTTTAACATTGACTGCCATTTTTAAATATCCAGCTCTGACAGCCCAATTTGTGCAACGTTGTACCAAAACGGCAAATGCTGCAGCTTTTGAATTTCTCGAAATTCCTTCTTTCGTATAAGCAGTGCGATAAGTTTCATAAAATTTTTCAATGGCATCCATTGCCTGTAAAAAAGTCTTTTCCTCAATATTCATATTATCCTTCTTTCTTTGACTGTCAGAATTAAGTCAATTATAATAGATACAATTTGCAGAAATCATCAACCTTCATATGCATGACAAAATCTGCTTCAAATGCGCTTTTGTTTTTTATATCGACAAGTGTTGTTGTTATTTGTTCTCTTACATCATCTGATAATGTATTATCAAACATAAGTGCTATTTTTACAGTCATGCATAGGTCCTCCTTCTTTTGATGATTTGTTAAGATATTTTTTCCAGGCATACAGTTTAATGCAATCTGGTTCGATTACAAAATTACATTTATCGAATTTTATGCCCATTCTTTCTGCTCTTTCTATGGTCTGAAAGCATTCAAGTTTCGATTTTTGCTCGAGGATGAAAGGCGTATTCTCGTCCTTAAACATGATATATAAGAACATATTACTACCTCCTTATCAAAGCCCTACAATTTCAGCCCATATGGTTTTTCCGTTAATGCTTTCTTTAGCATATAAAATCCTTCCATCGGTCCGGTCACACACTTTCATAAACCCGTCCATTACAGCTCGTTCTTCTGACTGGTAATGAATTTCAGGAGCAACTACTTGCGCAAGTTGTGGGTACATCTCCATAATTTCTGGAAGATTTGCGGTCTTTGCATATGCAATAACGCTCCAGTAGTTTCCGCTGTCTTCCGGAAGAATAACGGCTGTACCATCTGCATTATTAAGTAATCTATTATGATAGTTACTTGATTTTGCTATAATAGTACGATTCTTTTTCTCACACCATAACGTATCCCATCCAGGGAATACATCAGAAAACAATGCTGTGTGAATGCAGATCTGTTTATCCTGTAGGCGTTGTTTATCAATATCAGTCCATTTTTTCACGCACTTATCAGCAAAATTTGCCTCAAAATCAATATCAATATTCTTTTTTCTTTTGTTACCAAAGGTACAAGATATGTCTTTGCAGCATATTCTTTCAGGTCCTCGTAAAAACTCGTTTTGTAGTCCAAATCCTTTGCAAAGACATTTATGCCTCTTGCTATCCGTTCCATTTGTCGGTATGTATCATTCACATACGAATGCCATTTGTTGCTATACGCAAACTGCATATTAGCAGCCAATACATTTTTCCAGAAAATCATACATTTTTCTGCAAAGTCATCTGTTTCCTTTGCATATTCACTTCTAAGATACTGAAGTGGACGTATGGATGAATCAGCACATGTAACCCATATTTCTCCAAGTGACTTTTTAAAAGCTACACTTCTAACTTTATAATAACTCATACTCCATTTTCTCCTTTTTCCGTTTAAAACGGATAAAATCAGAGACCCCTTACGCACGGGGTCTCTTTGTTAAACCCGGTGCGTCGGGAAAAGTAAATTTTTAATATTTTATTTTATCCAGCCCTCTTTTATCAAAAGCCGCTTTCTTTTTCTGCATTCAGGGCATAAATGGTATTTCCAATGCTCCAACCTTCTTGTCTTGCAATGTGTATCATTTGTCCCTTTGTTCGAAGTTGGTTTTGTGTAATACAGATACCGCATGCATCACACACAATCTCTGTACAAAATGCCATGTTTCTAATTTCACTCCTTACATAAAATTGCTTATTTATGTCTAAATGGAATAATTTGTTTATATTCCTTCCATGCAATTACCGGATAAATGATATTCCACTCATTTGTCCATAGCCACTCCGCTGTTGTTATCTCGATTTCTCCGTTTGGTAATCTGCATTTTACCTCATAATCGACGCCAAAATCTTCAGAATCTGGATTGTCAGGTGGCGTTATATCAGGATATTTATACCACATAGTATCTCCTTTCCTAATTCTCTATTTAGATTAATTTCTTTTCTTTTAAATCTTCAATCATTTCTTGGATTGCTGAATTAATCGCTTTTCGTTCTTCACCCCGTGGCATTGCATATACTAATTCTATTTCCCCATCACGGGTTGTATTTGAACCAACGCAGCACTCGGAATGACCACAAAGGTAATCACTCACTGCACCTTTTTCTTTGAGCATATCTGTAAGATAGCAAGCTCCGGCACGGGCAAACATTTCTACAGGAGATGACCAGTAACCAAATTTGTCTTTCGTTGCACATTTATCCATCTTTACAGATTCCTTTTTATACGATGTCTCCAGTTTCAGATTGGAATAATCCATGGTCTTTACCTCTTTAAGAATAAGCCATGCCCGGTATAAGTCTTTTCGATAGTCCTTTGAAATAATGCGCCCTGTCACTTTCTTTTTATAGGAAGAAAGTGCTTCAATTGCGCCGGTTGTAGTACCGTCAATAGAAATCATACCAGATGTAATATCATTCATGATATCAGTGATTAATTCTGATCTTTTTTCTTTTTGTTCCTCAGAGAGATTGGTTTCAGCAAAGACAGAATCAACGATTTGTCTGAAGATTTTTTCTGCACTTGAGATTTTTTTAATTCTTGCATTGTTCATCTCATCTTCAGTTGCTTTTCGGTACTGCATTACATCAAGGACATGTTGTACACTCTCCGGAATGTCATGCTTTCTTGATTCTGACATCATCTTAGATAAGCCAAGTTCTTTGGCAACTAAGTCATCCAATGCATGAAATAATTCATGTCCAAGAGAACCCGCACCTTTCATTTTTGTTAAATTGATAACTTCTCGCATTGGCTCATAATGAGCTATTGCAGTTCCCTTTCCTCTTGCGCCAAACGCAATTGCAAGTTTTCCACCGAATGACACTGCAGATTTTGGAACACCAAGGATATAGGCAAAATCACAGAATGCTTCATAAGCCATATTGAGGCTTGCCTGTGCATCGTTCTCAGTCATCCAGTTTCCAAACTCGCCCCCTCGGATTTTGAAATTCTTTAGGAAATCATCACCTGTCATGTCACGTCCATTTCGGACATCTGGAAGGCCTATACGTTCGATTTTTTCTAACTGTTTTGGAGTTGATGAAATTTTGCGCGATGACTTGGTTGCTGCCTGCTTCGCATATTTCTGGCATTGACGAAGTGCTTCTTCATAGCTAGGAATATTCTTTTCAATAATCGAATACCCCTTTGCAATAAAGTAGGTATTATTCTCATATCCACTTCTACTTCGACTGTAAAAGCCGTCTGGAGCATAGAATTCAATTTTCCATCCAGAAGGAATTTTATCTTCCTTCTTTACTCCAAATTGTTTCTTCTTAATTTCAACTTTATATTTGGAAAACGTAGACCTGTCTGCCCAGAGTGCTCTTACAAGTTTTGTTGGAAACAGTCCGTAATATTCCTGCTTTGCTCGTTTTGTATATGTAGTGCTCCGCTCTAAATCAACAATTTGATTGCGGACGGCTGTTTCTTTTTCAATGAAGTCCTCTACAGAAGCGGCATCCTTGATTCCATCACGGACCAGTGTCACAAAGCGAATATAGTTTTCCTGTCTCGCCTCTACTTTTTTAGGATTATCGTCTTCTCCATAAAAAATCACTGGCTTTGCAGGAATACCGTCACGTACCATTTTTATTGCATAAGCAACGTCAACTGGTACAGATTCAATCATTTGCTCATAATTAGGCTTTTTCCAAATGTTTTCTTTTGTTATGAATTTCACCTTTTCGGCAGAATTCATGATCGAAATATCGCAAAGAGCAAGGCCTCTTGATCTCCACTCTTCTTTTCTTGCACCTCCAATATGTTCTCCAAAATCTTTCGAAGCTTTCTTTGGTGTTTCAGTTTCAAATAATGTCATTTGTCCATTCATAATTTTTATCTCCTTTTTCAAAATATAAGAGACCCCTTGTACACAGGATCTCTTTGTTAATAATCCCGTGTACAGGACTAAAATTATAAAATGTGAATGCCGGTTTGATACCGGGCGCTCTTAATGCGCTCATTACATTCTTTTTTTGTATTTTTGACTTTTTTGAGGGACATCATAAGTTGTTCCTTCTTTTCTGCATCATTCTGCATCTGGTCGATTGCCATTTTGATAAAATCCTCGATATCAACAAACTGAATTTCCATACCAGGAGTACAGAAACTTTCCTGACCCACAAATTCATATGCATAATATCTGCGCGGCTTACCATGGAATGCTTTCTGAGATGTTTCTTCATTTTGAAGGTTTAAATAATGAATACCTCCGGTTTCATCGTCAATGAAAAGCATATCGTGAGAATCGCTTCCAACAATATGTTCATTGCTGTTTCCACTACCGTATGCACGGCTGCGGACTTTAATAATTGGAACTAACATGGTATTTCCTCCTTCTTTTTATTAATTGTTCCTTCTTCTGCAAAAGAATAATAAGTTTCATCTCCTATAATGATATGATCAATCATTGAAATTCCGAGGATATCAGCGCCTTCTTTAACTTTGTGCGTCATATCTAGGTCATCTTTACTAGGATGAGGATCATTACTGGGATGATTGTGACAAATTACAAATCCTCCTGCTGCACACAACAAGATTCTTTGGAATATAGCTTTCGGATCAACAAGAGTATTGCTTATTGATCCATGTGAAATTTCAAACACACCAATTGGCTTTAGCTTATTGGTAAATGCAATAGCCCACAAATGTTCTTCTGGTAAATTATGAGCGTTGTACATATCACGCATAAACTGAGCAATTCTACTTGGATGTCTTAAATTTTCTTGTAACGTGTAGTTTGTTGCCGATTCTTTAACAAGTGTTAAAATTTTCTGGTTGTCCATGACCAGATTATAATTTGTTATTCTCATGTTTTCCTCCTTTGTGTTTTTCATGTAATACCCATCTTTTGGCATAAAAATAGAGATGTCTTGTGACATCTCATGGTTATAGAAAAAGTCCAATGAAGCGATTCATCGGACTTTTTCTTGTTACTATTTAATTTTTACTTAATATAATAAGTATAGCATTTTTATCAACTAAATGCAATACGTAAAAATTTTTGGGTTTTAAATGTCTTATTGTTCATTTTTTTGCTATTTTACGTAAAAAATTTTTTGGGTTTTTTTGGGTTTTAACAATTTTTATAAGTGCAATACGCGCTCTTTGATTTCCTGCGTACGTCCCTGGTTCCAGAACTGTGTTCCGATATATCCGCATGTACGACGCGCTACGCTCATTTTGTTCTGATCACGGTTTTTGCAGTTCGGACATTCCCAGATCAGTTTATGGGATTTTTCTTCTTCCACAATCTTGATTTCTCCGTCATAACCACATACCATGCAGTAATCACTCTTTGTGTTCAGCTCCGCATACATGATATTATCGTAGATGTACTTCATGACAGACAATACAGCTTCGATATTATTCTGCATATTTGGTACTTCCACATAGCTGATTGCACCTCCTTGGGATAGCGGCTGAAACTGTGATTCGAATTTCAATTTGTCAAATGCATTGATTTCCTCCCGGACGCAAACATGATAGCTGTTTGTGATATAATTATGATCCGTAACACCCTTGATAATGCCGAAACGTTTTTGTAAGCATTTGGCAAATTTGTATGTAGTGGATTCAAGTGGAGTTCCATAAACACTAAAATCAATGTTTTCTTTTTTCTTCCACTCGTTACAAGCATCATTGAGCCGTTGCATTACTGCTTTTGCAAATGGTGCTCCTTGGGTTTCGTCTGTATTAGAAACACCAAGCATCCGGATGCAGGTTTCATGTAATCCGGCATACCCAAGAGAAATCGTTGAATAGCCTCCATACAAAAGCTTATCAATTGGTTCTCCTTTTTTAAGTCTGGCTAAAGCACCATGCTGCCACAGAATCGGTGCAACGTCGCTTGGAGTACCTAAGAGACGTTTGTGCCTGCACATAAGCGCACGATAACAAAGCTGAAGTCGCTCATCAAGAATCTTCCAAAATTTATCCATATTTCCATCTGATGAACATGCAACATCTACCAGATTAAGAGTAACAACGCCCTGGTTAAAACGTCCATAATACTTCGGTTCATTCGTCTCCGGATCAATATATGGGGTCAAGAAACTGCGACAGCCCATACATGGATAGCAATGTCCTTCCCCATTCTTGTCAACTTTAAGTTCTAACATCTTTTTTTCAGAAATATAATCCGGAACCATACGTTTTGCTGTACATTTTGCAGCAAGCTCGGTCAAGTACCAATACTTGGAATCTTCGTGGATATTGTCCTCTTCTAGCACATAGATCAGTTTTGGAAACGCGGGTGTAACAAATACACCCTGTTCATTTTTTACACCTTTAATTCTCTGACGCAGCATTTCCTCAATAATTGCAGCTAAATCATCTCTTGTCTGACCTTCCGGCACTTCGTCCAAATACATAAATACAGTCACAAAAGGTGCTTGTCCGTTTGTAGTCATCAGTGTAATTACCTGATACTGAATCATCTGCACGCCGCGGTTGATTTCCTCTTTTACACGCATTTCGGTAGTCGTTTCCACCTGCTTTTTTGTATAGTTCATACTGTTTGCTTCAAATTCTGCAATCACCTGCTTGCGGAATTTTTCGCGGCTGACCTGTACGAATGGAGCTAAATGTGACAGAGTAATCGTCTGCCCACCATACTGTGAACTGGCCACCTGTGCAATCCCCTGCGTTGCAATATTACAGGCAGTAGAAAAGCTATGGGGTGTATCAATACCGGTTCCACTGATAACAGTACCATTCTGAAGCATGTCCTCTAAGTTTACCAGACAACAGTTGTGCATATGTTGTGCGAAATAATCCGCATCATGAAAATGAATTAACCCTTCTTCATGTGCCTGCACAATATCTGGAGGAAGTAAAAATCTTTTTGTAAGATCTTTACTGACTTCACCAGCCATGTAATCACGCTGGACACTGTTAATTGTCGGATTTTTGTTGGAGTTTTCCTGTTTTACCTCTTCGTTATCTCTTTCAATAAGTGACAGAATCTGCTCATCCGTAGTGTTTGACTTACGGGCAATTTCCCTTTTATACCGGTAAACGGTATAATTTGTTGCAAGCTTAAATAAGCCAACCTTCATAATTTCCTGAATAACAGCATCCTGAATGTCTTCAACACCCATGGGATGTCCTGCTGTCTCTGCAATTTCTTCAACTCTCCGGGCAATCAGCTCGCGGTCTTTTACTGAGGCACGTTCCCATTCCTCTACGGAAGAGTTTGCTTTTGCGATTGCATTTTCAATTTTACTACAATCAAAGAGATCTTCTTCTCCGCTTCTTTTAATGATTACCATAAAATCACCTGCCGGCTCCCCGGCTTATCCTTTCTTATTTTTTAGAGAATACCGTTTTAAAAAATAAAACGGTATTCAATTGTATTTTTATATGTAATTTACTAGCTATTTTCTTTTTGTGTATCTGCAAGATAACACATAATTGAACAATCCGGAAAAATTTCCGTGTTCATATTTCCTCTGTTTGGATCCAGTTCGTCCAAGAATATTCCATTGAGACAGGAACACCCTAATTCTCTTTCTAGTTTTGCACGATTTTCAAAAACATCAGGAAAATCTCTCCTAATTTTATTCCAGTAGCCCATTCCTCCTTTCACGCAACCGACACAGTTATTGTTTGGATATCCGAGATCATACATAACGGGCCTCTTTATATTTAAGTTTTCTAACATACCATGACAATCTTCTTTGGAAAGATTTTTCTCAATGAGAGGAAATTCATGGGTAAACTGTGGATATGAGTCTACTGTCCTATCTGCTCGTTTTTTTTCTTTTAAGTCGAACCCCCAGACATAAGTAATATCATATTCGCTGTGATCCATTTCCCATTGCTTGCGTACACGTTTTTTCAAAAACTTTGTACAATATGCGCCGACTTTCGGCCGGTTGATAAACCCGCCGACTTTGCACGCTGTTTCTACGTCTTCATACTCTGGCTTAAGGATAGTGACCTTTTTCCCAATGACTTTTTCACAGTCCTTGATGAATCGCATAGAATCTGGATGTTGATCCTTAATGTCAATGTAGATATACTCATCAATTGAATCTCTTAACAAATAACCTGCAATAAAACTTGACACTCCGGCCGACATCCAGCAAATTTTTAATTTTTTCATACCAACCACAAACACCATCCGTGTGTGTGGTTAAATAATCCGAATTTTCAACTACCACTGCAAGTTGGGTAATGTGAGTCATATTTTTACGATAGACTTTCCGGTTTCTCCTCGGCTCACATATAAAATTACATTTTACTTATTAGTGTCCGCACCTCGCTCTACCAACCTAGTTTCACTAGGATAGGTATTATAACTCCTTTCTCTTCATGCTCAATTTCTCCTTTGGTTTCTTAGTGCATTTTATTTAATTTTCATTGTCTAAAATTTGATATTCTTCAGCATCAACATCTGACAGGTTCAAAATTCCATCAGCGTCTGCATAGCTGCACGCAATCGTTTCGCACTCTGCATCCCGCTCCAGAAGATTAATACTTGCTACTTCAACTCCACCATCTACCAAATCAATAGCTTCATCAATGTCTTTGACCTGGTCAACCGGTACTAAAACCGTTTTTTCAAATTTCATGCTTGTTGTAATTGCATAATACTTTTTTGTTTCCATAATGGAATCCTCCTTAATAATGTTTTTTTACCCACTCAAGCATTTCTTTTTCGCCTAATTCTTCCATACAATAATCGTACAGTTTAGGGTTAAACTTCTTGAGTCTCTTAAACTTAGCGAATCTATCCAAATGACATCCTACAGGACAGAACATACAGC